>ERZ1090863.811-NODE-812-length-15360-cov-51.563607_pt1 | contig 15360 bp, 9 predicted proteins | sample MGYA00478480_ERZ1090863 | MGnify/ENA primary metagenome ERZ1090863 (study PRJEB33644, sample SAMEA5815746) | chicken gut metagenome | biome: Chicken; feature: Gastrointestinal Tract; material: Caecum | place: Ireland | collected 2019-01-01 | study: A study of the...
ACAGCCTGTCTACACCCAATTCTTCAAAGGTAATCACATCATCCTTGCGCTCGGCAGCCCGCAGTTTTTCCAGCTTTGCCTCCAACTGCTTGCGGCTTTTCTCCATCTGCTTGATGGTGAACTTTTCCCCGGAGGAATGTTTCAGCTCGGCAATGCCGCCCTGGATCTCGTCGATCTGTTCCTGGATGATACGCTCCTGCCGCTCAAAGGAAAGGGGGATCTTCTCAAATTGCGAATGCCCGATGATGACCGCATCGTAATCCCCAGTGGCGATGCGGGCGCAGAACTTCTTGCGGTTGGCGGTCTCAAAGTCCTTTTTGCTGGCTACCAGCAGCTTTGCGCTGGGGTAGAGGTGCAGAAACTCCTGCGCCCACTGGAGGGTCAGGTGGTTGGGCACCACGAAAAGGGATTTCTGGCACAGGCCCAGGCGCTTTGCCTCCATGGCGGAAGCCGCCATCTCGAAGGTCTTGCCTGCACCGACTTCGTGGGCCAGCAGGGTGTTCCCGCCGTAGAGCACATGGGCAATGGCGTTGCGCTGGTGTTCCCGCAGGGTGATTTCCGGGTTCATCCCCACGAAGTGAATGTGGCTGCCATCGTATTCCCGGGGCCGGGTGGAGTTGAACAGCTCGTTGTACTGTTTGACCAGCGCCTCCCGCCGCTGCGGGTCTTGCCAAATCCAGTTTGCAAAGGCATCCTTGATGGCCTGTTGCTTCTGCCCGGCCAGCATGGTCTCCTTTTTGTTCAGCACCCGCTTGGGCTTGCCGCTGTCATCCTCCACCGTGTCATAGACCCGCGCGTCCCGGAGATTGAGGGTGTCCTCCAGAATCTTGTAGGCGCTGGCCCGGGCCGTGCCGAAGGTCTCGTAGGCTATAACGTCGTTGCGGTTTGTTTTGGTCTTGCCCTCAATACGCCACTCGGCGGTGGACGGGGAAAATTTGACCCGAATGGCATACCTCAAATAAAAGGGAATTTGAAACGTCTCGTTCATGAACTTCTGGATGATGTCGGGACTGATCCAGGTCGCCCCCAGCCGCACGTCGATCTCGGTGGCATCCAGGTCCCTGGGCTGGGCGGCGGTCAGGGCCTCCACGTTGACCTCAAAAGCCGGGTCATTCGCAGCGGCTAGCTTGGCGATCTGCAGTTTGTTGCGGACGTTGCCGGACAGGTACTCGTCAGCGGTTTGCCAGCCCGCTTCTGGGTCGCTCACATCCTCCGAAGAGTCTTTGAAAATCACGCCCCGCAGCTCGCCGGTGATACGCTCAAAATCTTCCGGCGTGCCCAAAAGTTCCGCCATATAGGACAAATCGACCTTGCCCTTTTCCCCGATGGACACCGCCAGCGCTTCGGCAGGGGTGTCCACATGAGTGACAGTACGTTCGGGACGGATGGTCCGTTTTGTAAACATATCCGCCTTGCTTTTCAGTTTGCCGTTTTCGTCCAGGTTTTCCAGCGAGCAGAGCAGGTAGTAAGACGAATCGTCCTCAAAGAGCCGCCCGTTTTTGCGGTCGTTGAGCAAGCCGTATTTTGCAGTGAAGGCATCGTAAGCGGCGTTCAGCTCGGCCTGCTTGGCGGCAATGTCCGCCTCCGGGAAATCTTCCAGCTGGTAAGAGATCAGCTCGTTGACGATGCTTCGCAGCTCCACCATCCCCTTGACCCGCTCCTTTGCGTCGCCGCTCAGCTCCACCGGTGTCATGACCGAATTTTCGCGGTAGTAAACTTCGCCGTCCACCACCGTGTAAGAGAAGTTTTTGACGTTCGGGTCGGCGGGCAGAATGTGAGAAGCACCTTCGTCCAACTCGGCGTCGGCCCTTTCGACGGCAACGTACCGGCCTTGAATCTTTGCGGTGGCCTCTTTGAGCTGTCCGGCCAGGTCGGCCCCCTCGATGGGATCGACCGTCACGTCCTCCCGGCCATACTGGGTGCTTTCGGAAGAAAGCTCGCCCAGCACCATGTCAGGATGATCCACAAAATACTGGTTGACCGTGAAACCCTCGGGCGTTTGGCCCACCTGTACCCACTCCGGTTCCCGGTCGATGGGCCGCTCCAGCTTCTGCAAAAAGAGGATGTCGGAAACCACTTCCGTGCCTGCGTTGGCCTTGAAGGCATTGTTGGGCAACCGCACCGCCCCCAGCAGGTCGGCCCGCTGGGCCAGGTACTTGCGGGCGGAGCTGTCCTTGGAATCCATCGTGTAACGGGAAGTCACAAAAGCCACCACGCCGCCCGGCCGCACCTGGTCAAGCGCTTTTGCAAAGAAATAGTTGTGGATGGAAAAGCCAAGCTGGTTGTAGGCTTTGTCGTTGACCTTGTAGTTGCCGAAGGGCACATTGCCCACGGCGAGGTCGTAGAAGTCCCGCTGGCTGGTGGTCTCAAAGCCCGCCACTGTGATGTTGGCATCCGGGTAGAGCTTTTGAGCGATACGGCCCGAGATGCTGTCCAGCTCGACGCCATACAGGCGGCTGCCCTGCATGGACTCAGGCAGCATCCCGAAGAAGTTGCCCACGCCCATCGACGGCTCCAGAATGTTTCCAGTGGTGAACCCCATCTGCTCCACCGCGTCATAGATGGCCCGGATCACGGTCGGGCTGGTGTAGTGGGCGTTCAGAGTGCTGGCCCGGGCGGCAGTATATTCCTCCGGGGAAAGCAGCTCTTTCAGTTGCGTGTACTCTCTGGCCCAGCTGTCCTTGTCCGGGTCAAAGGCATCTGCCAGCCCGCCCCAGCCGACGTACTGAGAAAGCACGGTCTGTTCCTCCGGCGTGGCGCTGCGGCCCTCTGCCTCGATGGCCTGCAAGGTACGGATGGCCTCGATGTTGCAGGCAAACTTCTGCTTGGGGCCGCCCTCACCCAGATGCTCGTCGGTAATGCGGAAGTTTCGGGCCGGTGGGGCAGGAATTTCAGACTGCGGCTGGTCAACATGGAGCCGTTCGACCACCACATCGTAGGGCAGGTGTGTTTCCTCTGCCGGGTAAGCTGCCATCGGTTCCGTTGGAATGGCAGGCTGTGTGGTAAATTGTGCTTTCCGATCTTCGATCTGCTCCCAAAGGGCGCTGCGCTGCTCGCTGCTCAAATTCAGATCTTCGGCCCAGCGGTAATCCAGAGCCACCACTTCGAGGGCATCTGCATCGGCTGCGTGTTCAATGGATTTGCTCCAGTAGTCAAACTCCACCGCCCGGGCCAAAACAGCCTCCAGTTTTTCCAGCTCGGGTTGAGGCATCTTTTTCCAGATGTCATCTTCCTCACGCTGGCCGCTCCGGATGGTAAAGCCTTCTCCGTCATCGTGCCGGGAGACTGTATAGACGAGCGTATCCGGCACACCGTTGATCTTGCAGGACAGGTGATACTCTTTCTCCCGGGACACCGCCGAGTAGCTGCTGCTTTCCAGACGGATGTCGGTTACATCTTCTGCCGTTAAGGTTTTCTGAAACTGGGCGGAAACAGTCTCCTTAGTTGCCTCAGCATCCGCCACCACCTGCCTGATGAAGGGGTCGCTGTCCAGCTTTTCCGGGTCTATCACCTGGCTATTTATGATGCCCCGCTCGGCCAGCTTTTCCCGCAAAATATCTCCTTCCGTGCGGGTATCTTTTTCATCGGGAACCGTCTGCTCCACCTCGTCTAGATACTGCCCCGTGGCGATCAGGACGTGGATGCGCTTTTCAACCTCGGGCCATTTCAGACGTTGCTCCTGTCCGTTGGGATAGGAACGCAGCTTGACGCCGCTGGCATCGTAGTCGAGGAAGCCATTACTGCCATCCTGAAACGTCCAGCTCTGGCCACCAGTACCGTATTCCTGCTTCAGAAAGGCGGTTCGCTCTTTGGCGCTGTGATGTTCAGTATAGTAGGCCGCAATACGTTCTTTTCCGTTCGCAAACCCGCTGCCGGATGCCAGCGCTGTTCGCCAATCCGCCTCGGAAAAAGAAAAAGCGGAGACTTGTTCGGTCTCCGCTCGCTGGTCGATCTGCGCGATTTGCTCCGCCTCGGTGGCGAAGAAACTCAGCTGTAAATCAGCTCGTTCAGGATTGCTTCCTCGGCCTGCATTTTCAGAGCGTTCATGTGCTGCACCCAGGCCATCTGCTGCGCCGCTTTGTCCGGGGCCGGGTTCTGTTTCAGCAGCTCCTCCATCTGCCGGTCCAAGCGGTCCTTCGCTGTCCGGTCGATCTCCGCCAGATGCGGGTACAGCTTCCCGCTCAGGAGCAGGTGGTTGTAAAGGACGGGACAGTTCTCCTTGAGGAACGTCCGGCGCATCCGCCCGTACTTGCCCAGAGGCGGCGGCTGGTTCAGCTCGATGTTCGGGATCAGATAGTCCCCGTTCTGCGTGTACTGCAATGCTGTGCTGCTCATCCCAAAGTCTCCTTTCTTCTGCGATGTCGCGTTCCACCTGCCGGACCACCGCCGCGATCTGCAGCAGCACCTCGCGGCTGCTCTCGCTGACGGCGGTGCCCAGGGCGGCCACGGTAGCCGGCGTGTTGAACTCATAAATGTTGCTAAATTCCTCGTGACCGAAGTGGTTTTCGGGGGTGTACCCGCACCGGGACAAGAGGGCGAAGGTGGTGCTGGCGGTAACGGCCCGTTTGAAGGCAAGCCCTCTGTTGAGTTCATCGTACTCCTCCAGCATGGAATTTGCAAGGATGCCGCTGATCTCCTGCCCGTGGTCGGCCCAGTAGGCGTCCGCAAGCGTCCCGGCCACATCCGCCAGCTGCTGGGGCAGCTCTGCCGCGTCAGTACCATAGCGGCGCTCTAACATAGCTGCTACCGGAATCCTATGCCGGTCCTCCAGCTTCCACAGCCAGGGGTCGCGGGAGTTGGACCGGGTGCCGGTGTCGGCCAGGTCAAACACATACCGCAAACGCAGCCGGTCGCCCGTATCGTCCAGCAGGGCGATGCCTTTCGACCCGCGCCGGACATAGCGGTTCATGCGGTCGTTCCAGACATCGTAGGATGCGCAGGCGGTGGCGCCGGGCCGCTGGGCATAGATCATAAGCTGGTCAGGGTAAGGGTACTTGTACAGCCTGCTGGCTGTCGCTAAAAAGCCCGCCCAGCGCTCCCAGTTTCCGGTCAGACGGCGGGCGGTGTCCTCGGCGAGTTGCGCATAGTAGAGTGTTTTTTCGGACATGAAGCCTCCTTTCACGAAAAAAGCGGAAAGCCATCCGTTGTGGCTTTCCGCTTACGATTTTTGCTTATTCTTTTTATGCTACGGCCTTCACCAGCAGCATCATGGGGCGGCGCAATTCGTCCCGCATCCCGGGCAAGTCCAGCATCTTCTGGGAGGGCTGGGCTTCCTCCACCGCGTCGATGGCAAAGCCGCTGGCGCGCAGTCCCATCAAGATTTGGGTAAGGGTGTGATGCTGCTTTTTCACCTCGCAGCCCAGAAAGTGGGTCAGGCGCTCCCCCGGCATAAAGTAATCATCTACCGGCCAGTAGAGGGGCTGGCCGGCCTCATCATAGATCCAGTCTTGGCCGGGCCGGGCGGTGAATACCGGGTGCTCGATATTGAACAGAAACACCCCGCCCGGCCGCAGCGTATGGCGCACCTTCCGGTATATCGCATCAAGGTCTGCGATGTAATGCAAAGCCAGGTTGGAGACCACGCAGTCCCACCTTTCTGCCGGGTATTCGTAGTCCTCAATGCCGCAGACGCGGTAGGTGATCCGACTATCGGCGTTGCGCTGCTCCGCCTCAGCGATCATCCGGTGGCTGAGGTCGATCCCCAGCACCTCCGCCGCGCCCTGTTCCGCCGCATACTTACAGTGCCACCCGTACCCGCACCCCAGGTCCAGCACGGCTTTGCCCTCCAGAAGCGGAAACAGCGGCTGCAGCTGATGCCACTCCCCCGCCTCGGGCAGCCCGCCCTGGCTGCGGCCCATCTTGGCGTATTCCTGAAAGAAATGCGGATCATCGTATTCGTTGTATGCCATCGGCTTTATCCTCCATCCATCGGTTGTCTGCATTATACAAACTTTCGAAAACCAAGTCAATCAGACCTTTCGCTCCACCCTTTTTCTTTGTGCTTACGGGGCAACTTGCCCGCAGCCTCTTTGGGCCGCGTTTCTTTCAGCTCTTTTAACACTGACTTTCGCAAGCTCGGCTTGAGGGGATGTTTCCAGCGGCTGAAATTCATATCCTTCGGCTCCATCGCACCCGGTTCATAGGCGCGGACCCGGTCAAAGCCCAGGTCTTTCCGCATCTGCCGCAAGATGTCCATGACCTCGGGGCTTTGGTTGAGGGACGCCATCCGGGTATAATCGTCCACCAGGTAGTTTTGGCCCTGGCGGACATGGAGCAGGTCGGCGGCGCTGGGCGGGTCCTCCCGCTGGACGCCAAAGGTCAGCCGGGCACCCGGCAGTTCTTCGCTGTTGTAGGGTTCCGAACGCAGCTCCTGGAAGCGGGCTGCAGCCTGTTCGTAGCTGTCGTAAAACTCAATGGGTGTGTAGGGCTTGCTTCCTGCCGCACCGGTCCAGGTGGCCAGGTCGGGGATGATATAGCACTGCCATTTGTTATCTTTTTCGTCTGCCATAGATTCTCCCTCTCAGATAAAATCCGGATACAGTTCCAGCGCGTCAAACTCGGCATCGGTCATGTCGGCCAGCTTGTCCAGGGTGCTGTCGGTCAGGTCCCGCAGCTCTGCCTCCGACCAGGTGAGATAGCTGCGCATCTCGGTCAGAACCTCGATCAGCCGCTCCCGGTTGCCAGTGTTGTAGAGGGCCATCAAGTTGACTTCTTCATAGGTGAAGTTTTTCATCGTGCGTCCCTCTCTTTGTGCTTCTTGGTCTTGACCTTGGGTGCGGCCTCTTTGGCCTGCTTTATTTGAGCGGCTACCGACTTTTGGGGCCGGGCCGCCTCCTTCATCTGCTCCAAAAAGCCCGGCAGCTCCTTGAAGCCGATCCTGTCCACATAGAACGCTCCGGCCTGACCTTCGCGGTTCAGCACGACCACATCGCTGACCGAAAGGCTGTGCCCCCTAAAATCCGGCGGACGCTTCAAATTGAACGTGAGGTACAGTTCTTCCAATGCCTCCGCGTTGCTCATGCCGTAAAAGTACGCCGGGGTATTGGCGAAGTAGACCACTTCGTAATGGGCGGGGTTGGGGGTCTTGCCCATCTGCTCCAGACGGGCAAAGGGTTCAAACCGCACATCTGTTGTCTCCTGCTCGTCTTTGAGCTGCAAAATCAGGTAAACGTTGCTTTCGGCGGCGAAAAAGCGCTCCAAAACATCCTGCATCATCGTGCACCTCCGTTCTCAAATTCCAGGCTGAACTTGGCCCGGCCGTCGGCCTCGGTGGTCATCAGGACGGAGGCGTTGTAGGTCTTGCCGGTGCGCTGGCTCTTGCAGTCCTTGAGGCGGGCGCGGCCGTCCCGCAGGAGCTTGTCCACCACCTGCCGGGTAGGGCGTTTGCCGAGGCGTGTAAAGAAGGCGTTATCCTTCCAGATCACAAAGCGGCACTCGCGGCTCGTGCAGAACCAGCCTTTTTCCCGCTCGGCCACCTCTGAGCCGCAGTGGGGACAAGTGCCCACCACTGGCGCACCGCTGGTGACCCTGGCGGGAGCATTGGGGACGTTGACGTACTGATTCACAAGCGTTTTCATCATAGATTCGATTTCCTCCATAAACTGTTCGGGCACATACTGGCCCTTCTCGATTTGTGTGAGCTTCGTTTCCCATTCAGCGGTCATAGCCGGAGATTTGAGCTGTTCGGGCATGGCCGCAATGAGGCCGCAGCCCTTTTCAGTGGGGATCAGGTGCTTGGTTTTACCGCTGCCCTCCCGGGCAAGAAAACCTTTCTGTACCAGCTTTTCGATGGTGGCCGCCCGGGTGGCAGGCGTCCCGACGCCCCGGCGCTCGGCTTCTTCCGGCATGGTGTCTGCGCCGGCAGATTCCATGGCCGCCAGCAGGGTGTCCTCGGTGAAGTGCTTGGGCGGGGTGGTGCGGCCCTCTTTCAGCTGGGCAGAGAGAATAGCCAGCGCTGCTTGTTCTGGCGGAACGTCCAAATTTTCCTCGATCTTTTCAGCGGTATCTCCAAGAATGGCCCTCTCCACAGCCTTCCAGCCCTCGTCCAGAACCGTCTTGCCTTTGGCCGTGAAGGTCTGCCCGGCGCACTCGATCTGCACTGTGGTTTCAGCGTAGCGATACGGCTCTCCCACGGCGGCCAGCAATCGGGCAGCGATCAGGTGGAGAATACTGGCCTCGCCAACAGGCAAAGAAGAAAGGTCAGCCCCGGCTACACTCTGCGTCGACAGAATGGCGTGGTGGTCGCTGACCTTTTGGTTGCGGATGACCTGCTTTGCATGGACCGGAATGGCACCTCGGAAGCCAAACGCTACCGCTGTGTCCATGACCAGGCCGGGCAAACCCGCCGCCATGTCCTCGGTAAGGTAGCGGCTGTCGGTGCGGGGATAGGTGACGAGCTTTTTCTCATAGAGCGCCTGGGTGTAGTCAAGGGTCTGCTGCGCCGAATAGCCCAGCAGCCGGTTGGCATCCCGCTGGAGGGTGGTCAGGTCATAGAGGGCCGGTGGGCGCTCGGATTTCTCTCTGCGCTCGCTCTTTTGCACAAGGGCCCGGCTGCTTTTCCGGCATTCTGCCAGCAGCTCCTCCGCCTGGGTCTTGTCTTTGAATCGTTCACTAGATGCCATACAGTCCTCCATCTGTAAAAGCACTGTATAAAAGGGTTCGGGTCGGAACGCATCAATGGCAGCCTCCCGCTCCACCGTCATGGCAAGCGTCGGGGTCATGACTCGGCCCACATTGAGGGTGACGCCGTGCAGGCATGAAAAAAGCCGGGTCGCGTTGATGCCGACCAACCAGTCGGCGCGCTCCCGGCAAAGGGCTGCTTTGTACAGCGAATCGTATTCAGTTGAGGGCTTGAGATTTGCGAACCCCGCCCGGATGGCGGCGTCCTCCATGCTGCTGATCCAGAGGCGGGAGACCGGCTTGCGGCACCCGCACTGGTGATAGACCAGGCGGAAGATCAGCTCGCCTTCCCGCCCGGCGTCGGTGGCGCAGACGATGCGGTCCACGTCCGCCCGGTGCATGAGCTTGCACAAAACATCGAACTGCTTTTTGGTGGAACTGCTCACAAGATACTGCCACCTCTCGGGCAGGATGGGCAGGTCGGCGCGGTCCCAGCGCTCCAAGCGTGGGTCGTATACACCAGGCGGGGCCAGCTCCACCAGATGGCCCACGCACCAGCTAACAAGCCAGCCGCCGCCTTCCAAATAGCCGTCGCGGCGGGCAGTGGCACCCAGGACCTTCGAGATGGTGCGGGCGACGGAGGGTTTCTCGGTGATGATCAAATGAGGCAGAAAATCACATCCTTTCAGTTTTAGAGCAAACCCAGAAAATAGAGTGAAGTCACCGCCGCACTGTACAGCAGTGGTATGATAAATGTGGAGATGATGAATATGCTTCACAATGAATCACGAAACTTATTGGTGCAGGCGTTTGAAAAGAATCACAACGCCAAACAGACAGCTGAGGATTTTTCAGTAAGTCTGTGGACGGTCTATCGACTGCGCCAGCAGATGAAACAGACCGGCAGCGTAGATCTTCGTGTCAATCAAAGGGGCCGCAAGGCTAAGCTGACCCGGCAAGACCTGGATGCGGTCAACGAGATGATAAACAAACAGCCTGATCTTTCCATCCGTGAAATCAAGGAGAGACTTCATCTGAACGTATGTGAGGAAACAGTCCGTAAGGCTGTTATAAAGCTGGGTTACCGGGTCAAAAAGAAAAGCGTTCATGCCTCAGAACAGGAGCGCTCCCGACGTGAAAGCAAAGCGGCTTCATTGGAAGGAACTCAGGTCAAATCTTCCGATTGACCATTTGGTCTTTCTGGACGAGAGCGGTGTCAATCTTGGGATGATACGCCGGTATGGCCGTGCTGTAGGAGGCAAACGAGTCGTTGACCATGCTCCGCTTACCAGGCCAAGAGCAACTACCCTGCTTTCAGCCATTCGAGTCAACAAAGTGATTGCACAAACGAGTTATCTCGGTGGAACAACTCGGTCAAAGTTTCAGCAGTATGTGCAGGAGACTTTGCTTCCTGAACTGAATCCGGGAGATATCGTGGTGATGGACAATCTGGCTGCCCACCACGGGCCAGGGATTGCACAGATGATTGCTCAGGCAGGAGCACAGATACTCTATTTGCCGCCTTATAGTCCCGATTTCAATCCGATCGAGAAGCTATGGTCCAAAATGAAAGCCTATCTGCGCAAATACAGAGCCTTGACCTTCGAGGACTTGGACCTTGCTTTATACCAGGCGTTTGCTGCCGTTACTTCTTCGGACTGTCGTAACTGGTTTGCTTGTGCCGGTTATTGTTAATATTTTATGGGGTTGCTCTAGAGCAACCCCATAAAATAGTGTGAAGTCGCCGTTGCACTGTACAGCAGTGGTATAATTGACGTGGAGATGCTGAATATACTTCACATGGCCCAAAACGAAAGCCTATCTGCACAAATACAAATCTATGACTTTCGAGGATTTGGACCTTGCTCTATACCAAACGTTTGCTGCCGTTACTTCTTCGGACTGTCGTAACTGGTTTGCTAGTGCCGGCTATTATTGATATTCTATGTGGTTACTCTAATAGTATTCTTTTATGCGCCGGATCAGCTCTTTTTCATCTTCTAGGTCATCAAAACAATCGATATATTGGTTTCTGCCGCTTTCCAAATATAATAACCATCCTGACAGTGAAGAAATGTAAGTATCGTCGAGTGTGGACAATTTTGAATATTTGCCAACATAAACATTGCCAGCGTTCCAGGATTCATGTCTTACAGGATACAGATGCCCACTTGTGCCGTCACGGATGATCTTTGCATACCCATCCTCATCGATGACGAGTTGATTTGAGACCCTGTCGTCAGCGGAACGCATCAGGTTTTCTATTTCATCTTTTGTAAACAGGTGAGATGGCTTTCCCATCTTAACCAGCTGAATGGAAAAACATTGTTCATAGGGCTCCAAAGGAACCAGACCGCTGCGTTTCAGGGTGTTTTGTATCTCCGCCTCCAATAAACTTCTTATACGGATGGCAATGCCTCTATCATAGACGCAATAACACTGTCCTTCGTCGTGCTCCAGGTTGAGTTCTCTTATTTTTCCATCCTTGCAAAGGAAAAATTTGATTATATTCAGTATTTCAAAAAGTGAGTTTGCCGTCTTGGGAGGAGTAAAATTGAAGATAAATTTGATCTTGGGATCATTGGGGGAATCATAACTTGCAAGCACAGTGCCAAAGTCGAGATTTAAAAAATTTTCATTAATAAAAGACTTTGATTTGCGTCGTTCTTCCGGATTGGGCCCTGTCGATGGTTCGGTTTCGGATTCATCCTTAAAAGGATTGCGGGTGAATGCAGAAAGAGACAAGATTATTTGTTCTATATCACTGTCCGAATTGTTTCCAGATAAGTTTGATTGTTTGATGTGATCATATGCCATGGAATAGAGCTTAATAAGCTGATTCATGTAGCTGCGGAATTCATCACAAGAACAATCGCCATGCCGGCCATCATAGGTGGAGTGTATCATATTGTATGGTCCAGCCTTCATTACGATCAAAAATTTGCCTTTGGTATAACGATATACAATCTGGTACCCTTCCGGCAGGGGAATGCCTGTATCGTAGTCATAGACGCCGTATTGAGCAGATTTTGCCGATACATAATGAGCAGGGACATCTTCAACCAAACATTCTTCATCGCCGACACATGACTCACATATCGGAGGCAGGTTGTCAAGCTCGAGCAGAAAATAGTTCCATCGGCAGTTATTTTTAAATCCTTCAAAATGCAGTTTCCGAGGTTTGACAATATGGCAAAAGCCTGTCGTATCATATAATTTAATGCATCCGTCTTCTGCTGCGAGCTCGGCGTTTGAAAAATCCAACCCGCCCTTGTTATGGAAAAGCATGTGATTATATGCTGGTGTACTGCCTATAATATTCAGGATCTTGACAATATCACCGCAATCGCTCCAGGAAGACGATTCTGGAGGCATGCTGCCGAATAACTGATGGCTAAGAAAAGTCCAGTCGCTCAGCTGAGATTTATAGGAGTCAGAGTATATTGTCTTCCAATGGATTAATCGGTTCTTAAACTCTGAAATGGAAGGCCGCTCAAAGGGGTCATTATGAGTCGCATCTGTTAACAATTCCTCCAATTCAACCAAATGCTGATTCTGATACTTTTCAATATAATGCAGGCCGCATTGAGGGTCGGCATAATTGTATACTCCATCAAATCCCTTTTCATCACCGGATAAAAACATCCAGATGGTTTTTGCGAAAGAGAATACATCCGCTTTTTTGCCATCTGCATCCTTGGGATTGCGTTTCATTTCAGGGGCGATGGTAAAGATAGCTCCGAGGCCTCTGTCAGACTTTGTAAAATCATTCTTGCTTTCAGGAAAATCAACCAGTCCAAAGTCTCCAAAACAAAATTTATCATCATAAAAATAAATATTGGACGGTTTAATATCTCGATGAGATATTCCTTTGTTATGAAGTTTGATAAGCGTATCGCACAGAGTGATAGAATATTCAATAATCTCTTCGATGGTTAATTTGTTTGCCTTTATATATTTCATCACAGGCGTGGCAATAGGCATGGTATACCAATAGTGGTCTTCTGAATAATCAAATATCGGAAGAATTCCCGGAATGGCAGAACTGTATTCTCGCATAATATGGATTTCTTCAAGAAAGCGACCATGCTTTTCTGGTCCGCCTTGAACCAAATCTTTCAATGCATATTCTTGTCCGGTAGTAAGATGCCTCACACGATAAACTTCTGCATTTCCGCCTTCACCTAATTGCTCAATCTTCTCAAACTGACTTTCCCAATCTCTTTGTTTAGCCAAGTGACCACCTTCTTATATGAGTTTGTATAATTATACCAAATGGTTATAAAGGTATCAATATTGCATCCATCAAAATCGATCATGCCTTTCATTCGTGGGCTCTATATTTTCTCCCGCGATCAGCTTGATAATATTCACAATATAATCATTCAGGGGCACCTGCAACAGGAGATCGGAAACAATTCGCTGCTTTTGGACGCCCCGGCAGAGTATTTCAACTGTCAGGGTCTTCATTGGGTATGATTCCTGAGCGAAATTGATCCTCCGGCCGGTCCCCTTTGCTGCGATGGTCAACCGCGAATGGGGCTCCACAGGGCAGAACTACCTTCCTGCGGCGAGGGCTCGGTTTGTCCGCATTGAGACCGGCACTCTCAACCGCTTCAAGGTCATGGGGCGACAGCTCATGTGCCGGACGGAAAGGAAACGCATGCTCAATCAGACGGCAGGCGACCGGAAGATACTTGCGGATTGTCTGAATATTTCTTTTGAATAGCTTGCCTATGTGATCAATTCCGAACTGGGTCACGGGCTGCTGTTCTTCAACATCCTGCTCTTTGCGGATGACTTACCGAAGTACACCGAACTGTGCAAACTGCTCACTACCAAGCCCAGTGAGGTTATTCTGGAGGAATTACGATAAACTTTCTTTTAGCGGGAGAAAATGATATAATTTTAAAATAAGGAAGTGAAATCATGAGCGATAGAATAGATTCTTCATCATTTCGAGATAGCGCGCCAATGATCACAATTTCATTGTCTGGGAGAAATGTAAACATTCGTGTTTTCTTTTGCGTGAATTGCTGCGCGGAAATGTTTGAGCATCATGAGCACGGAGACGATTTTCGCACGGCCTTTGCAAAAGCTGTTTTTTTGATGTTTCAAAACACAGAATTTAATGACAGCAATAGCCTGACTGAAGCGGATTTTCTGAGTGCGTCAGATGACAACTTGCTTCTTGTGTTGAATGTGATCCTCGAACAAGATGATAAGCTGAAAAATGAATATGATAAGGCAACTGGAAGTAGTGCCTATGAGCAATTTTTTACAGCCAATAAATCCATACTGAAAAATGCAACGGCAGGCCTTTCAAAATCATTCAAAAAAATAGCTGGAATCTTTGAATCACAGAATAAGTTACTTTCAACATCTCTTGGCGATGCTTTAAGTATCCTCACTATACCTAACGATTACCTTCCCGGGTTGACTTCCACGATATCAAATATACCCCAATATGAGGTTCCACAATTTCATTCAGCACTGACCGGCATTTCTAAAATCCCGGCATCAGAAATGTCTGGCGCTATGCAGTCTGTGTCAGGGGTTAATTTCCACCAGCTGCAATCCGCATTGGTGAATGTTCCTGATATCCAGTACCCCGAACTTGCATCTGTCATCGCAAATATTCCAGAGCCAGTAATAGATGTGCAAGCAATACTGGCTCCTTTACATAATCTGGCAGAAAGTGCCCAGCACATATCTGAGGCTTTTTCACAGGCCTTGCAGTCTTCAGTGCTGGAACTGGCAAACGCAACACAAGCCATATTGTCCAATATGGACTTTTCTTTGTTGACCTATCGCAAAAAATGGAGTGCACAAAGAGAAACGCTATTAAAATATGGCTGGTTTTATTCTGATGAGTTTCCGGATGAACTCGTGAACTATATCCACGACAACCAGGAAAAATTAAGCACTGATGAAGTTAACAAGTTAATTATTACGCATTTTCGGAACGATCAATGCAAGGCTTTAAAAATGGTGGTGAAGGGCTGGAGCGAATTACCGTATTTTGCTTGCCGTAAACGAATTTTTCATGAAGCCCTCGTCAATCATTCGAGGCGCTACTTCCTTTCTTCTGTAACGTTGTTAACCGTGCATACAGAAGGGGTAATTACGGATTTTGTTAGAACGTCTCTTAAAAATCCACGTTACAAAGCAAAAAAAGCAATAGAGGACATCAAGAGGGAACTTGAAGGAAATAATGATGTATCAATTTATGAATATGAGGTGTTTCATGATGTAATTGATCGGATAGAAAAAGCCTTTACAGAGGGTTTTGAACATTCCAATCCCGATGCAGCTTCAAATGAGTCTCGGGATAAAATTGCACATGGTCACGCTTATGAAGCAGAAAACGAGGTCAATTCCTTAAAAAGATTTTTATATTTAAATGAATTATATTTATTGTTTTTGTACTTGGACAAAAAGACGCAGAACAACTAGAGCAACCCTATAAAATGCCGGTGCTAGCAACCCAGTTACAACAGTCCAAAGAAGTAACAGCAGCAAACGCCTAGTATAGATCAAGGTCCAATCCTCGAAAGTCAAAACTCTGTATTTGCGCAGATAGGCTTTCATTTTGGACCATGTGAAGCACATTCAGCATTTCCACGTCAATTATACCACTGCTGTACAGTGCAGCGGCGACTTCACACTATTTTATAGGGTTGCTCTAGGTATAAAAATAGCCCCGTACTTTTCAGCACAGGGCCATCCCATTACCAGCGA
>ERZ1090863.813-NODE-814-length-15339-cov-7.418019_pt1 | contig 15339 bp, 16 predicted proteins | sample MGYA00478480_ERZ1090863 | MGnify/ENA primary metagenome ERZ1090863 (study PRJEB33644, sample SAMEA5815746) | chicken gut metagenome | biome: Chicken; feature: Gastrointestinal Tract; material: Caecum | place: Ireland | collected 2019-01-01 | study: A study of the...
CTGCGAATACCTCCCGGTTGGTCTGGGCGTCCTGCTGCAGCTTCTGGTTGAGCATGTAAAGAGGGCCGCGGGTATACAGCTCCTCGTCTCCCAGCAGGGAGCCCACAGGCTTCAGCACCGCCCCCTCCAGCCATGCCCCGGTGGAGGAGATCCCGGTGGCCGCCTGGTCTGCCCCTTCCAGCACCGTGCCCAGGGCCACCCGTCCCCAGTCGGGCTGTCCGGATTCCCGCTGGGCGGTGAAGGCGGTGTTCCCCTGGGGGCGGGCCGGAGCTGCGGTGGAGGCGGTGAACCCACCGCCCCCAATGCGCTCTGTCTGTCTCTCCCTCTGACGCTCCAGGTAGGACTGCAGGGCGGTCATGGAGGGTCTGGGCTTTTCAGTGACTTCCGGGGCGGTTGACTTCTTGATCTGCTTGTCCTTCAGAACAGGGCTCTTGCTGCGCAGATCTAAATATCCTTTTGTAAAAGAACTCTGTGCCATAACCGCCCTCCATTATGTGTTGCGCCGAATGGTGGTGGATGTAGAGGGGGAGTTCAGCCGGCGAAAGCGGATCATCCCATTCTGCACATAGCTCTCAATTTCCCCGGCCTCCTCCAGTTCAAGCAGCCGCTCCTGGGTGATAGGCCCGTACCCCAGAGACAGGACAGACTGCATGTCGATCTCCGCGTCCTCGATCTCATTTGCCGTGGAGCTGCTGCTTGTCCCGGAGCTGGAGGAAGTACGGTTCCCTGTGCTGCCGGAGTTCCCGCCGCTGGCACTATTTCTGGTAGGCACTGTCTGGGCCTGGAGCACAGACTGTTGGATCCCCAGGGCATCATTGCCGGAAATTCCAGCTGCTGCCAAGGTGGAACTGTCCGGCATGATCCCAGCATCCAGCATAGTCATGGCTAGGTTGTAGGCGTAGTTACGGTTATCCGCGTCCAGGCTGTCCCGGTACTGATCCAGGCTGTCCTGGTACTGCTGCTGGGTAAACCCAAACTGCTTGTTCCACTGATCCAGCCCCGCGTTAAACTGAGCCTCCCAGTTGGCCTGCTCCTGGGCCGCCATCGCTGCTGCTTGGGCCGCCTCGTCCTGCCGTACATACTCCTGGTAGAGTGCCTGGGCCAAGGCGCTGTTTCCGCTGGCCTCGGCCTGAGCCACAGCGTTGCGATAAGCAATAGCTAGGCGCTCCTGCTCCAGAGCGTTCTCAGACAGAGCGTCCGCCTCCCGACCGCTAATCTCCGCCAAATTCCCCTGCAGCACGGCGGAATTCGCCAGCGACGCCTGTCCGGAGGTCCCGGTGTTCAGTCCCCGGGCCACGGCGTACTCGTTGAAGGACTGCCGGGCCAGGTCGTTTTGGGCCGCCGCCTCGTTGCGGGATGCTTGGTAAGTCTCGGGAATTTCCTCCGCCTGGGCTTTCAGGTCGGCGGCGTTCTGCTCATAAGCATCTTTCAGCGCGGCCAGCTGCGCCTCCATGTTCTGCCGGTACATTTCCTGCAGATAGGCGGACAGATCGGATGCGGCAAATCCGCCCGCCCCAGAGCCACCGGAGATTCCTCCGGAGCCCCCATAGCTGCCGGAGATTCCAGAGGCGCCGCCTCCGATGCCGCCCCCGGACGTGGAACTCGTGCCCCAAAAGGAATTATACTCATCGCCAGCGACGCCGCCGGAGTAGCCGTACTTCGCTCGGATGGCCTCCACTGCATCGTGGGCATCCTCCCAGGACATGGCCCCACTCTCCGCAGCCTTGCGGTATTGATCCGCCAAGGAGAGATCCGCGGTCGTCATATGAGACCTGTCGTAGTCGCTTCCACTCAGGCTATCCCTCCGGCTGTCATTGGAGGACACCGCTTCTTTGCTGGGTGCGCGATATTGGTTGTCGTCGTTTGCGCCGACCTTCGTCGCCCCCTGGAAATAGCCGCGGTCATTATAGGTGACATTCATCCCTGTTTTGGAATCATACACCGTTTTCCCGGCTAGGTCCTCCCGCCTTCCATAGTCCATGGGGTCCTTTGCAACTGCCATTTCTACCCTCCCAAACCGTCACCCAGTTTACACATTAGGTTGGTCTATTCGTCTATCTCGTCCTTGTGTTCTGTTAATTTCTCGCCCGCGTCGTCCACGGCCTTCTTCCCAGCCTCCAGGAGCTTGCGCAGCCACTCGGGGATGGGGGCGCCCATGAGGGCCGCGTTCTCTGCGATGCTGCCCAACTCCGTGATGCAGTACCACACCAGCACCAGGGGCAGCAGCAGCCCGCTCCCCGGCAGGGAGAAGGACACCACCGGCAGGTGCTCCACCACGATGACCAGCACCCGGTCCCCCAGGGCGGCCACAATGACCACCACCAGTTCCCCCATCTTGTGCCAGATGCCCTCCCGGGCGGCCTTGCTGGACCAGTTGCCGGCCTTGGCCGCCGCCAGGGTCCCGGTGAGGTAGTCCAGGGCCATGAGGGCGATCCACGCCACGGCCAGCCAGCCCAGCCACCCCCAGAAGGCGGTGAACGCCCCGATGATGGCCGTAAGCCCCGCCTTCACAGCGGTCATCCAGTCAAACTCCATGGCGCACCTCCAGCAGTCCCAGCCGGTCCAGCAGCACCGCCACCTCCTGGCGCTTCATATTCCCCTGGGGGCGGGAGCCGTCAAAGAGTCCTTTTGCCACCGCCTTTTCCCAGGCGTCTTTGGCGTAGGCGCTGACTGCCTTTTGCCCCTCCCGGCGCTCATATTCCGCCATTGCCTGCAAAAACATCTGGTAAAATTGATCTGCGCTCATAGTTTCCTCCCATCCGCTCCAGCCGCCCACGACGATCTGCTTGCCGCTGCGCTGGTCCCATCGTGATCTGATCGCCCGGGTATCTACGTGGGTAAAGGTCTGGTAGACCCCGATGCCGCCCCGTCGGTCCAGGCAGTATTCTGCGATCTGCCCCACCAGCAACGGTGAGGCCCCGGATACCACGATGTCCGCCGCCCGGCCGTAGAGGTGCTGGCTGCTGGATACCCCGCCCACAGCGGCATTGTGGGCCGGGGAGCGGTAGCCGCTGTTGATGGTCACCGCCCCGCCTGCGGCCTCCCGGATTTGCTCCAGCAGATCTACAAGGGCATCGTCCACTAAGACTTTGTCGCTGCCGTCCTTCGAGGCAAACTCACTTAGGCGGAAATGGGGACTGAGTTGCAAGTCCCCATCCCGCCGTAGGCTGTATTCCTGTACCATTACCGGCTGGCCAGGACGGCCTCGAACAGCGCCCGGTCGTCGGTGAGGCGGGCGTACTGGAGGCCCTTGTCGTAGGGAGCCACCTTCAGGGCGAACCACGCCTCCTCGTCGGCCTGCTGGGCCTCGCTGAGATTGCCCCAGCCCTCCAGCGTCTCCACATAGGCTTTCTGTGCGGTGATGAGGTCGGTGCCGTCGGCCTCCGCTTTGTCCCAGATGTCCCAGGCGTGGGGGAACAGGAGGTAGGTGGGTCTCTCCTCCTCCGGGGGAAGTTCATAGTGGGCGGCGATGTCGTAGAACTTGGCGGGACTGCCTACCCGGCGGGTTTCAGAGATGGCGTCGTAGCAGTCCCGCATGAAGTTGGCGCAGGCGATCTTGGCGTCCGCCTTCTCGCTATCGCTGAGGACCTTCCACGCCGCACTCAGGGCGGCGTAGTCCACGTCCGCGCCGGGGTAATTGGGGAATGCGTCGGTGCCGTAGGTAGCGAGGTTCTCCACGAACATATCACGGGCTACGCTGTTGTCCACGTGGTTGGCTTTGCCCAGGTCCATGATGTCCCAGGCGCAGTTGATCAGAAATCGGTTCATAAGTAGTCTCCTTTCAAATTTCCGGCTGTGCCGGTTACTCACTGTAAACTTCCCACCCCTGGGGATACGCCTCCGGGCTCCACACGTTGCCGTCGATCAGAGACTTGTACAGCGTCCCGTTGTAGTTGACGATATCCCCGGTGTTGTAGGCGTCGTGGGCGCCGCTGGGCTGGCTCCATACCGGATACCCGGAATCATCCAGCCCGAAGGCGTCGTACAGGGATTCCGTCCCCGCTCCGGGCGTCCAGTCCGCCTGGGAGGTGTGGGCCTGCACCACCTTGTAGAGTTTCGGGTCCCCTACGCTGTTGGTGCCGTAGGAAATAATGTCCCCCACTGCGTAGGTTTTTCCCGCCTCCCAAGCCGGGTACACCGTGGCAATTTCCAGGGCCTGCTCCTCGGTCAGTGTAGCCGCAAACATCTGGAGCGCCCTGCGCAACTGCTCCGCTACCTGTAATCTATTCATCTTCCGTCACCCCCAGCAAAGCGTTCAGGACCTCCGTGTCCGTTGGCGGCAATTCCGGCTCGGGTTCCGGGGGCGGGATGGTCCCCTGCTCCACGCCGGTAATCACCCCGTCGGTAATCTCGGTGATGTTGATGAAGGGCAGGTAGCCCCAGGCTTCCTCCTCCAGTTCCTCCGCCACCGGCAGCATCCCCTCCGGGATTACGGTGAAGGGTGTCTCGCTGCGCTGGTTCCGGTGGGCCCCGTTCTCCAGGGCCTCCACTTCTAGCAGTAACATGTGTGCGTCCTCCTATTTTGATATTGCCAGCATCTTGTGGTAGGTATCCGCGTCGATGGCCGCGCCGATGGTGCCCTCTCCCGATGCGGCATGTGACAGCAGGCGGCGAAGGTCCACCGTCTCCCGCCGTCCCACGGGGGCCGGGGTATAGGGTTCCGGCGTGTCCAACTTGGACACATCCACTCCCGCGTACTGTCGCCAGTATTTGCGTACCGTCTCCGCCCGGCACCCCAACTCCGCCGCGGCCTCTCTGGCGTCCAGGTGCTTGCGCACCAGGCACTCATAGGCAAACCGGGGGATGCCGCCCACCGGCCGCTTGCGGCAGATGTTCCGGTAGTACGTCCCCCGGGAGATCCCCAGGGCCGCGGCCACCTCGTCCTCGCTCTTGTGACGCCACTCAGCGCGCCGCACCACCCGCCTGGGCCGCAGCCCTGGTACTGCAGGTGCCGCCGACGACAGCCGCCCCACAATCCGGGCGTTGGTGCGAGACAGCGTGGACTTGCGCAGATCTAAGTGGTCCGCAATCATCCCCAGGGAGGCGTCCTGGCTGAGCAGGTAGTACAGGCACTCCCGCTGCCGCTCTGTGAGGGCCTCGGTGGCCGCCGCCCAGCGCAGGTGGTCGAAGGTATCCCCCTCGATGCACTCCAGGGCGTAGAGGCTGCTGACCACCGCGTCCTCCAGCCGTTTGAGGCCGGACTTCACCACCCGGGATACCGTGGATTTGTTGACGCCCTCCTCCGCCGCTACCTGGGCGATCGTCTTTTTCTCCCCAAAGCACCGCCCGATATAATAGCGCTGTTTTTCGGTGAGTGTTGCCCCTCCCCGTGCAAGGAGGGCCTCCAGGAGCCGCGCACCGTGGGCGTCGGCCTCCTCCTCCAATTTCCCAAGGGTGTTCCAGGTATACCCCTCCAGGTCGCTCCAGACTGCACCGCTGCGCTCGAACAGATCCCAAGAAAACCCACCGGAATGGATTTCCTTTTTCGGCGCGGCCCGCTTTTTCTCCTGTTCCGGCCGCAGGCGCTCACAGCGGTCACAGGCTTCCCGGTACATGTCCCGCAGGATCTTCAGCCGTTCGGTCTGCCGCATCCGCTCCGTGCTGTCCGTGGCGGCGTCCACTAGGGCGCGCACCTCCTTCAGACGCTGATAGATCTTCCGCTTTTCCTCCAGGGCATCCCCCAGGGCATCCGCCGCCCTGTCAGCCATAGGCAGCCTCCTTCCCTCGTCGTATTTGTACCGGCTATTCGGTAAGCCGAATTTATGAAATTTTCCAGCCGGCAGGGCGGCGGACACACTGGCAAAATCAACCCATAAACGTGGCCTTTCCGGGATAAGCCGTCTCGCTGGTCAGAATGATATTGCCTGTAGTCGTGTCATAGGTCACATCTGTACTCTGTGCAGCCCAGGTATTGCGAACATAGCGCCCGTTAACCTGGTGCCAGATGCAGCAAATAAAATTCGCCGACTGCCTGCCGTGGTTTTCCGGCAAAATTGTCATGGTATAGCCGGTGACGGTTTCCTGATCCTCGTCCATAGTTGCCGTCCAACTTCCCACAGTAAAATCAACGGCACTGAGAACAACCGCGTGGGCAAACGGTTCTGCCAGTTTATCGGCGGTAATGCTGCCATCTGGAACCTGTCCCAGGACAATGCCCTGTACCTCCTGCTTTGTGGCAAACTGCTGGTCCGCCTGAGCGGTCAGAGTGTTGTTGAGATACTCTTTTAGTGCCTGGCCGCCCTCGTCAAACTTGGCCTTCAACTCCGCAGCAGATAGGCCGCCTACGTCGTTTGGCTCATCATCCAGGGCGGAGATGATGCCCATATCTTTTGTGAATTTGCTCAGCGCCATGGTTTACGCTCCTCTCTCCTGGGGCACCTGGCCCGTCTGGTTGATGATGCGCTGCAAAGAGCCGTATCCCGGGCCGCCCCGCAGCGGCGGGGATTCCTCCCCGGCGGGGGCTTCTGGAGCGGTGCCCCCCTGGAGCGCGCCGCCCATGCCCATGGCCTGCATCTGCATCTGCTGTTCCCGCTCCATCACCGCAATCAGCGTCTCCTTGTCTGTGATCTGTCCGGCGGGGAGGCGCTTCAAATATTCCACGGTGGAGATCTTGCCCTGCATCAGCAGATTGTCCAGGGTCTGCATGGCCGCAATCTCAGACCAATAGGAGGCCGCGCCGGCATCCAGATCCACGGAGAAGTGCACATCTTTCAGCACAGAGAAGTCAAAGGGAAGCACCAACCGGTCGGAGCCAAAGGGGTTGTCAATTTCCACATACCGCTCCCCGTAATACTCGGCCATGAACTCCATGTAGATGCGGCCCATGTCCTCCACAGACTGCAGGAGGTTCTGCTTCGTCAGTTCCATGGGAGTGGCCGCCGCCCGCTGCAGGGCGATGATGGCGGAGGTGTTGTCCGGGCGGGTGTCGCCCAGCGCCACGTCCGAGGCCCCCAAAAATTTCTGGGTATAGGAGATCGCCAGGTCAATAAACTGGGAAATCTGAGGGGAGATGGTGGCCGGGTCGATGATCTTCGCCACATTGTCCACACTGCCGTTGACGCCAATCGCTGCCCCCACCCGGTTGCTCCATTTGGCCACCTTCGTCTTGTCGAAGATAACCTTGGGATAAGCCAGGGTCATCAGGGAGATCATGGACATAGCAAAGAGCTTGTTGACGAAAATCTGGTTGGGAATCAGTCCCGTAATCATGGCCTGGCCGTGGTAGCAGTCCTGCACATAGTCCCAGTTCATCCAGACCAGGGGGTACAGGCTGATACCCAAATCCCATTCCGACCGGATTTCCGCCGCCTGGGTACACTCATAGCCGTGGATGGTGCCGGTGTCGTCGTCCCGCCACAGCCGCAGCAGGACCGTCACCTTGTTTCCGCCCAGGGCGTCCATCTGGGTGTTGCCGGAGTATTTCACATCGGCGGTGATGGCCCCAATCTCCCGGGCGTTGGCGCCGTTCTCCCTGGCCCGCTTTTTCGCCTCGCTCACCAGCATCCGCCGCTCAATGATGATATAGGGCTGGCTCTGCACGTCCCGGCTGTTGGGGTTGCCGAACTGCACCTGGGTATTCATCAAAACTTCTGTGCGGATGGCCCCCTTGCTGGGCTGTCCTGTGTCCGCCTCCGCGTCCCAGTAGGTGTATAGGCACCCGTCCCCGTCCACGGCGGCGTTGCGGCAGTACTCCCGGATGCAGGCCCCCATCTTGTTGCGCTCAAAGATGGCGGTAAACTGGTCGTCCAGAATCCCCGTCAGCGTCTCCAGCACGGTGCTGTTGTTCCGGCCGCTGGAGGGCATCGGTTTGGCGTGGAGTTTCAGGTTGTCCGTGGATACGTTTGCCACGGAAAAGAGCACCACGCGCTTTAAGAAATTGAATACCGGCGTGGGCAGGCCGTTGGATACCACACCCTCCCACTGCTTGCCGATGAAGAAGTTCTCGTTGACCTCCACACTCTCATAGAGCCGGATTCCGTTGTTGAATTGCAGCCCGGCCTGGTATTCGCTTGCCACCCGCTGCGGCGAGGGTTCAAATTTGCTCATATCCCGCTCCTCACTTCACATTCCCGGCATACCGCAGTTGTACATCCGTCTCCAACACGGTTGCGGTGGCCGAGGCGCTGACTGATTTGAAGATCAACTTGTAGAAAGTGGCCTTCTTCACCTTCATCTTGACCCGCTTCACCTGGGGTTTCCGGTTGGTGCGGAACGACCAGTGGTTGAAATCCGCATGGGAAAACGTGGCAAAGGAGTAGGTCACCATCTTCTCCGGGTAGTCGCTGCGCCGGTTGCTCTCCACTGTCACCGTGATCCGTGCTCCAATCTCCGGCTCCATGGCGACGAAAATCATGGGAGAGTATTTCAGTTGCCAGTCCCGGTCAAAGTCCATGGACCCTGTGGCGGCATAGGCGTCAATCTCGTCCCCATCGTCATTGCGGTACTCCCTGGACACGTGGACAATGCCGCCCGCCTCCGTGAACCCCAGCACGTCCGTCCCGATCTCCAGCATCTGCTGGAAGGGCATGTTGGTGTAGTAGTACCAGGTGTCGTTGACATAGTTCATAATCAGCGCCGCGCCGTTGCAGAGGAACCAGAACTCGTGCTGGGTCTTGGAGTTGAAAGTCTTGGTATCCGGCATGGAGAAGTTCTCCAGGGCCACATGGACCCGGTCGGAGATGCGCTTGGCGTTCTGCTCGCTGTCCGTGATGTTTCCGGAGGTGGAGGTACTGCGCCACTGGTAGATGGTGCCGCCGTCCAGCGTCAGGGGGTTGTTTTCCACCAGGCGCACCTGGCCCAGGGCCTCGTTGCCCAACTGCCGGTTGACTGGGGTCACATAAAACGCCGAGGTGGTTGCCCCGGTGTCCAGGGTCATAGTGGCATATTGGATACTCCAGGCACTATTGGTCTTGAACGCCAGGAGCCGGGCGTAGTGCCGAACCAGGGCGGTAATGGGGGTGTTGCTCTCCCCAATGGCCGCCTCATACAGATCCGGGAAATAGTCCGCGCTGGCAAGGCCGGTATCCCCATCAATGCCGCTGTAGATGGTCCGGTTGGTCCCGTCCCCATACAGGAACACCCGGGTATCTGTGGCGCCGTTGAACAGCTCCGAATGGGTCATGCCGGTCACTTCCGCCCTGGCCCCATCGCCTTTCTTGTAGGTGATGGTGACGGAGTTTGTCCCCTTTGTGGGGGCGCTGGTAAAGGTCACTGTCCCCGCCGCCGTGTCTGCGGTGTACTCGATGTCCGTACCCTCCACTGCCGTCACGCTGTCGATCTCCTTCTCCGGCAGTTGGAACACAGTGGCCTCCCCGTCCGGGGAGTAGCGCACCCGGCGCAGACCGTTGAGCCGGTTCACATTCTCCAGCAGCGTACCTTCCCCCTCTGGGGTGCAGGCAGTGACGGTGACGGGCACATATCCCACCACATCGGCAAAGGAAGTCTCCTCCCCGCCATCCCAACTCTTGTACTCGTGGCCGTTGAGCAGATAGACCTTGCCGCCGAATCCAAAGAAGGTCGTGGGGGCTTGGGTGCAGGTGCCAACCGCCCGAGCTGTCAGAGAGAGATAGTTGATATCAAACACGACGCCGCCAAAGGCGCAGAGCAGGTGCTCTGCCGCTCCGGCCATGCCGTGCCAGGCTCCGCAGAATACCGGCGTTGTGGTCTCCGCCTCGTTCTCCTCCGCCCAGTCGTCCCAGGCCTCTTGGATGTGGTAGATGGTATTCGTGCCCGGTCGAATCTGTAGATGCAGGTCCCGGGTAATTGCGAAATTCCGCATCTCCGACAGTTCCCCCACTTTGATTTTGGTGTCGCCGTCCGGGTTCTGGTTGAGGCCCAGGAACTCCTTGATTTTCAGGATGCTAATGCCGCTGTTCGCCGAAATTTGGGCCAAGTTCAACCACCTCCATAGGCCATGTAATCCTCAGTCATCTCCCCGCCGGTCATCTCGTCGTCGTAGTCCACTGCCCCGTCATCGAAGTCGTCCTGCTCCACCACCACGGGCATCTCCGCCCCCAGCGTCCGGGTGACGGCATAGTAGCGGGCGGCGTCGCAGATATGGGTAATCTCATGGGGTTCTGTCGCGCAGTCCGACGGGTTCTTTTTGTCGTGCAGAATGGCCGGCAGGTTGCGGATCAGGCCACGGCAGTCCTCCGTCACCAGAATGCCTGGCCGGTCTCCCTCCGACTTCATGGGCTTTAGCATCTCTTTCAGTGCCATCCACCCCTGCACGCGGTTGTTGCTGGCCTTGATGATCCCGACCCCGCACTCCATGAACAGTTCCGCCATGCCCTTGCCGCTGTCCTTCTGGCGGTTCCACATGTCCGGCGGGGCGATAGTCACGTCGATCTGCTCCCAGGGCGGCGTCAAAGACAGCATCAGGTTTGCCGCCTCCGACACGATGAGCCCGCTCTGCTGGACCTCCCGGTACACATAGGAGCGCCCGTCAAAGTCCTGGGCGATCCACAGGCAGGCGAACATATCCAGGCCGTAGTCGAACACCCGGTATTTCCGCCACTCCGTCGGGATACGGAGGAAGGGCTTAATCACATGGGTTTCCGCCCGGAACTCCGGGAAGAAATTGCCGGACAGGGCGTCCCAATCGCCGTAGCGCCACGCCCGACGCACATCCTCCGGCAGCAGGTCCAGCATCTGCTTGTATTCTGGAGAGGCGGCCAGCAGTTGGGGGTTGTCGTCCACCGTGGCGGCGATGAAGGTGTAGTCCTTGCCGTCCTCACCGGGCTGATAGTCCCGGTCAATGAACAGCCGCTTTACCCACATGTGCCCGATGTCGCCTGGGTTGCAGGTGAGATACATCCGCCTGGGGATCTTGGTGGCGCCGCGCAAGCAGGCCCCCAGGATGCGGAACTGCGCCTCGGTGAATTGGGTGGCCTCGTCAATGAAGATCCAGTCCCACTCGGAGCCCTGGTACTCGTCGTCGTCGCCCGGGCCATAGTGCCCGAACTTGATAACAGACCCGTTGGCGAAAAAGAACATGTGCATGGTGGCGTTGTAGGAGGCCACCTCCGGCGGGATCATCTTCCGCATGGGCAGAATCACCGTCTGCTCCAGTTCCGGGTACTCCTTACGAACAAACAGGATGCGGATGCCCGCATAGGTCAGCGCACCGCCGAAAGCCTTCACACGGGAGACATGGGTCTTGCCGCCGCCCCTGGCCCCACCGTAGCCCACATAGCGGGTTCGGGCCTGGCAGAACTGTTTCTGCTTGGGGTTCAGGTCCCCGAGGCTCACGGTCACATGGCCCCCGTTATTCCGTATCTTGTACGCCATGCGCTCACCTCTGCTGGTATTCCTTCAGAAAAGGGCCCCGCGAGGGGGCCCTATCTTCTTCGTCAAGCCGAGGCGTCCTCGTACTTCTTGGATGCCTCGATGCCCACGCAGCCGTCCTTGGTGCCCACGGCGCGGAACACCTGGCCGGCAGTGGTCAGGGTGACGCCGCTGGAGTACACCTGGGCGGTGGTGGAATATTTGGGGTCGGTGCCGTCGGTGGTGTACTTGAAAGTTACACCGCTGACAGCGGTAATGGTGGCCACGTGGGAGGAGGAAACCGCGATAACCGGGGCGGTCAGGACCACGCCGGAGCCGCCCACCACGGCCAGGCCGCAGCCCTTGGCCCCCAGCACGAAGCTGTCGTAGTAGGTCACGCCCTGCACCACCGGGCCGGAGAAACCCTGCACCTTTGTCAGGATGTCGTACTTCTGCAGCTTCACCGGATCCACGGTGCAGCCCTTGTACTTGATGAGGAAGTACACGCCCTCGGGCAGCCAACTGGAGGGGATGCGCTTGACCCGGCAGCCGTCGAACTCGCCGACCACGCCTTTTGCCAGGGCCTCTTTCCCCAGGGATTCCACACCCAGCCAGTCCGGGTTCTGCTTGAGCAGCTTGTAATATTTGTTGGGGATATAGATGGTACGGTTGTCCAGGGGCACCAGTGCGTCGGACATGTCGCTGTTGGCGTCCAGGATCATGCCGGCGATGGTACTCTTGGTGGGCTCCGTGGTCTCCTGCCGGGCCACGCCGGCGCCCATGCACCACTTCTTCAGCCGGTGCTTGTCCATGCCGGGGATCGTCACCTCGTCAAGCTGCCGGCGCAGCGCTTTGGCCGCGGATTTCTCAATGGCCTGGTCGCTCTGGTCCAGAGCGTCGATGGTGAAGGAAAATGCAGGGGCCTGCTCGCAGGTCATCTCCTGCAGGGTGTCACCCACATCGTGGACGGTGCCGAAGCGGTTATTGCCGCTGCGGGTGTACTGGGTCTCGGGGACCGTGTTCACACTGCCCACCCGGATGGTACGGCTGTTGGGATCCAGCCAGGTGTACTCATTGCCGCAGTCGTCTGCGGTTACGGAGGCCAGGTGGAACCGCTCCGCGATTTTAGATGCATATTTTGTAGCGTAATTGATCGCCATATAGCCCTTCCTTTCTGATGTGCCGAAGCAGAAAGGGCACCGTTATTACTCACCAAATCCCTCCAGGAACGGGTCGCGGACTTTCTTGTCAGCCCCGGCGGACTTCATGCTGCCGGCGCTGCGTGCGGCGTTCTTCTGGTTCTGCTGGACGGCGGCTGCGTTTCGCCGGGCCTCCTCAGCCTGGACATTCGCCTGGGCAACCTGGTACTTGGCATATGCCGTAACCAGTGACATGCCCTTGCGCACATCCGCCCATACCTCCTGGGGGATGGATTTCGGGTCCTTTGCTGCCTCGGGAAATGCTCTCTGAAATTCCTGGATGTCCGCCATGCGGCGTTCATCCGCTGCGGACTTCTGCTGCTGGGCGGCCTGGCGCTCCTGCTCTGCCTCCTCCTTGGCGGCTACCGTGGCCTCCCGGTCCTCCAGGTCTACAGCCCGTTTCGCCTCCGCCTCACTCATACCAGCGGCCCGCTTGGACTGCACCCGGAGATTCGCCAGATAGTCCGAAATGCTCATGTTGGCCTGTCTGGCAAACTGGGTAAACAGCTCCATCACAGGCTTACTCTCGTCGTATTTACTGCGGATGCGGTCGTAGTCCAGCCCCTTCTGGGCAAGGGCTACCATCTCCTGCTCCCCGACAGTCTTGACATCATCCAGGTGCCGCAGCGTCCACGTCTTTGGTGCTTCTGCCGCCTGGGTCGCCGGGGGAGCTTCTTCCTGCTGGGCAGGTTCTGACGACTGCTCCACAGTGGTCTCCGTGTCAGCCTCCGCATCCTCTGCCGCGCTGTCCAGCTCCGCAGTCTCGCTCGCTTGCTGCGCACCATCCGTCTCCGGCTCCGGCTGGTCTGCTTCTGCCGTGTACTCGGTGCTGTCCCATCCCTCCAAAAAGGCGTCGCTGGTCTGCTCTGCGCTCTCTGTGGTGTTCATGGTGTTTTCGTCCATTGCTGTCCTCTTTCCCCGCCTGGTCTGGCGGCAAAAATCTTTATTTCAAAGGCGGCCTGGTCTGGCCTGCCGTTGATCCCAAAAAGAAAAGGCGCCGAAAACAGGGGGAGGAAAAGCCCTGTCTCCGGCGCCGTGCGCTCTCGCTTGTTGTTCAGTTGTCTGGTTGCTCCAGGGGGAACGGTTCATCTTCCCCCAACTCCCGGCCCAGGTAGATGGTCGGGAACCACTCCACCCTGCACTTCCGGCAGTAGATCGGTGTGCCAAACAGCACCGTCTGTGCCGTCACCTTCTGCAAGTTCTTTCGGCAGATGGGGCAAGTGTACCAGCCTTTCACAATCACACCCGATCACCCCCACCAGCCAAACCACCCGTATTCAATGCCCCCGTTCAGCGCCCCGGGGCCGCAGCCGCCGTACACGTTCTCCACGCTCTCAAACCCGCTGCTGGGCAGCCGGTTCCTGGCGGTGTTCAGGTTCTCCAGATAGGTCTGCCAGAAAAAGTTCGCCAGCGTTGGGTTCTCCTCTGTCAGCAGAAGAGCAGCCAAGCCATAGGGCAGCACATTGCGGCAGATGTAGTTGTCCAAATCCAGGCTGTCGCTGAGATCTGTCACACTGACCAGATAGGGCCGCTCCGCATTGCTCCCCGCCTCCACGGCCGGATAGGTGTCGCTGTAGGGGTATACCTGGTCGATGAGGGCGTTGATCAGGGAGGGCGTCCGCAGGGAGTACTCCTTGGTGTCCGTGGTCATGGTGGACCCGGTGCTCTCGTTCTGGGAATCCATCAGGCGGATGGCGATATCAAAAATCTCCTGGACTGTCATTCTCCAAAGCCATCCTTCCCCATCACCTGGTACTGCATGATGTTGTCAAATCCGTCCGCCATGGCCCGGCTCTTTTCCGCTTCCTCCCGGACCTTCTCCTCATCTTCCCGGACCGTGTCTGCCTGCGGGGCACGACCGCCCCTTCTCCATACCGAACCGTCGTGCAGCGCACCAGCCAGCAGCGCCGCGCAGAACGCAAACACGGAGATCACCAGCGCGCACACCGACAACACGATTGCAAGAATCTCCATTGTTCCGCCCTCCCATCACCGGAAATCGGAATCATCCATGTCGGCGCCCATCTTCACGCTGACGGTCAGATCCTGCCGGCTCTCAATGCGGTCCTGATACCCGCCGTACTTCTCCTGCTTGAGCAGGAAGATCTTCAGCGACACCATGCCCTTCTCGTTGTACCGCTCGTCCGTGCAGATCTGTTCGGCAATCCGCATGTACGCCATTTGCAGCGTCTCCTGGAGGTCCGGGCACCGCAGCCCCCTCCACCACTGATCCAGGGTGGCAATCGATACGCCCAGGTACAGCGCCATGCCCTGCTCGCTGTAGAGTTTGTCCTTCTGGTCGCAGTCTGCAAAATAGCCGTCCAGCCGCTCCTGCAGTGCCGCGGCATCTGCGAACTTTCGCTGGCTCTCCGGCCCCGCATTACTCTTTCCTGTCCGGTTCTTTCTCGGCATATCGCTCCACCCCCTTCCTTTTGCTGCCAGCGTACCACAAAATCCGGTGAGAATCACGGAGGAAAATCTCGCGCTGTTTTCAAAACATCCCCCCGGCATTTTTCCGCTACCCCCAGTCCGGGAGAAGGTTGAGGGGATGTGGGGAATATAACCTATCCCGTTCCCACGAGGGGCCGCCACTTTTTCCGCTACCCTCCCCCCTTGCTTCCTTCGTTCTCATGCGTACCTGTCCAGCGTCCCGCCCGGCAGCCCCCACCGCAGCCCAGGGGCGCGGGGCGGTCATGCCATGCAGCGCCGCCCGGGGGAGAATACATACCAATAACACAAAAGAACCGCTAGCCATTGCAACACAACGACTAGCGGTTAATCAGCTATTATATCGCGGAAGGCAGATTGCTACCTTTCCACCCTTTGGCCCTCAAAGCAAAGCGTCTCTTGATATCTCCATATATCTCTCTTATTC
>ERZ1090863.821-NODE-822-length-15235-cov-6.045850_pt1 | contig 15235 bp, 9 predicted proteins | sample MGYA00478480_ERZ1090863 | MGnify/ENA primary metagenome ERZ1090863 (study PRJEB33644, sample SAMEA5815746) | chicken gut metagenome | biome: Chicken; feature: Gastrointestinal Tract; material: Caecum | place: Ireland | collected 2019-01-01 | study: A study of the...
GTATTACTATAGCCACGATAAGTATCAAGTTGATACGGTAAAAGCGGCTATAGAAAATTCTTTAAATAGTAATTATAAGGTTAAAACCATCAAAAATTATAAAAAATATTTTGTGTGCCCAATGAAGAGTGGATGCTGGGAAGTTCAAACTTTGGCAAGTCCTTACGATTGGGATCCGGCGATTCCTAAAGAAGACTGGGTAAAAGAAATCGCATATGTTACGAGGAAAATTTCCGAAGTAGAGAAGAAAAGCGTTAGTGTAATGTGGTTTGTAGGAGTTGATAAAAAGCGTTATGGGTGTGATGTGTTCCCCTGGTATCATGAAGAGTTCGAGTATGATGAAAAGAGAACGTTGCCTAGAAACAAACTCTCGTTCGAGAAAACATGTGCGATCCATACAACAAAGGACTTGGAAACTTTAATGAAATTGTCCTATAAAGGGGTATCCAATATTCGAAACATTCTGGTGCAACCAACAGATGTCAGTATATTAAGAGATAGGCAGATTATAGACAAGGTTGGAGAGCTGGCCAAGAATCTAGGAGCAACTATTCTTCTTGAAGGAGGTGTCTTGTCGCACGCATATTACCAATTAATGCGAACAGGTGCGAAAGTAGAAGTCAGAAATCCTTTTGAAAAAGAAAAAAGTTTAGAATTTAATAAGCTGGTAAGAGATAAAATTCCAGAAAAAATTAGCAATAATGGGGAAGAAGCGTTTACGACCCAATTAGAAAGCAAAATTTTAGATCAATTGCTAAAACGGAAACTTGTTGAGGAAGCACTGGAAGTCTTGGATGCTGACAATAAAGAAAATTTGATAATAGAAATTGCAGATATTTTGGAAGTACTTGATGGAATTCGAAAACAGAATCGTATAAGCATGAAAAGTGTTTTAGAAGAGAAAAAGAAAAAACGTGACAAGGCAGGCGGTTTTGAAAAAGGAGTGTTCCTAAAAAAGACAGCAAGTAGTTACCCCTATAAAAATGGAAAAATTACGGTTGAAAATGCACCTATCGAAATAAAAGAAAGGGTGTCGAAATCAACGGATTCACGTAAATATTCCAATGCTAATGAGTCGTTAACAAGAATAAAGATTCCGGTTACATTGGATAAATGGGAAATCTCACCAAAGGTAAATGCAAATAATATCGATATTAAAGTAACTGGTGAACGTAGCAATGGAACGTGGAAAATAGAAGTATCAGTATTTGAAGAAGCAGAACAAATGTCTTTTTATGATAGATAACTAGAATTAGAATTTTAATAACCGAAAATCATCCTATCTTATCTCCCCCAAGTGGTACTTACTCAGCACCAACAGGGTCTGCTTGCGCCAAGCATTGTAATCGTTCCGCATCTTCTGATTGTCGGGGCGTGAATAGCGCATTTGGTAGCGGTTGCGCACTTTGTTGCAAAGTTCCTTGGCTTCAGCTCTTTGACATAGGGCCAGCTTGACAGCAATGTCCTTGCAGGTAGCATCGGTTTCCGGATTCAGCACCCGCTCACAATACTTGGTGCGGCCGGAGAAGGGGCTGCCTGTAGTGCCATACTTTGTATTGCATGAATTGAAGCATTTATATCCATTTTTTGCCTCTTTGCATAGCGTTATCTTACGACTGAATGCTATATGAACTATATTCGATTTTGGCGGGTGGTGGGGGAGCGCGAAAAGACCTCTATGCGTACCAGAGACCGCATCCGTCAAATCGTTTCCAGCGGATATTTCGCCGGATTCTTTGTCCCTTACGGATATCGTGCCTTTAATAAAGGTAGAATAAACAAGAGATATCAACTCGTAAAGGATCTGATAATTAATCTAGATGAAGCAGCATAGGTCCAGGAAGCCTTTATGAAAGTGGTGGAGAATGGCGTCGGCGGATATGCTATGGCACGGATGCTGAAGCAACGAGGGCTGCGTACTCGCTAAGAGGTGGAGTTCCAGTCTTCCAACATCAAGAGAATGATTCAGCACAGGAGCAATATGTGATATATCATTACTAAGGCGGCAAGATCAGAGTTTATGCCGCAGCTGCAGATTATTGATGGGCTTTGTTTGCAAAGGTGAACGAGGATGATTAGTATTGGTTAGTTGGTAGAGCAACTGACTCTTAATCAGTGGGTCCTGGGTTCGAGTCCCCGATGGTGCACCATACCAAGCAAATCCGAACGTACTTCTTTTCGAAGGTGCGTTCGGATTTTTTATTTGTTATGAAATCACCTGTCTCTGCAATGGTGTACAGCGCAAGTGGTTGGCGCTGTTGTGAATGGGATAAGGTACATAAAGAAAGCAAAAGGTTTCCTGCTCTTTTCAAAAGACACATCCTTACAACTTTTTTCTTGAGTTCGCTTGAAAACTTATTCTTTCTCGACATACAAAATGCTCCCTTCTCTGCGTTCAGTGCTTTTTTCACTGTTCGCTTTGAAGGGAGCATATCAGTCCAAGGGTCTGCTTTTTGTATTTGCGATAGGGAAGAGTATGGACGGGTTACGCGGGTATCGATCCGGGAGATTCGGTTTCCAAACACCCACATCCGCTTGGCTTTTCGCGGATTCACATGGCTTTTTATTTGTGGGCGGGCTCCTCGCTGGCTGGACATTCTCTCCCCATTTGGCAGCCGCTACCGAATGATTCGTGAAGGATTACTTGGTGGGAAGTTCGCGATAGGTCATCGTTTCAAAATCAGAATAACCACCAGCGTCTTCCCCATTGCCGGAAGCATATAACCCCAGTGTACAGCCGACAAAACCGCCGGCATGTTCCGTGCTTAAAGAGCGCAGGTCGATACCAGAGGCAGCTGTTTTCCATTCGGTACCGCTTTGGTAAAGTACGCTGGCAACAAGCCCTTCTACCCGCAGTTTCAGCCGGATGGCAGCCTGGGGCTGCATATCGATTTGCGCCAGAGGGTTGTCTTTGCTGTCTTTGCACAGAAAAACAACAAGTTTAACGCCCGAATCCTGGGGATAGCATTCTGCCCGCAGATGATTTTCATTGCTTTGAACCATGGCAATACCGGCGCAATCACTCTCTTTGCAGAAATGCGGGATAAAGCTGGTTTCAAATTCGCAATTCCAATGTTGCTGACGCAGAGCCAAGTAAGCAGGCTCACCTCGGTCCTTCAAGCTGTCGCAACGATGGAAAAGACGGACAAAATGCCCTTCTGCGTGCAGTTCCAGCTCATGATCGCGGTGATTGCGCAAAGTCAGCAATTCCGGCGGCAAAGAAGGGGTATCGAACGTATAGGTTTTACATTGGGGGGCGTCGTCAGAAGGCTGCCCCTCGTAAGGCAGCGTGACCACTTCTTCAAGATGACCGACCCCTGCATTCACGACCGGCCAGCCATCTTCCCAGGTGACCTTTGCCAAAAAGGTTTCACGCCCCAACAACGTGTACCCTTGGTTCGGCCGGCAAGCCAATACAACCATATACCAGTTGCCGTTTCCGTCATCTACTAAGTCGGCATGACCGACGCAGGTAACAGGATATTGGGCCCCCAAATGGCGATGCGTCAGAATGGGGTTGCAGGGGCAGTACTCGTAGGGACCAAACACATTTTTGCTGCGCGCGACCATGACGCTGTGGTGGATGGAAGTACCGCTTTCCGCATGCAAAATGTAATAGTAACCGTCCTTTTTGTACAGGTGAGGTCCCTCCGGCCAAATGGCTTTGCGCTGAAATCCGGTAAGTACAATGGTGGCATCGGGCTTTAACTGCATCGTGTCCAGATCCAGAGTTTGAACCCAAATTTCGCAGTCGCCATTGTAGCGGTACCCGGCAGAACGCGGCCGTTGGCCGATATAATAGCAGGTACCGTCATCGTCAAAAAAGAGACTGGGATCAATGCCGCCGGTAGACTCACCCAAATAGTAAGGCTCGGACCAGGGGCCGCGCGGATCTTTTGCAGTGACGATAAAATTTCCTTGGTCGGACACGTTGGTGGTAATCATATACCAGGTGCCTTTATGGTAACGAATGGTAGGGGCAAAAATCCCCTCGGAATGCTGACAGCCGGACAAAGGAACCTGAGAATCACGATCGAGCACATTACTGATCAAATTCCAGTGGACAAGATCTTCGCTCTCAAAAACCGGCACACCGGGAAAATACGCAAATGTCGAATGAACCGTATAGAATTTGTTCCCTACCCGGCAAATCGAAGGGTCGGGAAAGAAGCCTGTCATGATAGGATTTTTAACGGAAAGCATAGAAAACCTCCAGGTATAAAGGGGCGATGTTCTGCATGCAAAAATATAGAGCTATGGCCGCTGTATCCAGAAGGGAAAACAGATGCAGCGGCCATAGCTATTGAAGGGTGCCGCCGAATTGACTTTTCGGATTACAGGCACTGGAAAACAGGGGCGGATGGCAGGAAAAGGATTTTACTCTTTTACACTGCCAATGGTCATGCCGGATACAAAGTATCTTTGCAGGAAGGGATAAAGCAGAATGATGGGAAGCATCGTCACCACAGTAGCAGCGGCACGCACGGTAACCGGCGTGACGGCTGCGGCAGCGGTGTTGCCGCCGGTGGTGGCACTGCCGCTTTGCTGCATGACAGAGGAAAGAAGCTTCATCAACTCATATTGCAGGGTCGTATACTCGGCGTTCATCCGGTTGTACAACATAGCATCGAACCAGGAGTTCCAGTGTCCGACAGCTACGAACAGGGCGACGGTGGCATACACCGGCTTGCACAGGGGCGAGATGATACGGGTAAAGATGGTGAAATCGTTGGCACCGTCAATCATGGCGGATTCTTCCAGCGCGCTGGGCAGACCTTCCATGTAAGTGCGCAGAACCAGAACGTTGAATGCGCTGATCATGCCCGGAATGACGTATACCCAGAAAGTGTTGGTCAGGTTCAGGTTGCGGTACAAAACCAAGGTGGGGATCATACCGCCGTTCACATACATGGTGATGACCCAGAACAAAGACAGTTGGGAACGGAACAAAAAGCGTTTGCGGCTGACGACGTAGGCCAAAAGTGCGTTCGTTACCAGGGCGAAGATGGTGCCCAACACAGTTCTGGCCACCGAAACCACTGCACCGGTGATGATGTTCTGCTGATTCAGAACCGTTTTATAGTTCGAGAGCGTAAAGATGCGCGGCCACAGATGGATGCCACCGCGTACGGCGTCGATACCGTCGTTGAAAGAAATCGCCACCGTGTTCAGAACAGGATACAGCGTAATGGTGACGAACAAAACCAGGAAAATGGTATTGCAGGCAACAAAGACTTTGTCCATGGCGGATGATTTGCTTTTCATGTGTACCCTCCCCTTAGAACAATCTTTCTTCACCGGCACGTTTGGCAATCCAGTTTGCGCCGAGAATCAGAATAATTGCAACGACGCTCTTGAAGATACCGGCTGCAGTACCCAAAGAATAATCGTTCTGGCTGATGCCCCAGGTCAAGGTGTAGATATCAATGGTTTCCGAAACACTCTTGACCAGGCCGTTGCCAAGCAGATACTGGACTTCAAAGCCTGCATTCAATACGTTGCCAACATTCATGATCAGCAGAATCATAATGGTGGACTTGATGCCAGGAAGCGTGACGTGCCAGATTTTGCCCCACCGGCCGGCACCATCCAGAGTGGCTGCCTCATACAGGCTGGGATCGATGGAGGTAATGGCGGCCAGGTAGACAATGGCATTCCAGCCGGTTTCCTTCCAAACATTGGCAAATGCAACGATTGGCCAAAAATAACTCGGATTGGCGAAGAAGTTGATGGGCGAATCCAGAATGCCCAGGTTCACCAGCAGCTCATTGACGATACCGGTGGAAGACAGCGCATCGTGCAGAATACCGGTGACAATGATCCAGGAAAGGAAGTGGGGCAGATAGGAAATCGTTTGAACAAGCTTTTTGCCGAACATGTTGCGTACTTCGTTCAGCAGGATGGCGAAGATAATGGCCATTAAAAAGGTGGTCACCAGATTGAGAACGCCCATGGCCAGAGTGTTGCGGATATCACGCAAAAAGACTTCGTCAGAGAACAGGAATTTAAACTTTTCCAGTCCTACGAATTCAGAGAAGAAGCCGTCTTTGGGTTTGTAGTTCTGAAAGGCCATTACCCAGCCTGCCAGTGGAACGTAATAAAATACGATGCCGTATACAAAAAAGATAGCCGCACAGACCATCAGAAATTTCTGGCGTGAAATCTCTTTCCATGTAATACGCTTTGATGGATTTTTCATTGGCGAGTCCTCCTAAGGAACGTGTATGGCGAATCATGTGTTGCAAACTAACGTTTAAGGAGCTTGCGGGTTGAATGCATTTCATAAAAAAGTGGCCACGGCTACACCGTGCAGCCGTGGCCACTTGTATGTGTCAACGTCTGTGTCGCCTGCAATAACGGGCATCAAAGACCGGCACGGCGCTCAAGCTCAGTTTGCATTTCTGCCAAGAAATCCTGCGGATTGGCTGCGTTGTACGCAGTCATGTATTCATTCCAGGTGGTTTCAAAATCAGGCTCCATAACAACTTTGGGCAGCCATTCGTGTTTGACTTCGCCCATCTTGACCCAGGCAACACCACCGGGGGTTTCGGTAGTCATTGCATTGGAGTAAGAATACATCGGGAACCAGGGGCCCTGTTCTTCTTTCACAGAACCGATCAAATCGACGTAGCTGTCTACGCCGTAGGCATCAAACAGTTTCTGCAGCGGGGTGGACAGGCTGTCCAGGAATTCGCTTGCCTGCTGGTCGGGCTGCATGGCGTTCTTGCCGTCCCGGCTGGTGCCCAGCCACTGCGGCATGTAGGAATAGTTGCACATGTGAGAGGCCTGATAGGCGGGATCCGCGCACTGCATCCGCATTTCTTCGGTGCGGTAATACAGGCCGTTTTCATCAACCAGGTAATCCTCACCTTCAACGCCCCAGAAGCGAAGATCGTGAATCTCCTGGTCCAAGAGGTCATTCATGAACTTAAAGGCTGCATCAATGTCGGAGCAACTGGTAGTAACCGCCACACCGCTGGAGTTGTTCAACGTGTCGGCGTAGTTGTGCCAGCGGTTTTCCATTCCTTCGTCAATGGTCAGGCCCAGCGGAACGTAGTTGCAGCCCTGCTCGTCCAAACCCTGCTGTTTGAAAACATCATTGACATTGTACGCGAAGTTCCACCACTGGTCGCACATGCCCAGCACAGCGCCGGTGGAAAGCTTGGCGATGTATTCATCGTAGGTCTGGGTGGCGAACTCTACGTCCACGTAGCCTTTCTGGTATTCTTCGTTCAATTTCTGGAAATACCGCTTGGCAGTGGGCGTGGTATTGTAGTCAACCACCTGCATCGTATCCTTGTCTACAATGACAGAGCCGTCGTTGGGATACCCATCAAGGAACTGGGGTGCATTCTCGATGCAGAAATAGCGCCAGTCTTCGCAAAGTGCCGTGTAGGGAATGTTCTTGGTACCGTTTGCCATGGTGGGGTTGGCATCGGCATAGCTTTCCAGCAAATCGAAATACTGGTCCAGGGTATGGATTTCGGGGTAACCGGCCCATTCCAGAACACGCGCCTGAATCCAGAAGGCTTCATCGTTATGGGTGGTGGCACGATCTTCGCCGTAGGTGTTCTGGAATACGTTGGCCCAATAGATTTTGCCGTCCTCCTGGCGGAACTTGTCCCACTCTTCGTCGGTGTACATCTCTTTCAGGTTGGGATACTTTTCCAGGTAATCATCCCAGGGCACCAGGACGCCTGCGTCGTAAAGAGACATCATGGCATCGCCGCCATTGATGAAGTCCGGATACTCACCGCCCGCGATGATTGTGCCGATGGCTTCTGCGTCGGTCTGGCCGGTCAGCCAGGTCTCTTTCAGTTTGGCACCGGTCTTTTCGGCAATGATGTTCATAATTTCGTTGTCATCATTGATTTCGGAACCGGGCATTGCGATAAACATCGTAAATGTTTTGATCCCATCGGCCGATTCGGACGATCCGGACGATCCGGTGGAATCAGAGCCGCCGCATGCCGCTAAGCCCAGCAGCATGGCCGCGGACATACTTGCCGCAAATACGCGCCGCCACAATTTTACTTTCATAATTGTCCTCCTGTAGATAGATTTTTCGCCCCTTGCGGGCTTTCCTGATTTAAGTATATATACCAAAAATGTTTTACACAACCGACAAATTCTAGTAAAAACCCCTGAAAATTATAGCTTTGCCAATTCAACGGAAGAGGAAATCGCGCCAAACAGCGAAACAATGATACAAAAAAGACAGGCAGTCCCCCATCCTTGAAGTATTTTGGAGGGCAACATGCCTGCACTTTTGCTCGGTTTATCGTTTTTTTAAGAATGCAAAAAACAAAAAGCAAGTGTATGATTATTCTTTTGTGCATTATTTCCCGGGAAATTCAGAATGTGGTTTCTCGGTTTTGCTCTTCCGAAAATGGGAAGGCGTACAGCCTTTCAGCTCGATAAATTTGCAAAGGAAATAATCCACATCTTTATAGCCCACATCTTCGGCAATGCGGCCGATCTGCTTGTTTGTGTACAATAGCTGGTGGCACGCTTCGTTAATACGGTAAGAACACAAATAGTTTTTGAAGGACTGTCCGTATTTTTTGCGGAAGATTTGCCCCAAGTATGCACTGTTGATATAGTATTTTTTGCCCAAGCCCTGCAGCGTCAGGTTTTCCGAGTAGTGTTCCTGGATTTCCTTGTCGATGGAATCCAGAATATCGGTGGAGATATTTTTTCGCAGAAGGGAAAGGTAGTCTGCATACTCGCGTGCAAAGCGGAACAGATGCTGTCGGTTCCCGCGGGAAATTCCTTCCCGGAAAGACTGCGCGCTGATAAATTGCAGCATTTCCTTCTGGTTGGCTTCGTTGTCCAAATTGGATGCAAGATGCATAAGCCGGAACAAAAGATAATTCAAGTTCAGGTTGATATCTTTGTCATGTACGCCACGCTGCTGCATTTCGGCGAACAAATGGTCTATTTCGGAGCCGATGCGTTCCTGCTCATTCAGTTCAATGGCGGTAATCAACTGATCCAGGGTATCTTTGCACAAAACGGCTCTTTCTTGCGGAACCGACAACTCTTCCTCGTAATAATAGATCGATTTTTGCTGGCGGAAGGCGCAAAGGTTTTTCAGCCCGCAGACGGTATCATACGATTCAGAAACAGTGGTGATATCGTCCACTTTTTTGCCAACCAGAAATCGCAGTTCGTGTTGTGTCGAAACACCCAATTTCTTATAAAAATCCTGGATATACTGTGTTTCGGAACAGCCGGCATTTCGGGCAAGCGCACCGCTGTAAACAAAAGCAATCCCATACCCAACGCGATCCAGCGAAGCGTCATAGAAACACCGGCTCCGGTCCTCGCCTAAAATTTGCACACAGCTTTGGTACAGGTCACGCTGCACCATACGGAAGTGGTTCTCATCATCGTCATCTTCGCTGTCCGAAGAATGGCAGGCGGAAATTTCAATGTAACGAACGCCGTCCGAAAAATCCAGATGCTTATGCAGATAATCCACGCCGTTGGGATCATATTTGCCGAACAGCAACGAGATCAGACACCGGGCCTGATAGGCCAGTTCGTACTGCTCCTCCATTTTGCTGTTTTGCGAGATGTTATTGTATTTGCTGAGAATGGATAACAGATCCTGCTTTTCCACCGGTTTGAGAAGATAGTCGATACACCCGTAGCGCAGCGCTTTTTGCGCATAGGAAAACTCACTGTATCCGCTCATAATCACGAAACCGGCGTTGGAAAGATTCTCCCGGCGAACAGTTTCCAGTAATTCAAGTCCGGTCATTTTTGGCATCATAATGTCGGTGATGACAAGGTCAACGGGTAACTTTTTTATGTACTCCAAAGCCTCCTGTCCGTCGGACAAAACGGCAGCCACTTCATAGCCTGCGGCGTTCCAGTCAATCAACGCCTGCAAACCTTGCGCAATAAACTGCTCATCATCTACGATAATAACTTTTAACATGTCACTCCGCCCTTATTGCTTTGTTTAGAGGGAACCGAATCGAAACAAGTGTTCCAATGCCCGGCTCGCTTTCCACCGAGAACTGTGCAGTATCCTCCGTCATCATGCGGATGCGCAGGCAGGTGTTCACCATGCCTACGCGTCCTTTTTCTTTTAACATTTTCAGGCTGGCGTTGCGCATCCGGTCTTGAATACGTTCTGCCTCGGCCTCGTCCATACCGCCACCGGTATCTTCAATTTCCATGCAAAGCGCATCGTTTTCTGTATACACGCGTACAAAAATCCAACCGGGAGAAGATTTTGCTTCAATACCGTGCACACAGGCATTTTCCACAAAGGTGGTAATGGTCAATTTCGGAACCAGGATGTTCTGGCAATCTTCCTGCGCATTGATTTGATACGAAAGGCGCTCCCCGAAGCGATATTTTTGCAAGGCCAGGTACGCTTCAACAAACGCCAGCTCACGCTTAATGGTATTGGAATCCGAGGACCAATCCACGTTTTGGCGCGCCATTATGGCCAATTTCTGTACCATATCGGCGGTTTCTTCTTCTTTTTTCAGGATGCTGTGCATACGGATGCTTTCCAGTGCGTTGAACAGAAAATGGGGATTGATTTGGCTGTATAAAGCCATCAGCTCTGCGTTCTGCCGGGCAATATCCATCCCCTGCTCTTTCAGTCGGCATCGGTAGACGGTGTCAATCAGGCTGTTCATCCGGTCGGCCATGCGGTTGTAGTTGTCCATCAGACTGCCGATCTCATCTTGACCGCTTGGCCCGGAAATCTTGATCAACACGTCGCTGTCTATCTGGTTGAAGACTTTTTCCAGACGGAAAAGACGAGAAGTAATGGAATTCTCCAGCAGATTCATCAAAAGCTGCGGGGGAATAATGTTCAGGAGCAGCAGCAGGATCAGGATATGGATGTTTTGGCGAATCAGGGCTAAAACGTTGCCGCTTGGTTCCATCACATAGATGTCCAGATCTTCCCTGTAAAGGGTAAAATGCTGGGACAAGCCTACCGAATCAGACGGGGAGAATGTGTCATAAGGCTGCCAACGATAATTGGGCATTGCGTTCGTAAGCAAAATCCGGTTACCGCTGCATACATAAACTGAATAGTTATACCCCATGTTCTGGAAATCGCGGTCCAGCGTGCTGTAATTGATTTCAATACACGAAAGGCGCTCCGCCTTATCGCTGTAAAGGCTATTCATCCCACGTAAAAACAACACCTGGCGCCCATCTGCTTCATCATAAGAAAAAAGAAGCCGTGGGCTGTAGCCATCCGCAGTATACTGCTGATACCAGGGCTCCTGCGAAACGGTGGATAACCGTGCAAATTCACTGCCGTTTATCAGGGTTTCATTGTCTGCATACACCCGTATGACAGAATTTGTGATTCGGGAAACGCCTTGCAGTAAAGAATTTTGGATGTATTCTCTGTAGCCTGAAAAGTAATCTTCAGGGCTGTCATATTGGCGGCTTACAAACTCTTGGAGAGAGTTGTCCATATAAAGGCTGGTAGATATGAGCGCGGAATCTTCTGTGGCGGCGGAAAGCATCGACTGCACTGATTTGGCTATTTTTTCCATCTGGTGCAGCTGCTCGGCATGCTCGTTCTTGGTTAATGCATGTAAAATTACAATATCGGTCAAAAATATGGGGATCAGAATACATAAAAAATAAAGATATCGAAGTTTTTTCTTCAGGCTTAAGTTATTGAGAAAACTTTCCAGCTTGATTCTGACATGATGAAACCGGTTCATACAAAGCTCCTTACCGGTGAATGTTGCAAAAGGACCTTGCTATTTTTAGCGGTGCAAAGTATAATACCAGTATAATTCAGCCGCAGAACCATTGTCAATCAAATAACAGATTGAATAGTGTACAATCTGAATCGCTGTTTTTGGTGAATATTTACATCCTGAAAAAAGGGGGAGAACTCATTGAGAGGCGTTTTTAATCCGGACAGCCCCCTGATGCGCGCCCTGGGCGTTGTGTGGGATCTTATTGTCCTGAATCTGCTGTTCCTGGTTTGCTGCATTCCGGTGGTCACCATTGGCCCTGCCATCACGGCTTTACATTATGTCACCACAAAAATGGCGGGTGAAAAAGACGGCACTCCGGTGGTCGGCAATTTTTTCAAGTCATTCCGGGCAAATTTCCGCCAGGGCGTACTGATGGGAATTCTTTTTGGGGCCGCAGGGGGATTTCTGGGCTATGATATCTATCTTCTATGGCATTCCGGGAATTTCCAAAACAGCATCTTTAAGATTTTGATTCCCGTGGCAGCAATCGCTTATATGATGACCTTCGTATATGCTTTCCCGCTGCTTGCAAGATTCAACAATACGGTTTTAGGTACCATACGGAATGCGTTTATCATGTCTGTGACCTCTTTGCCCAAAACCTTTTCCATGTTGTTGTTGATAGGCGCATGTGTAGCATTGACCCTGTATACACAGACCACATTGCGCTATGGACTGTTTTTGTGGTTTGCGCTGGGGTTCTCTTCGATTGCTTATGCAAATGCATTTGTTTTAAATGGCGTTTTCATGAAGTGCTCGGAGCAGTACTCTTCTCAGATAAATCAGGAGCAGTCTCAGGATACTACGGAGAATTCAGACGGCAAAAAGTAACCGTTTGACGGCATAGAATAAAGCAGAAGAGCGCAGGAGTCATCTCCGGCGCTCTTTTGCTTTGGTCTGGAAATCAGGCTTTCAGAGTAAAGGCAGCAACGCTGCATGCGGGCAAGAGGGAAGTAAAGCTGTTGGTACCAACAGTTATGTTTGTCAACGGCTTCGGCTCGACTTGATGGGGATTATCGAACGTATTGTAGGCAGCCGCGCCGGCACCATCACCGCTAAGAACCTGACCAGTGATGGAAGTAAACTTGCTCAGGCCATCCCAGTGAATTTCAACAGGCACAGAGGAATGATCGCTGAGGTTGACGACGGTAACCAGCACATTGCCGTTATGGTCTTCACTGGCGGAAACGTGCAAATTGGGAACCTTGCAGTCTGCCCCGTCTGCACCGATGAGCGCTGTTTCTGCGTAAGTTTCCAGCTGGCGAGCCCCCTGGTGGCCTTTGAACATATGGAACACGTGATACGTGGGCGTGCAAAGCATCCGCGGCCCGTCGGTAAGAATCATGGCCTGCAGCACATTGACCGTTTGCGCAATGTTGGCCATGACGACGGAATCACAATGGTCGCCAAAGATGTTCAGGTTGACCGCGGCGACCAGGGCGTCCCGCATAGCATTTTGCTGGTACAGGAAATGGGGGTTGGTTCCTTCCTCTACATCAAGCCATGTACCCCATTCATCAATTACAAGACCCAGATTTTTGTTGGGGCAGGCCTGCCGCATCCGTGCGGTGTGGTTTTCAATCAACCCTTTCATCTGAAGAGCTTTATACATGGTAATATAATACTCTTCGCGGCTGAACTTGGTGGCAGAGCCTTTGTGCTCCCATTCGCTGCCGGGAATGGTGTAGTAATGCAGGCTTAAAGCGTCTACCAGCGCCCCGGTCAGTTCAGCAACCCGTTGCGTCCAATCGTAGTTGAAATCACAGGCGCCGCTTGCAATTTTGTAAATCTTGTGGGAAGGATCGTAGTCCCGCAGGAAACTGGCATACTGACGGCACAGATCGGAGTAGTAGTCTGCGCGCATATTGCCGCCGCCGCCCCACATTTCGTTGCCGATTCCCCAGTACTTTACGTTCCAGGGTGCATCCTGACCGTTTTGCCGCCGCAAGTCGGCCATGGGGGAAACGCCGGGCATGTTGCAATATTCGACCCAGTCGCACATTTCCTGTACAGTGCCGGTACCTACATTTCCGTTGATGTATGCTTCGCATCCCAACTGACGGCACAGCTCCATAAATTCATGGGTGCCAAAGGAATTATCCTCCCGTACACCACCCCATGTAGTATTGATCAGCGTCTTACGGGAAGACTTGGGACCGATGCCGTCCCGCCAGTGATAGGTGTCTGCAAAACAACCGCCCGGCCACCGAAGGACGGGAATATCCAGCGCTTTGAGAGCGTTGACAACATCGGTGCGCATTCCATTCTGGTTGGGAATCTCGGAATCTTCGCCTACATACAGGCCGCCGTAAATGCAGCGCCCCAGATGTTCGGCAAAATGCCCGTAGATGTTTTTATTGATGGTGCCGACAGAGCGGTTGCCGTTAATGAAAATCAACATTGACATAGCCTCCTGAATGTGTGGTCCAGTAAACTGCGGTTCATGGAAAAAAGCAAACCGAAGGGGAAGGAAAAAATCGTTTTTTCGGTAGGGTACATTATACCGTTGCTTCTTGCGGGAACCAGATGCGGTAATGCCCGCTTAAAGCAAGCAGCGCAAAAAGATACAGGCAATTGTCATAATAACGCCGCGGTCCGGAACGGAGCGGAGTGCTAAAGAACCGGCGGAGCCATTCATCCGCGCAGGCGTCATCCAGAATCAGGGAACCCTGCGCAATGGTAGCCAGAAGCCCTACAGGATGCAGAGCATTTCCTTCAACGGGTGTGCCGTCGATCAGATAGATGCCGTTTGTTTGCCCGTGTTCCTTTTCTTCAAAAAATTGCTGAATATGTGCAGCTGTTTCTTGGGCCCAACCGTCTTTGTCCCCGAACCATTGGGCATCCAAAGCAATGTTGCCCAACGTGCGGTATGCATCGCTGAAGAACCAGTCGTGACGGTCCGGCTGATCACCCCGATGCGGGCGGCCGTCGTACTCGGCATATTCGGCACTCAATCCGGTACGGGCGTGGCAGGCTTTGCGCAGGTACTGGCGGCTGGCCGCTGCGGCTGCATGCCAGAAAGGACGGTCGCATTCTTCGCTCCACAGAGCAAAAAGTTCATAGAAATGCGGCAAATGATAAGAGGGATCGGTAAATTCACAGTTGGGAACGAATTTGATGAGATGGTTTTCGGGGTTCCACATGGGAAATCCGGAACCGGCTTCTTCGCCTTTGTGTACACATGTGTGCAAGATGCGCCGTGCCCAGGAAGCGTAATCCAGCACCCCTTCGCCGGAACCCCAGCGGTTGGCTGCAAAAAACAGGGACATGGCAAAAAATTCTTCGCCGTCAGGGGCGGGTCCATCGGAATTTTTGCTGCCGTCAGTATGACAGGACCAGGCAAAATAGCCGGCGTTTTCCCCTTCGGTGAGGTACATGTGGGTCACGACCCATCGCCACAGGCAGTCGAATTCCTTCTGGCGATTCATTTGTACGCAGAACATCATTGCGTAGGACATGCCCTCGGTACGGACGTCATG
>ERZ1090863.822-NODE-823-length-15234-cov-35.026682_pt1 | contig 15234 bp, 23 predicted proteins | sample MGYA00478480_ERZ1090863 | MGnify/ENA primary metagenome ERZ1090863 (study PRJEB33644, sample SAMEA5815746) | chicken gut metagenome | biome: Chicken; feature: Gastrointestinal Tract; material: Caecum | place: Ireland | collected 2019-01-01 | study: A study of the...
TCCCAGCTAAAGAAAACCTGCCGCAGAATTTTTCCATTCTGCGACAGGTCCTTTCTTATTTGTCAAATAGAGAAAAAGACAGATTTGAATAAGACAACTGTCGAAAAGAATGTGAAAAAACAAAAGACACCAGAGGGTAGGATAATCTTAACGCCCACTAGAAGTAGAAAATAAAAGTTCCCAAAATATGTTTTTCCTATTGACATATTCGTTTATGAATGGTATAATATAACTGTAAAAAGGACGGAGGGAAAATTGATGGACTACAAAGAGGTTTATGACGCGGGAAAAAAGTATGGAGAGTTATGCGGCCATAGCTGGCATCTGGCTATGTATTATGACAACCCGTACACAACGGAGAAAATGATGCAATGGGATTATGCGGCACATCGCTTTTATGAGGCGGGATTTGCCGGAGAGGATTGGCCGGAAATGGTACAAGCCATTAGGTACGGTGACATCCCGAAAAATGGCCAATCGATCAATTGGGCCGAAAACCGCTATGAGTGCGGCGTTTCGTGCGTTAAGATAGTAAGACAACCTGAGGATCTCAGCTACAGCAGCGTCTATGACGTTACGCTGTGCGACCGCGAGAAATACCTCATTGAGGGGTATTATTTTCACGACACCGGGAGTGACGGAGAGCCGCTTCTCGTCAATGCAAAAATGATAAAAAGATTGGAGATTTAAAATGGATGATAACAAGATTATGCAATTGGTCAATTGCATGAAAAAAGCGAAAAAATCCGGGTATTGCGTGTTCGGAATCCGTGTGATGGATGGATCTTTAAAAATTGGGGATTCAGTCCCTGATAGTTATGATTGGGATATAGTGAACGACTGTAGCACATATGTTACTACAGGGGAAACTCTCGGTGGAGCGTGTGCTGTTTCTATCAACGATTCGCTATTGCTTCTTGATGGAAGTGACGACGACGAAGCTTTTCAAGAAATACAGAAGGCAATTGAGGGAAGCAAAAATTACTATGGAAAACACATTTATATGATAGGAGGAAAGTTTGGGTCAGAATGGGGAAATGATGTCAACGAAATCATCATAGAAGACGCTGATGTAATTGGGATAGTAGAATGATGGGGAGGTCAGGCCAAATGGAAACAGAAACATACACAAAAGAAGAGCTTTTCGAGCTCGGGAGAGTCTTTGCATGGGTGTGTGAAGAACTTGGACATCCACATCCGACCGAATCGGAAGAAATGGAGGGCCTAATGTTCCCGCTGCGAGCTGCTACGAAACTTATTCGCACGTTAAATGCCCGCGGAAATGTGCCCCGCACGCTTGAAAATCGGATTACTTTAGCACTCAGCAGGGTAACCCACTCTTACACAACACCAGTCCCGCTTACAAACCGAATGACATGGATACTCGGTGTGGAGCGAGCGCGCAATGGGATGCGAATTGCAGACGCACGGAAGCGGAAAGGCATGTCGCAGGTGGAACTTGCTGAAGCACTTGGAGCTGTCCAAAAGCTCATATCTTCATGGGAGTCGGGGGAGGGAAACCCCAACTCAGTATCGAAGAAAAAATTAATTGAAATACTAGGAGATTTTTGATTCGCAAAAGCGCCCCTCACCTACCGTAACAGGTAAGTCAGGGGCGTTAAATTTATGTGGTTTGCTGCGGATAAAATCACTAATATACTGAGTTAGGAGATAATGTAGCGCATTATCATTTCGCAAAGGTTTGCAATCTCCTGTGCAATCATTTTCAAGTGCTCGGTAAATCCTCTACACCTTCACTGTAGTGATGCTCGGAAGCGTCTGGTGTTTTTTCCTGTACTTCCTCCACGTTAATGGCCAACACATCGATGTTATGCAATTTAGCGTCAGCTATTGCTAGATCAACTAGGTAATGTGTAAGAGATTTATTACGCATCTGTGCTGCTTTTTTTAGTTTGTCTTTCACACCTTTTTTCACCCATATCTTGATTTGTGAAAGGTTTTTTTTATGATAGTTAGCAGTTGCGCGTTTCTGGGCCTCAGTATATTTGCTTCCCATATTACCTCCAAATAGAAAGAAAAATTTAATCCATGTAATTTTCTGTTTCGTTATCAGCATTCTGAGTATCTTCAAAGTCAATACCCAAAGATTTGGCATCGGCAACGGCAGGTGATAACAAAAAGCGTGCTAGAGACATGCCGCGTTTCTGTGCGGCTAATTGTAGTTGAGCTTTCAGTAATTTCCGTACACTTATATCTATTGTTTCCATTTTGTCCTTATGATACTTGGTTATAGCGCGTTTTTGGGCTTCTGTAGTTGCCATCCAGATCACTTCCTTTTGTAAAAGTATACCACCAAAATTATAGTGACGGCAATATATATATATTACAATTAACAGCTGAATTATCGGCTTTTTTTCGGTGATATGTCTAGGATTTTTTAAAAGGAAATAAGATCACGTGCGGCGTTCATACAGAAAAAAGCGCCAAAATATAGCGGGGTGAATATACAATTTTGCACAAATATTTATTTGATATTTCGGCAATATGCCTATTGATATATTCCTGACGCTATAGTATAATAATAACAGAAAGCAAGGAGTGATAAAAATGAAAGAAATAAAAAATCTGAACGGGATGAGATATATAATCGCCAATAACTGGCAATGGCTGGCTATTGTCCAGATGATGGACGGCAAAATCTGTGAAAGTTTGCATAGTGCGTTAGCACCGTGCTCTGAGCAAGAATTTTTTGATGCGTATGCAAAGGCGCATCAAGAAAAATATGGAGAAACGTGGGAGTTGGCCAAACCTAACCCTGTGTGGTAAAGGTTTCGGAAGGTTTCTCCCAAATACTTAAGGAGGAAGAATAATGTTTTGGACAGCAGTAACACAGACAGTAGGAACGATGGTAATCGGCTTGATTATCGCGCTAATCATCGCAGAGGTGGTCAGCTGGATGATGCGTCGGCGGGCCATGCGGAAGGCACAGAAACAAGCTGTACGGCAGATGTACCGAGTGATAAGACTTAACCGCCGCGACATACGGCGCGCGATGAAGTGAGGTAGGAGTGAATATGAAAAACATTTGTACACTTCAATTTCAGATAGCGGTAGATGCCATCAAGCATACTAAGACCGTAATGTACAAGCACGGCGTTTGGAATAAGTATTACGAACGTAAAACTGAGGATGTTATCAAGAGCATCCGGAACAGTGGTTACGGCGCGGATGTGCGATATGATGAAACTAAGGACTTATTTTATGTTAGCGTTCCCTGTGATGCAGACATGTGGTGAGAGGAGGTATACCATCATGGGTGACCGAACATATATTGTCACTGAATTCTGTTCCAACTGTGATCGGGAGATTGAGATTCATGGCTGGGATACCGAGAACGATGGATTTCAAGCGTACTGCCCTTACTGTGGGGATGTGCTGATGCTTTGCGATGAATGCCATCAGGAAGCTGGCGGAGACGTTTGCGACTACGATATGAAGACTGGTACGTGCTTCCGGTGTAGCAAATGACAATGGTTCTCAGGGGTTCAACCAAAAGCCCCTGTCCACACAACTCTAAAAAATAATTCTCGATCAAAATGTTTTGCTTTGCACAGGCACAATCCCCAGGGGGATATAGGGGGTAAGATATTCAGGTTCAATATTCAGGTTCAGTATCCAATATCGCTTGGATTTGCTTGCAATGCTAAGCAAACGAAGCAAATGCTTAAAACGGCTTGAAAATATGGAAATGATATTCCATTTAAGTTCTTGGCTCATTACAAGGATGAGAGAGAATTTCTGCTTGGCTGCATCGCACACTTGGATAGAGATAAGAAAGGACCAGGGAGACCGTTTGGTCACCTTGATCCTTTACTGAATTTGCTTCAAGTATTATCGACTTGTTTTTCCAAAAACTCTGCAACACTTACGATCTGTGGGTCCTTCGGGAAGTGCTTCAAATTGCCCGTAATCAATGTTGCTCCGCAGAATTTTGCGACTTCATAGAATTTTTTATCGGCAGCATCTGAAAAAGGAATGTCAATGGGCTTTGCAATCACAGATTGGCCGTAAGCTTCAAACCAGTCCAACAAGGCGTTGACTTGGCCCTGTGAAAAACCAAACTTCGGCCTTTGCAGCACTTCTCGGTACTCGCACAGAATCCGATAGTCAAAGCAGGGGATTAGTGTGCCGGTCAGTACCATGCTTACAACTTTGGCTGGTGCACCGTTTTTGGACCACAATGCCGATACCAACACGTTTGTATCGATCACCACCAGCATGTGCAATCAATCCTCCTGGCGTGATGCCGCAATCTCGGCTTCAATCTCCTCATCGGTCATGTAGCCTTGTTTGGCGGCCTTTTCTCGCATGGAGTTGAATGCGATCATTGCCTTTGCCTGCCTAATGGCTTTCAGCGTTTCTTCAAAATTGCCGTCGGTAATATCCAGGAGAAGGGCTGTTGGATGACCATTGTTGGTGATGACCACCTCTCCGTCCGCAGAAAGATTTTCCCATATGCTTTTTGGCGTGGTTCTCAAATCTCTGACAGTGTAAAATCGCATAGAAGCTCACCTCTTCGTTTCAATTATACACTTTTGTATCACAATTGTCAACGTAAAATGTAACGGCTTTTCACACGCTTGCTTCCCCCATTTTTGGGGGATATAGGGGGTAAGATATTCAGGTTCAATTCCAGTTTCAGTATTCAATATCGCTTTGCCTTGCTTGCAATGCTAAGAAAACGAAGCAAATGCTTAAATCAGCTTGAAAATATGGAAATTATATACCGTTTCATAATCCTTGGCTCGTCACATGATGGAGCGAGAATTTTCTATATTTGCAAATTGGCAGGTTTACTTCGAATGCCTTATGGAAGTTTGCATGTCAAGCGACGGAAACTGATATTGGACTGTTTGGATCGGAACACATCGTGTCATACATACTTTGGTATTCGCAGGCATCCCAATCGTAAAATGAATCTTGTGTGTCGTAAATGCTTTCGCGCTCGTAAGCGTCTAGATCGTAGGATGGCGCAGATCCGCTTTCATTCGGTTTATCCTTCCAATGCCCAGCTCGCAGCCATTTGGCTGGACTGGGGATGAAACGGCCGTGCTCATTTGTCCACTGCCAGCTTTTACGCTGCCATGCTATGGCATCAAGCATTTGTTGCAAAAGGCTATTGGATGGATGTAAACGTGCAAATTCTTTTTCCGCGGCTTTTATGCCGGACTTTTTAGGATAGGCAGCCCAAAACTGAGCAAAGAGATTTTGGACAGTTGACGTTTCTGGACTTTTGACTTGCTGCTGATACGTTTTCTCAGCAGCATCTAGCATGGACATTTTCGGTGATTGTTCTGGCTGCTGGCATGGAGTATGAGCGGACGCGGGAGAAGGACTGGCGGCAACTGGGACAGGCGTCTTATCAAAAACGGTAGGATCAGGAGACGTACAGCACGTTTTCGATGCTGTCCTGGCCTTGCCACCCTTGGAGCCTGCCTGACGGCGTTTTTCGCAGGTTTCTATGTACTTTCTGGCGTCGCGCTGTACCGTATCCGAAAGGATTCTAAGCATCATATCAGCGGCAGGGTCGCCAATGCTCTCCAGAGAGCCGCCTTCGGCGACTTGTGCCAGCATCTTGATCGCCTTATAGGCAATATCAGGAGCAAGATCGTCGAGATACTCAAACCATTTGAAATATACTGGAAATGCTTTTCTTTCTGCCATTGTGATCGTCCTTTCTTTTTTGCATCGATTTCCTATCCATCGCAATTCAAAATGGTAAGTCATCATAAGGGATGGGATACATGCCATCATCTTCATCCGGTTTGGGTTCTGGTAGTCGCGTCTGTGTATATTCTTCATGCGAAGTAGGCAGTTGGGGTGAAGAAGCAGAAGGCGTTGACGAATTAGGCGTAGTAACTGCCTCAGAATGGGAGGAAACGGTTGTCTTGGCCCTGTCTCCACAAAAGCTTATATAATCCGCAACGAAATTGATACTGGTTCGTTGATTTCCATTCCGATCAGTGTAGTTATTCGTATGAACAGATCCGTGAATTGCAATCATGCGGCCTTTCTGAAAATACTTACAGACAAATTCTGCTGCTTGCCGCCAGATTGTCACGTAGATAAAGTCAGTTTGCCGATCAGCACCAGCTTTTTTATATTGACGGTCGATGGCTAAACAAACGGTTGTAAATGGCACGCCGGCAGCAGTGTGCTGTAATTCCGGAGTTGCCGTCAATCTCCCCATTAAAATTACGACATTTAGCATGCTGAGATTCCTCCTTATACTCACTGAAATTGATCTACGGTAACACCTTGCGGATTTGCCACAGACATGTCATCGATCAACCACTTGCCGTTTGTCAATACGGCACGACCAGAAATCAACATCACATTTGTGGTGGCGGCCTGATTATTTACAGAAATCTCGAGTGTACAGACGGCCATAACAGTCTGGTGTGTGCTGTCCACAGTGTGCGTGTAACTCTTAGCCACTTTGCAAGTGGATGTGTATGTCTGTGAAGCAGTTGGCGCAGATGCGGGATTCGAAGAAGCTGATGCAGGTGCTTCATGAGCACCGTCTACCAAACCACTGGACGGCGAATTTGGCGCATATCGCTTTTGGGCGTTGGCTGTCAACGATCCCTTGATTGCGTCGTACCTTTGCGTTTCCGTTGAATTTTCCGGAACGGAGTAATATTGCTCGACAACAGTTTTTAAAGCCTGTTCGGCGCTCGCGCCAGCAGTTGCTGCTGGCGCAGCCGAAGATGCAGGGGGATGTGAAGCTGCAGAAGAAGCCTGTTTTGGCTGACTTGATGTCGGAGCTGAATCCTCTTTTGTGTTTGAAGAAGATGGCTGAGAAACGGTAATCAACGCAGCTTGCAATTGATCTTTTAGCTGTGCATTTTCGGAGTTCAAAGTGGCCGCCGTATCATTAGACACGGCGGCCTTTTTCGTTACGTTGTAAGCATAGGCTGACATGCCGACAGATAGCGCTGCCAGGATTGCAATGAGAATAATACTGAAACGATTTCTATTCATGCGGCCAATCTCCCTTTCCAAGTGGCGTTAAGAAGAATAATATTTTGTGCTGTTTTTGCCGTGGTTCCTGTAGATGTCTGATAGAATTGCATCGGATCAATGGGATTATCGTTTTGCCGGATTTCAAAATGCAGGTGCGGACCAGTGGAGCTGCCGGACGTTCCAACGTAGCCGATTACTTGTCCGCGTTTCACTGTGTCGCCGACTTTAACCAGGATGCTGGATGCATGTCCGTACCGCATCACGATTCCGTTAGCGCACTGGATATAGCAGTGATTTCCGTATCCACCACCATCGGTGCTGCCGATATGGCCGGGACCGAAACCTGTAGCAGCGCGGATTACTGTACCGTCCGCAGCTGCGACAATTTGCGCACCGTAAATGTTTCCGTCTGATATATCAATGCCCTTATGATACTCACCATCACGTTGGCCAAAGGGGGAGGAGAGAGTGGTATGGCCTGGGACCGGCCATGCGTATTCTCCTGCAATTACAGAGCCGCCTGTCGCTGAATAATAACGCAGAACATGGTTCACGTATTGCGCATCACCAGAGTGACTTTGTGCATGGTAGGCATCTGCCAAAGCTTGCGTCCAGATTTTTGTACCTGGCCAGTTGTACGCTTTGACACCATAATAAAAGCCGACGCCGTAATTATATATTTGCAGCGCTAATTTGATGTGTTCCATATCGGTGGGGCCGGTCGCACCTGCAAGTTGCAGAGCTGCGTGTAGCTCCTGGATGCCACACTGAATTGAGTAGAGAGGATCGGTAATACCATTAGGTACATGTGGATACTCTGTGTTATATCCGCCCTCAGAAGCTTGCATTGGGTCAAGCCCAGCGCCACCGCTTTCCTGCATCATTACAGCCAATATTAGTGGTACATAATCGTTCATGCCATACTGTGCTGCATATGTAGTGACGGTGCTTTGATATTGCAATACTTGTTCTGATAAGTTTATATTGCTTCCAGCTCCACCACTACCTTGTCCTTGTGACGAAAAACTGCCGCCCAGAGCACCTAAAACCGTAGTAAGAATTATAATAGCGGCGATGATAGATACGCCTAAAATTCCAAGAACCGGACTCAGCGCCGCCAAAATAGCCGTGCGAATAGGATGCTTTGCGGCGTTTTTAATGTTCAGTAGATTCTGTATTTTCAATGGATCTACACCTCTATCCCGTCGTCGTATGCCGGATAGTCTTGTGATTTGCGAGCTTCCTGTTCTTGTTGTGCAATCAAGCGCTGCATCTGGTCGAAAGCAATCTGATTTTTGATGTGGCCAATGTCTTTTCGCAAAGCTTGACGCAGGGAATAGATGGCAGCGTTTAACTCGCGATACGGGCTAAACCGACGCCGTATGCGAGCAAAGCCAAGTCGCTTTGAACGCGCATGAGACATTGCAGCATTTCTCCCACCAGTAGTTGACATCTTTCGCATTTGCGTCAGGATGCTGTTACCGAATCGCGTATAAAGATCCTCCATCTTTGTTTTGCGGTACTGTTGATACAATGCTCGGTTGCCTGTGCCGTAGGCTTTCTTCAGGATTGCTTCCTGTTTGTCCAATGCCAAGGTCAGTTCACGCATATCCGCGCTGCAATATCGCTCGATAAACGCTTTGCTCAATGCGTCGATCATCGGACGGTACGGCTTCATTGCATTCATGTTATATTTCCAGGTACGTCGATCATGCGGAAGCACACGGTAAAGGTCTAAAAACTGTTTGCGCAGCTGGAAATCGTTTTCGAGAGCATCACGGTGAGGGGAATGAATAATTTTATCTCGAATGATTTGATTGATATAATTGAGTTCCTCTGAGCGGTTTACAATTCCGTTTACAACCTGTGACTTCATGTCATCCAATGTCGAAAGCTTGATCTTACCGCGCAATTCTTTTTGGTCGTTGAATTCAATTTCTTTCCGCGTGGGATACGGTTCTACGACAGCGACATGGATATGGATATGCCGTGTATTGTAATGAATGGCAGCAACCCATTTAGCTGATTGCTCCATATCTTCATCGTGCAGCATAGAACGCATTGCCTTGCGCGTGAGTTCCATCATCTTGTCCACATTGAGCACATTCGTTTGTGAATCATACAACCCCTGTTCTTCAAGAAAGTCATTGCGGAAGCTGATAACATTTTCCCACATGACGCTTCCGTTGCTTTGTGCCAGTGTGAATTGGTCTTTATAAAATTTCTTTTGATCTTTCGTAAGATAACCACCGGAGACAGAAAAGAGACTGCTGACACGATCTGATGTCGGATCAAACCCAAGCAGATCTTGCTGTTTTTTAGGATTGTCCATGTAGTCCGACATAAAAGCAGAGTAATTTGGATAGGCGATGTTACGCCTAGCATCTTCTCTATCTAAGTAGTCAATGAACTTTTTGAATTGCTTCGATCCAGCTGTTACGAACTTTGACGCCAGGATAACGCCTGGCGCAACGTTTTCGTCAGACAATTATTCCGCCTCCATTCTTCTTTCGCTCGATGCTTTTCCGTTCCATGGCGCGTGTACGGTTGGCTGCACACTCTTGCTTCTGCACCTCCCGGGCGGCTTTCAGTTGCGGTGTATCAGCCGGATAGCTTGCACCACTCGGGCAAAGATCCGCGCACAAGTCGTTGGCCAACATGAGCGTTAGAGCACTGCTGTTTGCCGCAGCTTTTACCGCGCCGCGAATTTCGCTGACGGTGGGAACGAGGTATTCCAGCATATTCATAATCCTCTGTTCATCAGCATTTTCTCCGCATACTTTTTCATATGCAATTTTAAGAATTTCGCGTAGTATGTCAGAGTCTTTATTGAGTCCCAATTTTTCTCCGATTTTCTTCCACTTTTCATTTTCAAGCTCGTTCAGTCTAAGCGTTTTACGATACAAGTAGTTATCCATGTGAATTCTCCTTTTCGTTAGATATCAGAGCGGAATACGCATCGTCATTTAGTTCTATAACAGCGCTGATCCGCTCCAATAATGATTGATTTTTTTGAATGATTTCACCCTGGGCGGCAATAACATCAGTCACTTTTTGTAAGAGTTCATGATATCGAGATTCCATGTCAGAGAACTGCGTTCCAGTGACATATGCGGCCAATATTTGTGTCACCAGTTCGTTTCGTGTAATTTTACTTTTTTTAGCCTGTTTATTGAGCTGATCAATGATCGTCTGATCGACATCGCGTACCAAAAATGTGCCGGTATCCATTGCTAAGTCTCCTTTAGAATAAAAATGGTGACAAAATTAACTCTTGATGGCCGCAAGGCATCAAAGTGCTGCCGAAATAGCACAGTGCGTCAAAATGCAGCCAAAAAGGCGTCAAAACGCCGACAAAATAACGCAGTGCGTCAGAATGCAGCCAGAAAAGACGTCAAAATGCCGACAAAATAACGTAATGCGTCAAAATGCCGCCAGAGAAGGCGTCAAAGCGACGCACAAGGTGGCGTCAAAATGACATCATTTGTAAAGGCGTCAAAATGCCGCACTAAAAAAGGCGTCAAAGTGACGCCTTTTATCTTGAAAACGAACCTTTATGAAGTAATGAGCATAAGGAAAAAATGATATCGCAAATGCGATATGCTAGGCAGAGCCTAGCTTTTACTGATATCTGACGGATCTAATTTTGCGCACAGACCAAAAAGGCGTCAAAGTGACGCCGGAGCAGGCGTCAAAATGCCGCACAAGGGAGGCGTCAAAATGACGCATCAAAATGCGTCAAAATGGCGCACTAAAAGAGGTATTGTAATTTGCGGTCTACGTATTTACTTTTTAGCCTCGTCAAAATATCGGTTTTAGCTTGTTTTTTTGGAAGCAAGCAAGGCGACTTTCTTCTCGATTTTCTCTTGAAGTTTTGCAACTTGTTCCTGCAAATCGCTGTTTTGCTTGTTTAGATTATTGATGACTTCCTGTCTGTTTGCGATCCTTGAATCCGATTGCTGCTGCTCATCATCCGTCTCAAAACTTTGATTGCTGCGGAGCGTATCAATGTCTTTTTGTACGCTGTCAATGGTTTCGTCGTTTTTCGAAATTTGGTCATTCGCAGCCTTAACTTGAGACTGCAGTGTAACCAAAGATTTTTGCAAGCACTCAACGGAATACACGTCGGGTGTCTCTTCTTTTAAGGTAGTATTATTTTGGACGCTGTCTGTAGAAGCATAAAATACGCCTTCCGACTGTTCTATAGTCGCGGAAGACGTTTGCGGTTGTATGACCTCGGTTGCAGCATTTGGATTGCCCTGCTCTGCTGCTTGAATGTCATTCATGTTGTCACTCATGTGCAGAGACAGAGCCGCCCAATTACTCGGCAAATCGCTAATTGTGACCACGACATAATCTTCATCGCTGTATGCAACTTTGCAGGTGTCAACCTCAACAGCCGTATTGTCAGTGCCCGTCCTGTAATACAGTTTTGGGGTGAATTTGAGATTAGAAGAATAACCTGTGTCACTGGTATACTCAACCTGGAACAGCACTTGCATAAATGCTTTATTTGGATTATAGCTCCACTCTTCGAGTATGAGAGAGACGCTTTGAGACGTCGATACTTTCGTACCAATCTGTGTACTTGACGCCTTGTTTGTGTATGGAACCCAAAGGTTTGTCGTGCAAAAGAAAATAAAAAAACAAACAAAAAAGACGCAGAACGCACCGTATCTGGTAGCAGCCCGATGCTGTGCGGCCGCGTCCTTGATAAGGAGCCGGTCTGCGATTTTTTGAATCTTATCGGTCAAATTACACACCTCCCTGGAAGAGCTTTTCTTCTTCAGGTGTAATGTCAATCTTCAAGTTAATCAGTGATCCTGTACCAAGGAGATAGGCATTGCCTTGTTGAAAATCAGGAATTGCGTTGATTTGTCCGGCAGTCAATTCACCATGAAAAATCGTAGATAGAAGCGACTTTGTATTGCTGTCCTGACGCATAATAAACTTGTATTGTAGCAGCTCGAAAAGAACTTTGAGTGCCTCCATTGCGCTGGTATCCGTTGAATCTGGGGCAAAATCACGGATGTTCTGGCTTGCCAAAATAGGCGCGGTCAAATATTTACGTGCAATACGCGCCACGTCAGTCACGAACTTCAGAACCAAGGTATTGCGTGTGTTAATAAAACGGTGCGCCTCGTCAACAATCAGAAGCACCTTGTGGACGTTTTCAATAGATACACCACTTTCTATTTGTACCTTACTTATGCTGCCAATGCGGATCATGTCTTGCAACATCAGAGAAAGAATGTTAAACAACTGTGCATTGAATACACCCTCTTTCATGCTCGTCAGTGTGGATACATTGTAGACGATAATCTGCTGGTTTGTGAGATTCGGCAAACTTGTATGCGTGTTAAAAATCTGTCCGAAGTTGTGCACCAGATTACCAAGGTTCAGCTCGATTCGTTGGAGCATTGCACGTTTTCCCTCCGGCAAATTTGGATTAAACGTATAATTTCCGTGCGAGTCAATGATGTATAAATCCTCCTGAATGAGCTGTAATAGATCACCGAGCGTTGGATATACGTCGGGATTCAAACCTGTTATCTGCATGTTATCACCGACAGAAGGACCCCATAACCCCCACTTTTCATATAGCATGCGCGCATATGATTCAAACATCTCTGCGTCTTCTGGAGGCGCGGTTGGAGCTAAATAATTGTACAGGTTATGCAGCTTTGACAAGTGCATTGAGAAGTTCGTGGCGTTATCTTCAGCAGATGCGAAAACTTCCGCATAATTGATTCCACCCTCACTTCCATCCATCGTAACAACGATACCACCCAATGCGTTACACAACTGCGTAAACTCGCCAGAAACGTCTAGTACACGAATGTAGTCGCCCAACAACGCATGCTTTTTCATCAACAGTTTCAGGAGTGTACTTTTACCTGCGCCCAGGGCACCTGCGACAATCGCACCAAAAGATAGGCGCGTGCGTGTCTTGTTGAAGAGATCAAAAAACACGTTGCCGCCAGTTGCCGTATAACCGAGGTAGATGCCTCGTGGATCGTCGAGACGTTCTGTATTGTATGGGTATCCGATTGCGGTGCAATGCGCCGTAACGCCCAAAGGACGGCGATGTCCAATGTCGTTTTCCTGCACAGTAATTGGATTGAATAGGGCCGTATACTGGCTGTGTGTTTCATGAAGAAACACACTTGCTTTGAATCCGTTGCTATCCAAAACCTTGAGAAGCATGATGACTTTCTGCTCGACTTCTTGTGGGCTTGTGCCATAGACGTAGACACGCGGTTGCATCGTTTTAATGATTTCATTCTGTTGTGTCAAGCGCGTCATAAGAGCGTCTAACTGTACCAAATGGTACTCTGTCTCTTTGTATTCGCTCGCAATTTGATCGTTGCGTGATTGCAGCTCAGATATAGAATGATCGATACGTTTTTTTGCTTTATCTTTGTCTAGTGTTCCAATATCCAGCGTAAAAATTGCGTCGTATATGGAAGCAGAACCAGCGTTCATGCCGGTCATTTGCCGTATCCAAAAGCGTGTGACTTCACCTGGAAACTCGTAAATTTCTACGCAGCACATATAGGCTATACCGGACTTTATGTAGCGCTCATCGTGTGTTGTCAGGTTGCCAGTGGGTTGGATGGCAGAGATTAGGTACGGGTTGTAGCCGTTGATAATCACGGACGGATCGTTTTCTAAAATCTCCGCCTGATTATAGGAAAGCGTCTTTTTATTCGCCATTATGTGTCACCTCATTCGTCAATGTATGTGTCCAATGCAATTCTCAAGCTAAGCTGCTTTCTTGTCCGCCATTTTGGTTTACTTCATCTATTTCGTACATTTCGATTTTGTCCAGCGGATTATTCAAATGGTGAAATAAAGAGATTTTCTGCTTATAGGTAAGTTCTTGTACCTCCAGAACAGAGCGGCCAAGTAGTTCTTTGGCTTCTGAAAGTTTCTGCGTGTTTTCTGCAAACAATACCAGGAAGGAACGTTCCTCACTGGTTGTTTGATCGAGTTCCTGTAAGCGCTCTATTTCTTGCAGAATGAGCTGTTTCATAGAAGTGCTTTCGGTGCGGTTGTAAACACGCCAAAGGAACGATTGGTGCGACGATGTATTTACAGGGGAGTATAACTGGATAATCTTGATGTCGATCATCAGAGTTTGATACAGTGCAGTGCAACTGTTGACCATAACATCCCAGTCGGACTGATCGCAGTTTGTCAGGCCATGTCCGTTTATCATTACAATGTCCTCAACCAGGTCGTCTGCGCGTGTAAAATAACTGGTTTGGCCACGGGTACCCTCATGATATTCTCGAATCGGCATTACGTCTAAAATCGTGCGGGGAATCGCTCTCAGAGCATCTCTGGCGGCCTTTTTTCGCGCTTTGTCGGTAACAGCCTTTTCTTGTGCCTCGCGCTGCTGATCTGTTGCAGCATCAACGCCTTTTGAACGCGCTGTTCGAAACTTAATCCTTGCCATGTGTCAAAATCTCCTTTCTGAACGTCAGAGACCGGATGGGCCGCCGATCCCTCATAAGCATTACCAAAATAGCCTGCCAATGTTGTTTACCTGGATTGGTTTTGCCCGCCGGAAGAATTAAATAGACGGAGACAATCGCCGCGAAAATGATATATCCAATGAGCACAGGAGGGAAAGGTGAAACAAATCGGGAGAATGTATAGAAGAACAGCGCGCAGAGGCATAATGCAGCTAAATCTTTCATGTAAATTGGCTTGTGTGCAATAGACCCCAATTTGATGTCTTCAGAGAGTTCTTTTGGGATTACTTCAAAATTATTTTCATTTGAATAAAAATCGTTATCATCCATTATCAAGATACCTTCCTTTACGATTTCTTATCAGGATGCGGGCTTTTGTTCTTCACTGCTGGCCTTGCACCAGAGGGTGGCGTCACAGTATGAACAGGATCGATAGAGTTAATATCATTGCTCCCTAGTTGCTTTTTTGTCCCCACACTGGTCGCTGGAGAAATACCGCCCGGTACATTACCACTATCTGCACTCTGCCCGCCAGACGACGTAGCAGAAGAGACAGGAACAGCCCCGGATGGTGTAGCATAGGGACGCACAGATGGCCTGCTCACAGGATTTATAGGAGCGGCCCCGGAAGGAGCGCTGCTGGTCGTAACGGTCTGTGCGCCAGACATGTCAGGCGCAGCAGGAAGTACGCCAGAAAAAGCGGGAACAGCCCCGGATGGTGTAGCATAGGGACGCACAGATGGCCTGCTCACAGGATTTATAGGAG
>ERZ1090863.826-NODE-827-length-15170-cov-16.816937_pt1 | contig 15170 bp, 10 predicted proteins | sample MGYA00478480_ERZ1090863 | MGnify/ENA primary metagenome ERZ1090863 (study PRJEB33644, sample SAMEA5815746) | chicken gut metagenome | biome: Chicken; feature: Gastrointestinal Tract; material: Caecum | place: Ireland | collected 2019-01-01 | study: A study of the...
ATTTGTTATACAAAGGAAATTAAATCTTCTATGGTAAGATTAAGTCCCCCTTTATACGGTTATGTATTTCAGCATAATCAATATTAAAAATTATTGCTGTCCGATGAAACTTTTTAAGCTGAAATAATAAAGGGCTGTTTCCATTTTGTGGATTCAGCCCTTTATGGTTATTTTGTAAGTTACCACACCAACAACATAACCATGGGTAAAAGTACACATTTTAGCGGACAGCCGCTCTATAGTCAAGTCATAAATCTGCTTGATCGTAGTAAAATTCTTCAAATTAGCCAGCAGCATGATGGTGAGCGCTACGTCAAGAGCTTTAACTGCTGGTCTCACCTAGTAGTGATGCTCTATGCAGTCATTATGCGTTTTGACTCCTTACGAGAGATATCCACCTCTATGTTAGCCGAGGCTCGCAAACTAGTTCATTTGCGTCTAGTCACTATGCCCCGAAGAAGTACGCTGGCTGACGCCAATAAAAGACGTCCTGAAGCCATCTTTGAGGAGATATATCGCTCTTTATATACTACTTACCACTCTCGACTTTGCTCGGACAGCCGAAGCCGTAAGACCCCTAAGTGGATGAAGCGGCTACAGATTATAGATTCAACCACCATTTCCTTGTTCTCTAATCTGATATTCAAAGGTGTAGGTCGTCATCCTAAAATAGGCAAGAAGAAAGGGGGAATAAAGGTTCACACGGTCATACATGCCAACGAAGGCATACCTTCTGATATCAAATTTACATCTGCAGCAACAAACGACTCTTTTATGCTTCGTCCAGGCAGGCTATCTAAGGGTGATATTGTAGCCATGGATCGTGCCTATATCAATTATGAGAAGTTTGAAGAATTAACTCAAAGAGGTGTTATTTACGTCACAAAGTTACTACAAAAAAGTGAAATGCGGAAAGAAATAGTGATAGAATTGAGTTACAAGGGTTTCAGTCGTGCTTCCGATTATTCGTGAAGCCATCGCAATCACCGCTGAAGCCAAATCAGGACGCCGCTACGTTACTTGTCCGTAACCATGCCCGAAAGGGCGACAAACGGACACGGATAGCGAAACAAGGCGTTAAGGATTAGTGAGTTACTGACAACCCACGCAACAAATCCGGTTACGGAAAAAGATTGCGCCGTTCCTCCCCGTTTTGCGTACCGACAACGGACTCTTCACCAACTAATTTTGAACCTAAAAAAATTAAGGACGATGAAGAGTACATTTTCAGTAATCTACTACCTCAAGCGTCAGGTAGTGAAAAAGGACGGGACAGTTCCCGTCATGGGACGCATCACGGTGGACGGCAGCCAGACACAGTTCAGCTGCAAACTGACTGTCGATCCGAAACTGTGGGACACCAAAGGTGGACGTGTCACGGGCAGAAGCACGGCGGCACTCGAAACGAACCGTATGCTTGACAAGATGCGGGTACGCATCAACAGGCATTATCAGGAAATCATGGAGCGTGACAACTTCGTCACGGCGGAGAAGGTGAAGAACGCCTTTCTCGGACTGGAACACCGCTACCACACGCTGATGCAGGTGTTCCGCCAGCACAACGAGGACTACGAGAAACAGGTGGAGGCCGGCATGAAAGCCAAAGGTACACTCTTGAAATACAAGACCGTTTACAAGCACCTGCAAGAGTTCCTCTCCATCCGCTACCGCGTGAAGGACATCGCGCTGAAAGAGCTTACGCCCGCCTTCATCTCCGACTTCGAGATGTTCCTGCGCACGGACAAGCACTGCTGCACCAACACCGTGTGGCTGTATGTCTGCCCTTTGCGGACGATGGTGTTCATCGCTATCAACAACGAGTGGCTCACACGCGACCCGTTCCGGGAGTACGAAATCAAGAAGGAGGAAACTGTGCGCAGTTTCCTGACGAAAGAGGAAATCCGGCTGCTGATGGAGGGCAGGCTGAAAAACGCCAAGCAGGAGCTTTACCGCGACCTCTACCTGTTCTGCGCCTTCACCGGCTTGTCGTTCGCCGACATGCGCAACCTGACGGAAGAGAACATCCACACCTACTTCGACGAACACGAGTGGATAAACATCAACCGCCAGAAGACGGGCGTGGTGTCCAATATCCGCCTGCTCGACATCGCAAAGCGCATCATCGACAAATACCGGGGTCTGTGCGGGAACGGCAGGATTTTCCCCGTTCCCCACTACAACACGTGCCTTGCCGGAATCCGTTCCGTCGCCAAGCGTTGCGGCATCACCAAGCATATCACGTGGCATCAGAGCCGCCACACGGCAGCCACGACGGTGTTCCTCTCCAACGGCGTACCCATCGAAACGGTGAGTTCCATGCTGGGACACAAGAGCATAAAGACGACACAGATATACGCGAAAATCACCAAAGAGAAGCTCAACCAAGACATGGAAAACCTTGCGGCAAGGTTGAACGGCATCGAGGAATTTGCAGGTTGCACCATCTAAAACAGAGAAGCCATGAAACGTGATATAATCATCATAGAGGACAACACGATCAGCGTAAACGGTAACGAGATATGGATGACCGCCACAGAAATCGCCGGACTGTTCCACACGGGCGTCCCGGCAGTGAACGCCGCCATCAGAGCCGTCCGCAAGCCGGACGTGCTGAACGACTACGAAGTGTGCCGCTACATGCGGCTTGAAAACGGGCTGCACGCGGATGTTTACTCTCTTGAAATCATCATCCCCGTCGCCTTCCGGCTGAACACCTACCATGCGCATGTGTTCCGCACGTGGCTGGTAGAGAAAGCACTCTCGAAGGAAAAGCGGCAGGCATACGTGATGTTCATACAGAACGGAAAAGCCGGGTATTGCTGATAACGCATATAAATAAGAAAAAGGAAACGGACAGCCCCGTGAAGGAGTTGTCCGTTTCCTTTTTTCATGCAGCCGCCTTATTCCATCGGCTTGCGATAGTTCGCCTCCAACAATTCACGCAACCCCGATTCAGGGTAAAGCACCTTCCCTCCCAAAAGGATAAAGGGCAACACCCTGTTGTTGCGGTACTCCTGCAAGGTGCGGCGGCTGACACGGAGCAGTTCCGCCACCTCCCTGTCCGTCAGGTAACGCTCCCCGTCCAACGGCGGGCGGTAACTTTCCAGAAAGGCGGAGAGCCATTTCGAGCCTTTGCGCATGTTCTGCACAAGGGTGGCAAGCGGCTCGTCCTCCATCGTAAACACTTCATTGTTCTCGTTCATCATCATTTCGGATTCAGTGGGTTGTGAATAATAAAAATCATTTTCCGCCGGGATAGAGCGTGCCGACAAGCGGAATGAGCCTTTTGACCTCCTCCGGCTTGTAATAGAACCTGCGGTTAATCTGCGAGTAGCCGATAAGCCGCCTGTCGCGCAAGGTCTGCAACGTGCGCGGGCTGATCCTCAACTGCCCGCAGACCTCCTCGCCCGTGAGCCACCTTTCCATCCGCCCGCCGTCGCTCCTGCGCCTAAGGGTGGCTACCTTCTCCGCGAGGGCGTTGAAGGACACCACCATCATCTCGAAGGTCTTTTTCTCGATAGATACTATTTCCATAAGCAAAACATTTCAGAGTTTGCCGCAAAGGTAACGAAGCCGCCATGAACACGCACCGTTTCCCGCTAAAAGGCAGCTTGTTGCGCCGTCTGTCCGGGTTACGGAGCCATTATCCATAAAAATCTTACGTGAGCCACGTAGTGAGCTGTTAAAGCCCCTTTGGTTTATTGCCGAATTTTGCCGCAGAAACCAAAAGAAAAGACTGAATATGAAAGTGATAACGATGGAAAGTTCCGCCTTCACCGCATTGACGGAACAGATAGCCGAGATAGCGGCACACGTGCGTGCCGTTTCCGGCGGGAGGAAGGAAGAATCCCCCGACAGGCTGCTCACCACCCGCGAGGCGGCGCACCTGCTGAACGTGAGTTGCCGCACCCTCCAGCGCATGCGCAGCGAACAGCGCATCGCCTATGTCGTGCTGCGCGGCAAGTGCCGCTACCGGCAGTCGGAAATCGACCGCCTGCTCGAAGACAGCACCATTACGGGTGATGCCGCGACCCCGGAACAGATGAAACGCAACCACACGCTGCGCACGGGCGGCAAACCCAAAGGAAGGAGGACGTAGGACATGGAACTGCTTACCCGCAACAATTTCGAGAACTGGATGCAGAAAGTTATGGAACGGCTCGACCGTCAGGACGAGATGCTGCTCTCCATGCAGCCGTCCGGCAAAGCCCCGAACCCGATGGACGGGATCAGGCTTTTCGACAACCAAGACCTGTGCATGCTGCTCCAGATCAGCAAGCGCACCCTGCAACGCTACCGCAGCATCGGCGCATTGCCCTACAAGACGCTCGGCAAAAAGACCTATTACAGCGAGGCGGACGTGCTGACGTTCCTCTCCGAACATGTAAAGGACTTCCGCAAGGAAGATATAGCCTTCTACAAGGCTCGTATCCATAATTTCTTTCAAAAATAACCATTAAAACATTTTTCAGATGGCAAAGAAAAAAGACGAAAAGGACGTGCTGGTTGTCCGTGACGAGAAGACGGGCGAAATCAGCGTGGTAGCCGGGCTGAACGCCGACGGCTCCCCCAAGCGTATCCCCGCGAAAGCGGAGAACTCGCAGAGCTTCCTGCAATTCGACCGGCACGGCGACGTGCTGGACAACTTCTTCAAGAACTTCTTCCGGCAGTGCAAGGAACCCAGCCGCTTCGGTTTCTACCGTGTCGCGGCGGACCAAGCCGACAAACTGCTGGAGGTTATCAAGGACTTGCTGAAAGACCCCGACGGCAACAAGGAGATGCTTGCGCCCCACAAGGTGGACACCTCCGGCTACGAAAAGAAAGTACAGGAGGAGCAGTCCGCCGAAAAGCAGGAACAACCGGAACAGAAACAAGATGACGAACCTAAAAAACAGGAAGAAATGGAACAGAAAAACGAACAGAATCAGGAAAGCCCGCAACAGACGCAGGGCAACCGGGGCTACCAGCCCATCGACGAGAGCAAGATCAACTGGCAGGAGTTGGAGGAGAAATGGGGCGTGAAGCGCGACGACCTTGAAAAGTCGGGCGATCTTAACAGGATGCTCAACTACGGCAAGTCCGACTTGGTGAGGGTGTCGCCCAATTTCGGCGGAGAGGCTTTCGAACTGGACGCCCGCCTCTCCTTCAAGAAGGACGGCGAGGGCAATGTCAGCCTTGTGCCGCACTTCATCCGCAAGGAGCAGAAGCTCGACGAGTATAAGGAACACAAGTTCTCCGACGATGACCGGAAGAACCTGCGCGAAACGGGCAACCTCGGCAGGGTCGTGGACCTCGTGGACAGGGGAACGGGCGAGATCATCCCCTCGTTCGTCAGCATCGACCGCAAGACGAACGAAATCACGGATGTCCCGGCAAACAAGGTGCGCATACCGGAGCGCATCGGCAAGACGGAAATCACCAAGCAGGAGCAGGACATGCTGCGTGCCGGGCTGCCCGTGCGTGACAAGCTCATCGAGCGCAAGGACGGCAGGAAGTTCGTCACCACCCTGCAAGTGAACGTGGAGCAGCGCGGCGTGGAGTTCGTGCCGGGAACCGGCAAGTCGCCCCGTACCGCACAGACACAGGAAACCAAAGGCGACACATCGAAAAGTCAGGCGCAGGGCGGGGAAAATGCCGCACAGACCAAGAAGGAGCAACGCCGCAACACGTGGACGAACGAGGACGGCAGCATCCGCCCCATCAGCAAATGGAGCGGCGTGAGCTTCACCGACCAGCAGAAAGCCGACTATGTGGCGGGTAAAGCCGTGAAGCTGGAGAACGTGACCGACAAGCAGGGCTTCCATGCCACGATGTATATCAAGTTCAACCCGGAGAAGGGCCGCCCGTACCGCTACGAAACGAACCCCGACAACGCCCAGCAGGTCGCCCCGTCCAACGAGAGCCGCACACAGGTGGCGGTGAACAACGAGGGCAAAACCAACGAGGCGACAAAGAACCTGAAAGAGCCTTTGCAGAAAGGTCAGACCGCCCCGAAGGACGACCGCCAGCAACAGCAGCAGGAGAAGCCGAAAAAGAAGAACAACAAAGGCATGAAAATGTAATCCCGTGTCCGCCACTGAATCCAAAATAAAATCCAAAGATCAACAAAAAAGCAAGAAAACATGAAGACAATCATTGCAGAAAAGCCCTCCGTGGCACGTGAAATCGCCCGCATCGTGGGCGCGACAAAGAGAGAGGAAGGATATTTCGAGGGAGGCGGTTATGCCGTGACATGGGCATTCGGACACCTCGTTCAGCTTGCCATGCCCGACGGCTACGGCGTGCGCGGATTTGTCCGTGACAACCTCCCGATTATTCCCGACACATTCACGCTCGTCCCCCGTCAGGTCAGGACGGAGAAAGGTTACAAGCCCGACAGCGGCGTGGTGTCGCAGATAAAAGTCATCAAAAGACTGTTCGACACAAGCGAACATATCATCGTGGCGACCGATGCCGGACGCGAGGGAGAGCTTATCTTCCGCTACCTCTACCACTATACGGGTTGCACCACTCCTTTCGTGCGCCTGTGGATCAGCTCTCTCACCGACAAAGCTATCCGCGAGGGACTGCGGAAACTCGAAGACGGCAGCAAATACGACAACCTCTACCTCGCCGCCAAAGCGCGGAGCGAATCCGACTGGCTCGTGGGCATCAACGGCACACAGGCGTTATCCATCGCCGCCGGACACGGCACGTATTCCGTGGGGCGGGTGCAGACACCAACGTTGGCTATGGTATGTGAACGCTACTGGGAGAACCGCCGCTTTACGTCCGAAGCATTCTGGCAGCTCCATATCGCAACGGACGGTTGCGACGGCGAAGTCGTGAAATTCTCATCCTCCGAGAAATGGAAAGAGAAAGAACCGGCGATGGAACTATATAATAAGGTAAAGGCGGCAGGTTGCGCCACTGTCACGAAAGCCGAGCGCAAGGAGAAGACGGAGGAAACTCCCTTGCTCTACGACCTGACCACGCTCCAGAAAGAAGCCAACGCCAAGCACGGCTTCACGGCGGAACAGACGCTTGAAATCGCGCAGAAACTCTACGAAAAGAAGTTGATAACCTATCCGAGAACGGGAAGCCGCTACATCCCCGAAGACGTGTTTGCCGAAATTCCCAAACTGCTCGCTTTCATCGGCACACAGCCCGAATGGAAAGACAAGGTGCGGGCAAAAGCCGCCCCGACACGCCGCAGCGTGGACGACGGCAAGGTGACAGACCACCATGCCCTGCTCGTCACGGGTGAGAAACCGCTCTTCCTCTCCAAAGAGGACAATACCATCTATCAGATGATTGCCGGGCGCATGGTCGAGGCATTCTCTGAGAAATGCGTCAAGGATGTGACCACTGTCACGGCGGAATGTGCCGGAGTGGAGTTTACCGTAAAAGGCAGCGTCGTGAAGCAAACCGGATGGCGTGCCGTCTATGGCGAGGAAAAAGAGGAAATTACCATCCCCGGCTGGCAGGAAGGCGACACGCTGACACCGAAAGGCTCGTCCATTACCGAAGGAAAGACCAAACCCAAGCCGCTGCATACCGAAGCCACCCTGCTCTCGGCAATGGAAACGGCGGGCAAGGAAATTGAGGACGACGCACTGCGGCAGGCGATGAAGGACTGTGGCATCGGTACTCCCGCCACACGCGCCTCCATCATCGAAACGCTTTTCAAGCGCGGTTACATGGAACGCTGCAAGAAGTCGCTTGTTCCCACCGAAAAAGGACTTGCCCTCAATTCCGTCGTCAAGACGATGCGCATCGCCGATGTTGCCATGACGGGCGAATGGGAAAAGGAGCTGGCGCGTATCGAGCGCGGGGAACTGTCCGACGACACCTTCCGCAAGGAGATAGAGGCGTACACACGTGAGATAACCTCCGAACTGATCTCGTGCGACAAGCTCTTCGGCAGCCGTGACTCCGGCTGCGCGTGTCCCAAGTGTGGCACGGGCAGGATGCGGTTCTACGGCAAGGTGGTACGCTGCGACAACACGGAGTGCGGACTGCCCGTGTTCCGGCTGAAAGCGGGACGCACCCTGTCCGACGATGAAATCAAAGACCTGCTCACCGAAGGGCATACCAAGCTGCTCAAAGGGTTCAAGAGCAAACAGGGCAAGAGTTTCGATGCTGTTGTCGCCTTTGACGGGGAATATAACACGACTTTTGTGTTCCCGGAGGCTAAAAAGGGCAAGAAATTTTCAGGACGGAAGAAATAGTATTAACTTTGCCACTTGTTCAGAGTAATGAATTGTTCTTCGATACCGGATTACACTCATACTTTGGATTTAGTGGTGGCACTCGGAGGGATACCGAGTGCCTTTTTCTTCCTTTTTCCAACCGATTATCCCGTTAATTATCAATCCGCTAAATCCAAAGTAATGAACAACAAGAAGAAAAACGAGGGTCAGACCGACTTTTCCTATTACGGTCTGTACCTGCTGGACTACCTCCGCACGAACAGGTTTGAACAGGCTTCCGATGATGCCTTCATCCGGGAGCGTGCCGACCGTGCCGCCGAAACGTATGAGCGTGTGCGGCTCGAAGGCTATCCGCCCGAAGGGGCGCAGGAGTTGGCGATGGACACGCTCCTGCGGGGGCTTCGCTATTCCAAGTACGCCATCCTCCGCGAAGTCGTGGAAAACGAGTTTGCCAACGAAGTGCCGGAAAAGAAACGCGAAGCCTTCATCCGAAAGCTGCTGCCGCCTGTCGGTAATGTATTCTCCGCCTATGACCTTTCGGACGACAACTTCGCCCTGTCGCCCGAATACGACCTGCTCTACACGGAGCTGACGGGAGCCGCCGTCCTTTATATCGACGAGTATGGCGTTTAACCGCAAACAACGGCTGCGGGACAACATCGAGGCGATACGGACGGCATTCATCCTTGACAGGGAACGGAGGACGGCAACCGCCGAGGAACAAGCCATACTTCGGAAGTATTGCGGTTTCGGCGGATTGAAGTGCATACTGAACCCGGCAAAGGAACTGACGGATGCCGTGCATTGGGCGAAATCGGACCTCGAACTGTTTGCCCCTACGGTGGAGCTGCACAGGCTGGTGCGTGAAAACAGCAAGGACGATACGGAGTACAAGCGGTACGTGGATGCCATGAAGCAGTCCGTGCTGACCGCTTTCTACACCCCGCCGGAGATAACCGGCACTATCGCGGATGTACTGCATGAACACGGCATACGTCCCGATCGCGTATTGGAGCCGTCGGCGGGCGTGGGCGCATTCGTGGATGCCGTGCTGGAAAACAAGCCGGACGCGGATATCATGGCTTTCGAGAAAGACCTGATGACGGGCAAAATATTGGGATACCTGCATCCAGACCAAAAGGTAAGGGTGCAGGGATTCGAGAAGATAGAGAAGCCATTCACGGACTATTTCGACCTTGCTATCTCGAACATCCCGTTCGGCGACGTGGCTGTGTTCGACCCGGAGTTCACGGGCAGCCAAGACCCGGCAAGGCGTTCCGCACCGAAGGCAATACACAACTACTTCTTCCTGAAAAGCCTTGACGCGGTGCGTGAGGGCGGCATCGTGGCGTTCATCACCTCTCAAGGGGTACTGGACGCACCGTCCAACGCGCCCATACGCGAGTATATGATGCGTAATGCCAATCTGGTGGGAGTCGCACGCCTGCCGAACAACCTCTTCACGGACAACGCGGGTACGGAAGTGGGTAGCGACCTGATTATCCTGCAAAAGAACAGCGGCAAGAAACGGGAGCTGTACGATTATGAAGAGTTGTTCGTGCAGACGGAAAAGACACCGATAGGTAGTTTCCAGAACGGGTATGTCGGCAGCATCGGCATGATTCCCCACTCGGATCTGATAAGCGGCACAGACCCTTACGGGAAACCAGCCTATAAAGTCATGCACCGGGACGGCATCGAGCAAATGGCGGAGGATTTGCGGGAACATATGGATATTGAGCTGTATAAGTTGGACAAAAAGCTGTATGAAATGCACAGCCTGCATCCGGCACAGGGGAAAAGCACGGTGACAGAAACCATTTCCACACCGGTTGTCACTCCTGAGATACAGCCACGTCATGAAATGGCAGTGAAGCCCGAAGCGGCAACACCGCAGCCGGAGGAAGAAAAGTCGGAGATAGAGCCGCGCCGCCCCGATTATTCGGAGGGCGTGCAGCTCTCCCTGCTCGACCTCTGGGGCATGACGGAGGAAGTACGCAAGCAGGAAGCACCCGCCAAGAAGAAAAAGACGGCGAAAAAGGAAAGCCCGGCAAGGCGCATGCCTCCCAAACCGCAGGCGCAGGTTACGCCGAAGGTTACGACCGCACCGCCACAGCCGTCTGCCGCACCGCCGACGGAAAGCAGGGACAGCCATGAAACAAAGCCGGTGAGTGTCGCAGCCAAAGCCGATCCGGATGATATTTACGCTACTTTGGATTGGGACACCAATCCGCCCATCAACGGCTTCTATGAAATGATGATGGACCTCACGCCGGAGCGACGCAAGGAACTTCGCAGGCTGGCGGCACAGCATCAGGAGAAACGGCAGCATGTCCCGGACGTGAAAGCCGCGCCGGAGCAGGAAACACGGCAACCCGAAACACAGCCGGAAGTTGCCGCCATTCCTGTCGCTCCCGCAACGGAAGCGGCTGCAACCTCCCTTTTTCCCGAAATGGAAGCGGAAAAACCGAAAGAGGAAGCTCCCGACCTGTCGCCGCGTCCCTACCACCGCACGCCGGAAATGCACTTGCGTGAAGGCTCGTTAGTGGCTGACAGTGGGCGTCGTAACATCGGTTATCTGAAAGACATCACGCCTTACGGCGCGACATTCCAGCCGCTTGGACTGACAGGCTATCAGAAAGAGAAGGCGTTGCTGTATGTGTCGCTCCGTGACGCATACGAGCGTCTGTACCGTTATGAATCGAACAGGCGCGAGGAAAACCCGCAGTGGCGTGAGCATCTGAACACCTGCTATGACGAGTTTGTCATGCGCTACGGCAACCTCAACGCCAAGCAGAACGTGAAACTGGTGGTGATGGATGCAGGAGGACGCGACATCCTTTCGCTGGAACGTGCGGAGGACGGCAGGTTCGTCAAGGCGGACATTTTCGAGCGTCCCGTTTCCTTCTCGGTAGAGAGCCATGCCAACGTAAGCTCTCCCGAAGAGGCACTCTCCGCATCGCTCAACAAGTTCGGCACGGTCAATCTCGACTATATGCGGGAGATAACCGACAGTACGGAGGAGGGATTGCTTGACGCCCTCAAAGGACGCATCTTCTACAACCCGCTCGTAACCGGTTACGAGATAAAGGACAGGTTCATCGCCGGGAACGTGATAGAGAAGGCGGAACGCATCGAGGCATGGATGGGCGACAACCCCGAAAACGGGCGTATGCCGGAAGTGAAGCAGGCGTTGGAGGCTCTGAAAGAAGCCGAGCCGCCGCGCATCGCTTTTGAAGACCTCGACTTCAATTTCGGGGAACGCTGGATTCCGACGGGCGTATATGCCGCCTACATGAGCCGTCTTTTTGACACGGACGTGAAAATCGCCTACTCCGCAAGCATGGACGAATTTTCGGTGGCGTGCGGCTACCGCACCATGAAAATCACGGACGAGTTTTTAGTGAAGGGCTATTACCGGAACTATGACGGCATGCACCTGTTGAAACACGCCCTGCATAACACCTGCCCGGATATGATGAAGTCCATAGGAAAGGATGAACACGGAAACGACATCAAGGTACGCGACAGCGAGGGCATACAGCTCGCCAACGCCAAGATTGACGAAATCCGTAACGGGTTCTCGGAATGGCTGGAAGAGCAGTCGCCGCAGTTCAAGGAACGGCTGACGACGATGTACAACCGCAAGTTCAACTGTTTCGTGCGCCCGAAATATGACGGCTCACACCAGACCTTTCCGGACCTCAACCTCAAAGGGCTGGCAAGCAGGGGTATCAAGAGCGTCTATCCGTCGCAGATGGATTGCGTCTGGATGCTCAAACAGAACGGCGGTGGCATCTGCGACCACGAAGTCGGTACAGGCAAGACGCTGATAATGTGCATTGCAGCGCATGAGATGAAGCGTCTGAACTTGGCGCACAAACCGATGATTATCGGGCTGAAAGCCAATGTCGCGGAGATTGCCGCCACCTATCAGGCGGCATACCCGAACGCGCGGATTCTCTATGCCTCGGAGAAGGACTTTTCGACCGCCAACCGCGTGCGTTTCTTCAACAACATCAAGAACAACGACTATGATTGCGTCATCATGTCGCACGACCAGTTCGGCAAGATTCCGCAGTCGCCGGAGTTGCAGCAGCGCATCCTGCAAGCGGAGCTTGACACGGTGGAGGAAAACCTCGAAGTCTTGCGGCAGCAGGGCAAGAACGTATCGAGGGCGATGCTGAAAGGTCTGGAAAAGCGCAAGCACAACCTTGAAGCGAAGCTGGAGAAGGTGGAACACGCCATCAAGTCGCGCACGGACGACGTGGTGGACTTCAAGCAGATGGGCATCGACCATATTTTTATTGACGAATCGCATCAATTTAAGAACTTGACTTTCAACACGCGGCATGACCGTGTGGCTGGTTTGGGCAACTCGGAAGGAAGCCAGAAAGCCCTGAATATGCTTTTTGCCATCCGCACCATACAAGAGCGCACGGGTAAGGACTTGGGGGCGACGTTCCTATCCGGCACGACCATCAGCAACTCGCTGACGGAACTGTACCTGCTCTTCAAGTACCTGCGCCCGAAGGAACTGGAACGGCAGGATATCCGGTGCTTTGACGCATGGGCGGCTATCTTCGCCAAGAAGACGACCGATTTCGAGTTCAACGTGACGAACAACGTGGTGCAGAAGGAGCGTTTCCGCTACTTCATCAAAGTGCCGGAGCTTGCCGCCTTCTACAACGAGATAACCGACTACCGCACGGCAGAGGATGTGGGTGTGGATCGTCCGCACAAGAACGAGATACTGCACCATATACCGCCCACGCCGGAGCAGGAGGACTTCATTCAAAAACTGATGCAGTTCGCCAAGACGGGCGACGCCACGCTGCTCGGTAGACCGCCCCTGTCGGAAACGGAAGAGAAGGCAAAGATGCTGATCGCCACCGATTACGCACGGAAGATGGCTCTCGATATGCGCATGATAGACCCGAACTACGAAGACCACCCCGACAACAAGGCTTCCCACTGTGCCAAGACGATTGCGGAGTATTACCATAAATACGACGCGCAGAAAGGCACGCAGTTCGTGTTCTCGGATCTGGGGACGTACCAGCCGGGCGACGGGTGGAACGTGTACAGTGAGATAAAGCGGAAGCTGACGGAGGACTACGGCATACCGGCAAGCGAGGTGCGCTTCATTCAGGAGTGCAAGACCGACAAGGCGCGCAAGGCGGTGATAGACGCCATGAACGCCGGAACGGTGCGCGTGCTGTTCGGTTCCACCTCCATGCTCGGAACGGGCGTGAATGCGCAAAAAAGGTGTGTCGCCATCCATCATTTGGATACGCCTTGGCGACCGTCCGACCTGCAACAGCGTGACGGACGGGGAGTCAGGGCAGGCAACGAGATTGCCAAGCATTTTGCCGGGAACAATGTGGATGTCATCATCTACGCGGTGGAAAAGTCGCTGGACAGCTACAAGTTCAACCTGCTGCACTGCAAGCAGACGTTCATCTCGCAGCTTAAAAGCGGGGCGATGGGCGCGCGTACCATCGACGAGGGGGCGATGGACGAGAAATCGGGCATGAATTTCTCGGAGTACATGGCGTTGCTCTCCGGCAATACCGACCTTTTGGACAAGGCGAAACTGGAGAAGCGTATCGCATCGCTTGAAGGGGAACGCAAGTCGTTCAACAAGGGCAAGCGCGATTCGGAGTTCAAGCTGGAAGCCAAGACGGGGGAACTGCGTAACAACACGGCTGTCATCGAAGCCATGACGGAAGATTGGAACCGCTTTCTTTCCGTTGTGCAGACGGACAAGGAGGGCAACCGCCTGAATGCGGTCAAGGTGGACGGCGTGGATTCTACCGATGAAAAGGTTATCGGAAAGCGTTTGCAGGAGATAGCCAAGAACGCCACTACGGGCGGGCTGTACAAGCCTGTCGGGGAACTTTACGGCTTTCCGATAAAGGTGGTAAGCGAGAGGATACTCAAAGAGGGGCTGGAGTTTACCGATAACCGCTTCGTGGTGGAGGGAAACTACAAGTACACCTACAACAACGGGCATCTGGCGATGGCTGATTCGGTAGCCGCCGCACGTAATTTCCTGAACGCATTGGAGCGGATTCCGTCCATAATCGACCAGTACAAGGGAAAGAACGAGGTGCTGGAAAAGGAAGTTCCGCAGTTGCAGGAGATAGCGGGCAAGGTATGGAAAAAGGAGGACGAACTGAAACAGCTTAAGTCCGAACTTGCCGCACTTGACCGAAAGATACAGCTGGAACTTGCGCCGCCTACGCAGGAAGCCGACGAAAAAGAAAAGGATGGACAGGAGGTCAAGCCTGTTTCGGAAGGTGTACGGAGCATATCGCCACAACAAACTGATGATGCACCGCAGATACGCAGCCCGGTGAATGAGCGAAATCCAACGGGCAACATCATTGGCGACCATGTCATCATCGGACGACCGGGTTTTCAGTTAAAGAATAAAAACCGATCGAAAGGGATAAAAATTTAAAATTAGGAACTTTATATAAAATATTAATAGGGGCTATCCAAAAGGTCTAAAAGTAAATCATATCCCCTCTGCAAGTATCTGTAGGAGAGTGATTGCAAGACTTTCTTTCTTTTTGGGCAGCCTCTATTAAATTTATTTGCTCTTTCTTGATTTATGTTTATAAACATTATACCAAAAACATTCCAACTAACCTTGTTTATGTTTTGTCAGCCACCATTTGCACAACCATATTTGACTCCCAAAGAGAATGAATTCGATAAGATAACTTGCTGCATACCCACAATAAGGGGCTAAATAGAATACGAATGGGAAATAGATAACAGCACCGACAACAGATTGCGTTATGTAGTTGGTTAAACTCATTTTACCATAAAGCTGTAATGTGGAAACCGCTTTATTTGACACATTCCTTATGACACAATAATATGAACGAGAATATTTCTACAGAATCATCAGTAAAACAGAAAAAAATACTAATTTTGTTTTTGATGAGCCTTCCAAAAGGAATTAGA
>ERZ1090863.827-NODE-828-length-15169-cov-24.122800_pt1 | contig 15169 bp, 24 predicted proteins | sample MGYA00478480_ERZ1090863 | MGnify/ENA primary metagenome ERZ1090863 (study PRJEB33644, sample SAMEA5815746) | chicken gut metagenome | biome: Chicken; feature: Gastrointestinal Tract; material: Caecum | place: Ireland | collected 2019-01-01 | study: A study of the...
GATGTCCGAAAAACGGACAATAGAAGGGAGTAGCAGAACGCTACTTCTTTTCTTTTTGCCTATTTTGCTATCTGGCCGGAGCGGATCGGAGCCATCTGCAGCAGAAAGCTTTGTTACTTTCCCGAAAGTAACGCAAAAGCACTTTTGACAGCCGGAGTCTATCAGAAGTTCCCTTGCGCCCTGCCGGGGGCTGAAAAAAGCAAGGGCGCATTATCCGAGTTCTGGGATAGGGCGCACTTATACACCACGCCGCCGGGCATAGTGTTTTCGTGCTGATCCGGGAAGCTGCAGGCGGGGCAAAATAGGGAATTTTGATTTTCCCGATTTGCTGGGAATAGTAAACCTGTCCAGGTTTGCCCTGCTTGCGAAGTAGTGATAAGCAAGCATAGCCTTTGTGTCCCCACGGCGGCAGCTTGCAAGGGATTCCCTTAAACCCTTTTTAGTTTGACCGGGCAGGGGTGTATGACATGAGCCAATAACGCCGGGAGACGTGCCGAAAGAACTGCAGGAAATTTTAAAATCCTTTTGTAGAATAAGGATAAAACGGGCAAAAACGGGCTGTAATACCGTTATGGTAGTCTTGATAGGGTAAGGGCATAAAACGGCGAATATGGCGAAAATATAAAGCGTAGATAGGGGAATAAAGAAAAGCCGCCCGCAGAGGACGGAGCCAGAGCAGACGGCGGGAAGAATTATTCTTTATTTTCATATCTATTTTTCAGTTCAATCAATTTTTCTGTAACCTTGTTCAGTGCATGGGACTCCAGCAGCTTATTAAAATCAAGTGTATAGTGATTATCATTCGCAGAATCATATACAGGGATTTTATCGGGGTTGTTGATGTTGGTATTCGTGTTGTCTGCCAAAACCTCGACCGCCTGCACTTCATTTCCGTTTACTGTATCGCCGTTTTTAAGGAAATCCCATTTTGTATTATCGTGCTTATAGTGTACATGGGTAGCCGGTTCCTTGTGGATCGTACCGTTATGAAGGTATAAGCCTATATAGTTTAGTATGGAGTCCGTGAAGCCGATACCGTTATTTAGTTGCTGTATTCGCCGGATGTTTTCTAAAATGAAATTGAGTGTTTCCAGTTCTGTATTGTGCCACAATTTGTTATCTGCGCCTGTTTTTATAAGATGTAGGGCGTTGATAGAATTGTCTGTAAGCCCTGTATAATTTCCTATAAAATTATTTTCTGGACTGGTAAACTCTGATTGGCAAAGCAAATAATCAATAGATACTCCATATAATTCTGATAGCAAGATTAAGTTTTGGGGATCTATAACAGGATAATAACGCTCAGAATAATTATTCTTTGCGTATTTTCCGACCTCCCATTCACGATATGTTTTAACTGTCACTCCAATTTTTTCAGCAACTTGCGCCTGGGTAAAATGGTGTGTCTCTCGCAGAAGTTTAAGTCTTTCTGCGATTTTTATATATTTTTCTATGGGTAACTTTCTATCTCTTATCACTGCAATCCCTCCAAAAATAAGTAATTTTAAGGTAATTTACTACCTATATAAATTATGCGATAATTAAGGCAACAAGTCAAGAACAAGTTATTCCAGAAAGACGGAAGGGAGGATAAGACATTGATAAAAAATATGGAAATCCGCCAAAGGCTTCTCGAAACTGGCGTAAAACAGTGGCAGTTGGCAAGGAAATTAGATATTTCCGAGTCAGCCATGAGCCGCAAGCTGCGAACGGAGTTGTCGGGAGGCGAAAAGCAGAAAATGCTAAGGGCAATATCTGAAATAAAGGAAGAATGACAAATGTATAACCGGCCTTTAATTAGGAAAATGGCCGCTAAACCTTAACAGTTGGAGGTAGACACGCATGGGATATTATCATAATGGGAACAAAAGCCGTACCTACATTTCTAAAGAAGAATATCTTCAGTACCTGCAGACGCCGGAATGGAAGGCTAGGGCGGATAAGCGCAGGGAAATCGACCGGGGAATGTGCCAACTATGCGGCATGGAAACCGAAAATCTGGAAGTTCATCATCTGAACTATTTTTCACTAAAGAAGGAAAATCCATATACTGATCTGGTTTGTTTGTGTCCACGCTGCCATGAAAGCATCCATAAAATGATGTGCCGGGTAACAAGTCCAGACGGGCGCAGAGGATGGGGCGATTTGCCCTATACAGCGCAGAAGGGGGCAGGGTTATGAAAGAAGATATGCCGAACTGGCGGCGGTTCGTTGAAGAAATTACAGGCCGACCATACGGAGCCATAAGCCCGGAGCCGCCGAAGAAAAAGACCGGAGACAGGAGGGAAGGAGGAGTTGAGCCGAACCAGAGGAAGCAAAAACAAGACAACGTATGAACGGAAATCATACGAAACCAAAAAGCCCGGAACCAAAACAGGCGAACCATTTGCGGCGATATATTCCAGCATGTTAGGAAGTACAGCATGGGAACAGCTTTCTAATAACGCCAGAGTGCTTTATCTCTATATGAAAATGCAGCTTTTCGGCGGGAAACGTGACGGACTGCCGGAAGGACAATTTTATTTCAATCGTGCCACATATACGAAAACATATAACCTTTATCGGAATCCGAACCAGTTTTATAAGGACAGAGATTTACTTGTTTATTGGGGGTTTATAGATGTTATTGAGTGCGGGAGAACTACCAGGACAAAGAATATATATCAATTCTCTGATCGCTGGCAGAACATAGATATTTCAGAAGTAAATGAACGAATGGAAGCTGATAAAAAGCGGAAGGAAGTCAGAAAAGAAGCCAGGAATGAAGATTATTAAAGTTATTTTGGCTATATCATTTTTGATACAGTGTAAAGCCGAAACTTATATCATTTCTGATACAGTGTAAGGCATTTTCCGAGAAGTGATAATGATAAATCATACAGACGCTTATATCATTTTTGATACAGTGACACTATATCATTTCTGATACAGATTTACATTATTGCCATCCAGTATATTTTATTTATCCACTCTTCTGCTTCATTTTTTCGGCGCGGGAAGGACATACAAGGAAAACACAGGGGTACAGACCGTAAGCGGTCATTTTCGGGTATAAAACCACCACAAAACTACTATTTAGAAAGGAACTGAACAGATGGAAAGACAGCAGTTTGATTATACGATTGAAGAACATTACGGGACTATCAGTGCCAATAGCGACTATTCGAAGGAACTTTGCCGGATCAAGTGGAAGGGCGGAAATCCGAAGTATGATTTTCGTATGTGGAAGAACTTTTCAGACGAAGGAAAAAGATTGCCTTTGAAGGGCATTTCATTGGACATGAGCGAAGTAGAGACATTGAAGGAACTGTTAAACAATGCTTAAAAGTTATGGAAACATGAAAATAATAGGTTTTAGCTATATATCTTTACTCACAAAAAAGGAGGTAAATTTTGATGTCAAAACGTGATGAAAGGGGGGTTAAACAGTTGGATTACCGAGGAATGAAGCAAGCCAGCGGAAATTATGAGGTTGTCACTAATACGGATGACATATCTGCCCTTCTGGATGTTGGCATTAAAGCGGTAGCCGGAAAGCCTGCAAAATATGAAAATACGCCGGAAGGTTTACAGCGGTTCAAAGATGGAATAATCGGTTTTTTTCGATACATTGATGAAAAAAACGCTGAATTAGATGGAGTCGAAGGGGCTTCGCGATTAGTTCCAGACATTGAAGGACTGACCACTTTTTTAAAAATAAGCAAGCCGACATATTACGCATATAAGGCAAGGGGCGGAGAGTGGGAGTCTACCATTGACCTGGCAACTACAACGATAGCAGCAGTCAAAAAACAGTTATCATTCAACTATAAAATACCCCCTATGTTGGCGGTTTTTGATTTGTGCAACAATCATCAATATGTAAATACTAACCAGTTTACAATCAAGACGGAAACCGCACTGGAACAGCAGAAAGAAAGGCAAATACAGGATAAACTTGAATCATCTGGGCTTATTTGGAATCCGGAAACCGGGGAATATGAGCCAGAGACGGGAGGGGATATTGAATAATGGACGAGAGACAGAAAGAAGCTGCAGAACGGGCGTTACATAGGGTTGAAATGGACGAACTAATGAAAAGAATAGCTCTGCAGCACAGAGAAGATTGCATACAGAATGTTGAATTTTTCGGCCTTCCCTTCCGTGTCCTGTATTCTTTGAATCAGTCAGAAAGTCAGATACCGCTTTCACGATTTTATCCGTTTCGGGCATGTTCTGCAGAGACCGAAGCCAGGGTAAAAGAAGCACTGGAAGAAGCCAGGGAACGCCGGGGCGAACTACCAGACGAGGAAATACAGGCAATCCGGGAACGCCTGGAAGCCACGGACTACACGCCGGAAGCAGACCGGGAGCGGCTTTTTACCTGTTTTCTGCAAGGGTGGGACTTTACAGCCTTTAAAATCTGGGACTGGACGGGAAACAGAATCACGGCAGAAGAAGCGGATCGGCTGCGGGCATATTACACCGATAGGCAGACACAGTATCAAGACCACCCGGAGCGATTCAGTCCGCCAGCACTAAAGGCGGATGATGATATGAGCCGATACAGCCCAGAAGTACAGCAACTATTAACCACATTTGATAATTTGTCGGACTAAACGGCGGAAAGGAAAAAGTATGATGAATGATTTTGAACGGCAACAATGCCGGGATTTTAAGAAACGCCTGGACATGGCGAAAACACCGGAAGGAATGGCGGCTATTAAGATAGCCAGGCAGAGACAGAGAGAGCAGGGGGAGAGGGAAAGGATATTAAAAAGATACGCTATGAATCAGCCACAAACAGGATTTCAGAAAACGGAGCAGAAAGAAACAGCAACAGATCACATTTTAAAATTTTATAAATAATTAGGAGGATATGAGATTATGACAAATATTGAAAAAATCGGAAGCATTGTAAAGAAGTACCAGGAAGAAGCAGATCGGCGTTTTGAAACCTATAATGAAAAGGTTGGGAGAATCCGGGAACGGTACAAAGATGAAGCTGCAAAAATGGAAATTATGCAGAATGTATGGCCGGAGGCACAGGGAACGCTTTCTTACAAAAGGGAAGCCGCAAAAGAACAGATTGAAGAAGTATGTGAGACTATCCGGGAGGATTTGAGAAAATGGTCGTTAAGGCCCGTTTCTCCAAACACCCTGCAGCTGCTTCATAGCATCCATGATTTTAAAATCAAGTTAAGCATGGAAGAACTTAAAATGATCGAAGGCGAAGTCAGAGGAAATCTGATTGCTTCAAAAATTTTTGCTGGACTGGCCGCCGAATATGGTTATTATGTGGCAATTCCAAGCGTTGATAATTGCCTGCAGGAACTTCGGGAACTGGAATCATTTGCAAAAACAGCGATTGACGCATACGCCGGACGTCCTGGCAAAGGCGGACAGTTCCCCGGTAACGACTTATTGGACAAGCGCACAGTAAACGGCGTGCCGATGGGAGAATATCAAGTTTGGGAAAAAATGATCGCCGCTGATTTTACAGAAAAAAATAAGAGTATGGAGAGGACGGCGGAACTTCTGGAAGCGTCAAAAGTTGATCTGAAATATTCATTGACAAAAAAGGAAACGGCCAGAATTAAAGGGCTGGTTGACGCTATCGAAAATGATAGTATCAGTAATAGCCAGAAGAAAGAGAAAATGACGGCATTACTGCAGTCCGAACCAGATATGGCAGCCAAAATCAGCCTTATGGACGCAGAAATAAAAGATACTGTTGTAAGTCGTATCGGCGGGAAACTGGAAGAATAGGAAAGGAGCGTTGAAAAATGGCATTAGTTAAAGCGCAAATTGAAAATATAGAAAAATGGGGCGGGACTATCCCGCTCCGGCATATAGCTACTAATAATAAAACGCCGTTCTATGTATCAAGTGTTACATATGAAGGAACGCCGTATAAAGTACGATCCATGTTTTACCCTAAAAAGAATTTTATCGGCTTTGATCCAGGCAGTACGCCAGATGAGAACGGATTTTATACGGAAATGGGAATGTATGATAGCGCAGAGGAGGTATAAGGGTATGGAAGATTATGTTAAAAATCAGCGATTTACAAAGGTTGACCGCTGCAGGGGCGGCGTATCGGCGCATAGAGTTCTTGAAAAAACAGATCGTAGCGTAACCGTTGGAGTAAGCAAGGTTCTTTCACACGAAGGAAAAGTAACTTTGAACATGTCGGACACTTCCGATATAAAAACCGGGGACTATTTGGACTTTGTTTTCAGTTATACCATATCCGGCGGACGGGCAAACGGCTATAGCTGCCGATATTTAGGAAAGACGCCTTCGGAGTTCTGCCCTACAGACGGCGCATTATACGCACAGTAATTTTATACGAGTGGGCGGGGCGGTTTCTGTTCCTACCTTTGAAGCCGCCTGTAAGTCCCACACGGAAAGAAGGTTGTTTCATGGACAAAAGTACAGCAGTAAATAACCTTATGAATAATTACGGGGAAATGGCAGGACTTGAACGCCGGGAACTGGAACGCTTGATAGACAACGGGCTTTCTAAAGGATTTTCCGTTAAACAGTGCTATAACGGTATTCGCCTATGTCTGGGGATGGAATACGGGCAGCAGGAAATATTTTCGGCAGCGGAAGCGGCTGAAATGTTGGAAATATCCGAAAGCGAACTTTTTTCTAAAATGCAGGAGATAGGAGCGGAGCCGATACAGTCAGAGCGGACAGTTTTTTACTTCCCGAAAGGCGTAGACATGTAGTAATGAAAACATATCTACAAGTCTACAAAATAAAGTATCAAAAGTAAGGTTATTCAAAAATGTATCAAAAGTTATTGACTTTTCCTGTTTCCCGTGGTATATTTATAATATCAAAAGAAACGAACGTCAAAATAAATACCAGAACCACAGGAACGGGGGAAGAAATAATGAAAAGAACTTATGGATATTGCAGAATCAGCCGGAGGACACAGAACATAGAACGGCAGGAAAGGAATATTCTGGAAGCATACCCGGAAGCCCGGATCAGCAAAGAAGCCTATACTGGAACAAAACTGCAGGGCAGAAAAAAACTTGATGAAATCTTAAAACAGATAAAGCCGGGGGATTGTTTGGTATTTGATTCTGTTTCCCGTATGGCGAGAAATGCAGCCGAAGGAATGGCTTTATACGAAGAACTGTATAATAAAGGCGTGGACATTGTTTTCTTGAAAGAACCGCATTGTAACACGTCAAAATACCGGGAAGCCCAGCGGGATGCTCAGATAGCTATTACTGTAAATACCGGGAACGAGATTACAGATAACCTTATGAACAGCATAATTTCATCACTGAATAAGTTTCGGACGGACCTAGCAAAAAAAGATATTGAACTTGCTTTTCAGCAGGCACAAAAGGAAGTAGACGATTTACACGAAAGAACGGCAGAGGGCATAGAGACAGCACGCAGAGCCGGGAAGCAGATCGGCCAGAAAAAGGGTGCAAAGCTGACAACAAAGAAATCTATCGAGAAGAAAGCCGAGATATTGAAGCATAGTGTAGATTTTGGCGGAACACTGAATGATTCAGACTGCATGAAGCTGACGGGACTTGCACGGAATACCTTTTACAAATACAAACGGGAACTGAAAGAAGAACAGGCATAAGAACGGGAGGGACAAGCCGAAAGGCAGTCCCTTTTTGCGTTAAAATCAGAATGGGAAGCCCTGCTATGCGATTGCCGAGACTTCCCACACTATTTCTATCTGCCTATATTATAGCAGAAAGGCGGGCAGATAGTATATTGAAAAAGCAATTATCTAACGAAGAACTTGTGGAGCAGATCAGGAGCGGGCGCAAAGTTTCCGAAAATATGGAAACGCTATACAAAAACAATCTGCCTTTAATCCGGCAGTTTATCCGGCCATTCATATATTTTGAACCGGAACAGGACTTACTGCAGCAGGCGTATATTGGATTATGGACGGCTACAACGCATTATGAAAGCGGCGAAAACGTCCGATTTATGACTTACGCCCAGTTCTGGATTCAGCAGGATATAAGGCGATATTTGGAGAACTGCGGCAGTATTATCCGCATACCGCCGCATAACCGGCAGAAGGTTATACGGTACAAGAAACTGATCCGGGACTATGAACGGGATCACGGAAGGGAACCAACAGACCAGGAAGCGGCTGCATGTTTAGGCGTGTCAGAAGATGAAATACAGAAAATCCGTATCTATTCGCAGAATGTTGCGAGTCTGGACGCACCTTTAAAGAACACGGACGGGGAAGAACTTTCCCTTGCTGATACCATAGCGGATAGATTAAATATGGAAGAAGATACCGTGGACAGGCTGCATGAAGAAGCTATGCAGACAGAACTATGGGACATTGTAAGCAAATATGCGGATCAGCAGCAGGATAAAGTGATCCGGCTATACTTCCGGGACGGAAAGACACTTTCTGAAATAGCAGCGGAAACGGGCGTTTCACTGGAACGAGTGCGCCAGATTAAGGCAGCAGGACTAAGGCGGCTTAGAATGGGTAAAGCATTGCGGAAAATACAGGAAAAGTGCGAGATTGTAAGTGCAGACATATATAGGACAAGTTTTGCCAGCTTTAAGTACAAAGGTTCTTCATCCGTGGAAAGCATTGTGATGAGACTGGAAGGATTAGAAGAACAGTATAAAGCAAGCGTACTATAGGGAACATATGTTTACTTTTATGTGTGAGCGTGATATAATACACATGGAGCGCAAGACAAGAGCTGTGACTTGAATAGCACACTACAGTACATTGCATTACACCACAAAACATTATACTGCCTTCCTATACTTTTCTTTTATATGATTTAGTATAGTAGTCCACCAAACAATACAAATAATTAAAGTCTGGAGGACAGAATCATGTATAGTGAATCAACTTTAAGAAAGAAAGCTGCAGCAGCAGGATATTCCATTGAAAAAGGTTTTCAGCATTATCATAATGGGGCAATCGTCACAAATTGGAATGGCGAAAGGTTCACAGGATATAATGTAAAGAACCTTGCCACTGGCTTCTATGAGTGGGGCTGTTATGATAATAATTACGACCATTTATGGCAGCTTGAAGATGTGGAAGAATTTTTAAAGAAAATTTATCTGGAACATGATATGAAATGGTAAAGCAATAATTAAGCATGAGTCACACAAAAACAGAAGCGCATATAGAAGCCCCTTGCCTATGGTGGACATGGCAGGGGCTTTTTTCTGCCCTATGATCGACCGGGGCGGGGTCTAAGGCGGCCGCCGGCGGAGGGGGAGTAACGTCTCTCAGCAGCCGAAAATTTTTCAAAAGCCTTTTTCCATGTCAAAAAAATTTCCGAAAAGACTAAAAAACCTCTTGACAGCGCAACTATTAAGATATATACTGTATATACGATAGATACGGTACATACAATACATACCATATATAACGCATATGTAATATATACAGTATCTATCACATATAACAAAAATCCCCTGCCGCCGACCAAGCAAAAGCAGGGGATCGTAACCAGTAACCACCATAGCCACCGGGAACTGATTATATTTTATCAGCTTTTCCCGGTCAAAGCAAGGTAAACCGAGAAAGGACGGTAAAAATCATGGAAAAACAGAAAAAAGAACCACTGGCAACGGAAATCATTCAAGAGCAGGAACAGGAGTTAAGCCGTATCCTGGTAGAACTTGAAACATTAAAAGCAGACGCAGAAAGAGCAAAGTTCCCACTTGATGAACTGATGGAATTAACAGGAAAAGCACCGAAAGGACAGAAAGAATTTATTCGATTTGCAAATAATCAGCATAGAATTTATAGCTATGCTGATCTGGCTTTCGACTATATCGGACGGATTGAAAGCACCCTGGAAGATTTAATCATAAAGATTAGCCGGGGCGTCTGCAAAGAAACAGCCGAAACCGAAGAAAAGGCGGGTGGCTGTAATGACTGAACAGAAAAAGAAGCTGGAATATATCATAAAGCGGATTGATAACGACCGGAGAGGAAACGACATAATGAGCATTGAAAGCATGGCAAACACACCGGAAAATGTTGTTTCTACCGGGATCGCCGGACTGGATAACGCTTTAGGCGTGGGTGGTATCAAGAAAGGAAGCATGATAGAAATATTTGGGACAGAAGGTTCCGGGAAAACAGCCCTTGCCCTTTATCTGGCGAAGCAGTACCAGAAAGCAGGGGATCCTGTGCTTTATATCGACTCTGAACGGACGCTGACTAAAGAAACCATTAAGGCCGCCGGAATAGAGAATGAAAATTTCTATATCATGCAGGAAAACGCACTGGAAAACGTATTAAATGCCTGCCTGGAAGCGTCAAAGGTGTTCGGGGTTATTATCATTGATTCTTTTGCCGGATTAACCACGCGGCAGCAGTTAAGCGAGAATATAGAAAGCGGAAGCCAGGTTTATTGTGTTTCAAGGGAAATATCTTCTGCCCTTCCCGTATTATCGGCATGGCTGGCAGACCATAACTGCACACTGATAATTATAAATCAGTTACGGGAAAAAGTGAGCGTGATGTTCGGAAGTCCAGAATATTCTACTGGCGGCAGGGCGTTGAAGTATTTTTTCACAGCCCGGCTTGATATTCGTAGGGTAGAGAACTTGAAAAAGCAAGGAAATATTATCGGAATCCGTTCACGGGCGAAAGTAGTAAAAAACAAGATTGCCAGGCCATACGGAGAAACAGAATTTGATATTATTTTCGGGCAAGGCGTAACAGTGAATTAAGATAACAGCCGGGGCGTGGGCTTTATATGGCGGTTCGACTCCGCCGCCCGGCCTTTACCCGTACAGGGCAAATAAAACCACCACAGCAGCCAGAAAGGGGGCTACAATGAAAAATACAGACGTTATAAAAGGCACACAGACCATAGCACAGTACAAGATTATGTAGTTTATTAACCAGAATTTCCAGCCGGAAGCCCTGGAAATCGAACTGATAGACGGACAGACCGTAAAAGGGACAGACTGCACCGGGGCAAGTATGATTTTCCACTGGAACGAAGAAAAAAAGATCGTAGAGACGGAGGGCTGAAAGATGACAGAATTTAATTTCTATTTATCGGACAATGACACAGAACGGCTATTTGCTATTAAGAAGCTGCAGGGGCGTGATGATATGACCGGAAACGACTTTGCCAGGGAATTATTGGAATCGGCATTATACAGGCTTTTTCCTGCAGTACCAGAAGTAGACGAAAACGGGAATGTTCTTAACGCCGACAAATACAAGGGATAACATAACCGACAGGAAGGAAGGAAAAACAAAATGAAAACCATAACACTTTCTAACCAAAAGGGCGGAGTGGCAAAGACCAGCACCAGCAACGCACTTTCCGCCGGGCTGTATAACCGGGGGTATAAAGTTCTGGCTGTAGACCTTGATCCGCAGTGTAATCTGTCCTTTTCATGCGGCATGGATATGCTGAACACGGAAAAGACACTATTTGACGTATTCAAAGGCAATGCGGACGTGACGGAAACAATCATTCCCATAAAGTTGGGATTTGACCTATTGCCGGGAGGGCTGACGCTGGCCGGGGCTGATATGGATTTTACGCAGACCGGGCGGGAATATATGCTTTCCGAAGCACTGGAAAAAGTTTCTGAAAACTATGATTACTGCATTATTGACACGCCGCCCACGCTGGGAGTATTGACTGTAAACGCTATGACAGCGGCAGATTATGTGATTATTCCAACAACGGCAGATATATACGCTATGCAGGGGTTTACACAGTTATATGCCCTTATCCAGAATGTGCGCCGGTACTGTAATAAGGGGCTGAAAATCGCCGGAATCCTTCTGACACGGTATAATGACCGCCAGATCATCAGCAAGACCTTAAAGGCAAACATAGGACGGGCGGCGGAAAATTTAGGGACTGAGGTATTTAAAACCTATATCCGGGAGGGCGTGGCAGTCCGGGAAACACAGTTATTACAAAGTGACCTTTTTGCAGACGCACCAAAAGCAAACGTAACACAGGACTATAACAATTTTATCAATGAACTACTGGAAAGGATGGGATAATATGGCAAGTAAAAAATCACTTCTTGAAAAAGCAGGCGGAGACATGGCGAAGTTTTTTACCGGTTCGGAAACTAAAGCGGATCAGCAGGAGGACACCAGAAAACCGCTGAATGATACGGAAAAGGCGGTTTTAGAAAAGTATAACGGCGGTATGACAGTACAGACTGAAATAGCAGCAGCCATTAAAAAGGATAAGGCAACAGTAAGCAGAGCATTAAGCCATATCAAAAATGAATACCCGGAACTTCTGCAGGAGCCGGACACTGGGAGCGGATCAGATACAAAGGAAGCCACCAAACAGCCGGAAAAGCCCACAGAAGCCACGAAACCGGCGGAGACGATAGAAAGTAAGCCAGAGCCGGAAAAACCGCAGGAAATGGCGCAGGAACAGCCACAGAAGCCAGAAAAAAATTATATCAAGTTCAATCTGGGGCAATATACGGATTACGTCAAAACCATGGCAGGCTTTCGGCAGACCAACGTCACGAACTATATTCAAGATTTGATTGCTGAGGACATGGAAAAGAACGCCGAGATATACGAAAAACTGAAAAATATGTGATTATAACGGGGTATATGGTATATATAATATGTATTGTATATCCCGTATATTTTATATATATTATATGTATTATATATACCGTACATACAATATGCAGGGAATGTATTCCATGTATGGCAGCAGGAAAACAATATCCTAACGCCGTATTTGCCTTTTTAAGCCACTTTTCTTATTTAGGCATAGAAATACATGGGAAAGCACGAAAAACGGCTGTATAAGGCTCACAGAAGCCCACAGGACATAATATAAGAACAGCGAAGCAATACTAAGTAAGCATAAAAAACAAGGATGTAATGATATATACTTGCATTTTTCATTACATTGCTGTATATTATAATCATAACAAAGAAAGGGGCGTTCATTATGGCACAAGTAGTAAATGTCAATTTCCGTCTGGATGAAGATGTGAAAAAGAAAATGGAGCAGGCTTGTTCTGATATGGGGCTTTCCATGACGGCAGCCTTTACAATTTTTGCTAAAAAAGTAGGCCGTGAACGGCGTATTCCCTTTGAAGTGTCCGCTGATCCGTTCTACTCTGAAAGCAATATGAAGCACCTTGAAAAAGTGACCGCTGAAATTAACGCCGGGACAGCAAAACTTACAGAGCATGAGTTGGTAGAGGTGGAGTAATGCGGCTACTATGGGAAGAAAGTGCATGGAATGACTATCTATATTGGCAGACGCAGGATAAAAAGACATTGAAACGGATTAACGCTATCATTAAAGACATTCAGCGAAGCCCGTTTGATGGAATCGGAAAGCCCGAAGCATTAAAAGGAAATCTGTCTGGATTTTGGAGCAGGCGCATTGACGAAGCGAACAGGATAGTTTACAAAGAACAGGGCGAAGCTATTATTATAGCGGCTGTCCGTGGACACTATGAGGACTAAAACGGCATGGGGCGGAGTTTCCCGCCCTTGCCAGACGGTAAAAAAATCATTGATAATATAACGGACGGAGAGGGCAAAGCCCTTATTATTTTTAACTTGACTTTTCCCAAATACTTCATTGATAATATAACGGACGGACAAGGGCAAAGCCCTTATAATTTTTGACTTGATTTTCCCAAAAAATATATTGATAATATAACGGACGGATAAGGGCTTTTCTATTACATTATACCCGGAGATAGGGGTAGATATACCAGGAGGGCGGCAGGATGAATATTTTTACAGAATGGTTAAATCAATATTTTGACGAACTGGAAGCGGAAGAATTTTATCGTATGATTTTTCCAGCAGGGGAATTGGACACAGAAGGGGCTATGACGCCAGGGAAATATACCGGAATCGTCCTGCAGGTAACGAAAGATAAGAAGAAGGACGGCAGACCGAAAGTAAAGCGGTTTAATTTATATGATGATCTGGCAGCGGTACGGGAAGCCACGGAAACAGAAAATTTCTGTATTGTAAGCCCGCTTTCTTATGCCGGGAAGGAACGGACGGCGGCAAACGCCCGGATGATGTACGCTATTACGGTTGATCTGGATAATATCAGAACGGACGGAGATAAGCCGATAGGATTACTAAATCTTTGGAATGGACATATAACAAGGGCGGAGAGAATACCGAAGCCAACGGCCATAGTAAGCAGCGGGACGGGGGTACATTTATATTATATTCTGGAACAGCCTATTCCGCTTTTTAGAAATATCGTGGAGCAGCTGCAGGTGTTTAAGCAGAAATTAACCTGGCTGATCTGGAATGAAGGTATTGTAGATATAAAATCTGACGCCGATATACAGCAGGAAGGAATTTTCCAGGCGTTCCGTATGGTGGGAACTATTACAAAGAACGGAGATAGAGCCAGGGCGTTTCTGACGGGCGATAAAGTCAGCATGGAATATCTAAATGAATTTGTAGACGAAAAGAACCGGGTTACACAGTTCAAATATAAAAGCAATTTGACCTTGAAACAGGCAAAAGAAAAATATCCCGATTGGTACGGACGCCGGATCGAGAGGGGAGAAGCTAAAGGGGTATGGCATGTAAACCGTGCTTTATATGACTGGTGGAAGAAAAAAATATATGAAGGGGCAAGAGTGGGACACCGCTATAATTGCCTGATGGTCTTAACCACTTATGCCATGAAATGTAGTATGTATGATCCGAAGCATAATCCGAATCCGGTTACTTATGAAGAATTGGAAAAAGATTGTTTTGACTTTATGGAATATCTGGAAGGGTTGACGGATGATGAAAATAACCATTTCACGGAAGGGGACGTCCTGGACGCTTTGCAGCTTTACAAGAACAGCTATATCAATTACCCGCGGGCAGCGGTAGAGTACCGAAGCGGTATATCAGTTCCGGCAAATAAGCGAAATGGAAGGAAACAAAAACTTCATTTAAGGTTAGCAAGAAGCAATAGGGATATATTATGCGAAGAACGAGGGAAAGAAAACTGGTGGGATGGTGGCGGTAGACCTAAAAAAGAAGATGAAGTTTTGAAATGGGTAGCAGAACATCCAGACGGGACGCCCAAACAATGTATTGAAGAAACTGGAATATCAAAGAATACAGTATATAAATACTGGCCGGATGTCCGAAAAACGGACAATAGAAGGGAGTAGCAGAACGCTACTTCTTTTCTTT
>ERZ1090863.832-NODE-833-length-15099-cov-19.538088_pt1 | contig 15099 bp, 38 predicted proteins | sample MGYA00478480_ERZ1090863 | MGnify/ENA primary metagenome ERZ1090863 (study PRJEB33644, sample SAMEA5815746) | chicken gut metagenome | biome: Chicken; feature: Gastrointestinal Tract; material: Caecum | place: Ireland | collected 2019-01-01 | study: A study of the...
ATACATTCCAGAATCTTTCGCAGCTTTTCGGTTCCAGGAATCTACTGCATCTTCTAAATTCTTTTGCTGAAATGTGTCAATGTAATCCTGATTTACAACTCCGGTTTGAGATACGCAATATCCGCCTTCTGTCACTGCTATAAAAGGCTGTCCGCCTACCTCATTATTTTTTATTACGCCTTTACCCAAAATCTTATATACTTTAAACTCTTGCATATATCCTCCTATACAATCCACCTATTCAACTGCCTTATGCCTGTGTTCCTATTCTCATTTTTCTTTTTTCATTTTATCCAGTTCCATTATGAATGCCAGGTTGCATGCAATATACCATATATGCGGCAACCCACTCTCTGGATCCACGGCCCTGTAATCCCTCCACGCCGCCAGCATGTGCCTGAGTGCTGCTTCCCAATACCTCTGCGGTTCCACGTTTCTCCAACTGTCCCCTGGATATTTCTGGCAGCCATATTCCCGCACCTTCTCAATTGCCAGGATAATCTCTGGTGGAACCCTGGATAGGATCGGTTTGTTGGCATCGTCTTTCCCATCGTTTTCTTTTATTGCTCCTATTTCCTTAAAGAATCTTATTGATTCTTCCAAAGTCCTAGGGCCCTTATCTTTGAGAAAAAAATATGTTTTATACGCATCAAGTATCCTATCATCTGTTTTTAATTTTTGTCTAATTTCAATTATATTCATTCAATCCCGCCTTTCTCGACAATCTTTATCGCCTTATCAATTCTAATACTTGTAGATTCGCCAATGACGTCTTCCCCTGCGTATACAAATCTACCTGCAATTAATTCGTCAATCACCCTTTCCTTGTCAAAAGCTGTCTTTACTTCTTTCAGAATCACAGAAATATCATCATCAAGAGTACCGTCTTCTCTGGTATGCCTATCAACAGTTTCAATAACCGCTTTCCTACTGATTAAATCATCGCTCATTTTGTTCACCTGCCTTTCTATTCCAGTCGTAAATTTTAGGACATCCGTTCGGATGCGCTCCAAGCATTGTAGACGTAAGCACAGGACTTCTGCATTCTGGATTTTTACAAAACCACGTATCATCATATTCACATCTTGTTCCAGGCTCTCCTGTGCCTTTGCAACAAATCTCACTCATCTTCCATTCCCTCCAAATTCTCATCAATGGCCTGTCCGCACTCACGACAAAATTTATCGCAACTTTCATCTATTCCAATCATTTCACCGCAATTCGGACAAAGAAGATATACGGTCATATCAGCATCTACATAGGCCCCATTACCATCAATCACTGGATTGATTTTAAGACTATCTTTTGGTTTCTTCGGCTTCCGCTTCTCCACTGCTTCCCGGCACTCTTCCACGGTTCCGATCTCCTTGTATGCTTTCAACATGTCCACATCATTCTCACCGTAAGGTGATGATAACCTTTCATCCGTGCTATGGTATTTTTCCATTTCTTTTATTGACTGTAACGAAATCTGTAAAGCTTCTTTTTCGGTTGACAGATATGTATTGTCATGATCTGGATCAAATTCCTCATTAAATTCAATCAGTGTTTCATTTTGTAAAATATTTCTCTCAATAATATTAATTGCTTCTTCTGTTGTCATGCTTTCTCCTTTCTTCCAACAAACTATTAAACTTCTCTCTAACGTTTGGGCAACACTGTACTTTTGAAAAACCATATTCGCAAGTTTTAAGGCATTCATCCGTACAATATTCATCATGTAGCCATTCCTGAATCCAATACCATTGAAACTCATCTTCGCCAGTATAATCTATAAATTCATCCAGCATGGTAAAACATGGTTCACACAATTTTCTTACAAAGAACTCTCCGTCAAATTTACCGATTTCATAGGAATAAGTTTCTCCTGGAATAATTTCTTTTCCGCAGAACTCGCACTTATGAGATTTTCTTGCTTTTGCGTGCTTTTGATTATAGAAATCCATCATTTATCTGTACCTTCCTCCAGAAGCCCTTTAAACTTCTCAAACGCCCTCTGTGATACCTTGTTATGCTGCTTGTCTGGTTTAAGCTGGACAGTCAGGTGCTTGTCGATGATTGAGGAAATATCCCTTGCCATTGACTTGCGACCGTAGACAACGCCGTCACGGTATCCACGAGCGGGTTTAAACTCATTGATTTTCTCTTTCCCTTCGCCCTGACCGCCTGATGTCTTGTTGTATCGACATTGATAGCCTCTTTTTGTGTACTCAAGAATCCAGTATTGTTCCCATTTATCCAGTTCATCCTTTGGATAATTGATAAAGTTTATTTTCCACCCATACGGATTATCTTCCGAATAAAATCCTCGTTTCTTAATGCTTAAATCTATATGTTGATACGCTGTTAGATGTGAACATAATCTGGAAATTATATTGACCGCCTGTCCGATGTAAAAATAAGAAATTTCATTTTCATCAGTCCGTGTCAGAAAATATATTCCGCTTTTGTCGTTCAGTTCTGGATTGAGTTTCAGAAGCCGTTTTCGGTTCTCTGCTTCAATGGCTTTCGCCCTCGCTATGTTCTTTCTGGTGTTGTTAATTGGTATCACTTCCTTTATCTTCGACCGCATCCCATATTTTAAATCTCTGACGTTCTGTCATATCAAGCATTTCAGAACACATATTGATGATTTCTCTTTCGTGTTCTTTCAGCCATTCTTTCTCGCCATCATCTGCATAATCGAGCCAGTGCATTAAGCACCAGACAATATGTTTCGTCTCCCAGTTTCCATCACTGGTAGCTATATGTAAAAAGTTACCGCTCGGAAATTTTTCGTGAAACTCATTGAAAAACTCTTTAAATTCTTTAGATACTTTCATTCTGTTTTTCCTCCCTCTCCCACAATTCTTTCATCTCCTGCAACAGGTCAATCATACGGTCAACCGCTTCTATGTTGCAGAAGTGAAGCTGTGCGTACTGTGCTGACATATCAGATTCCAGTATGTACAGGTCATATCCTGATCCGAGTTTGCTCTTTATGCCTATGCCCTGCTTGTTCGGCGGCGTCATACCGATCATGATGGGATATTGATTATTTCGTGTCATGATGTACCTCGTTCCACATTGGAATACCTTTGATGTTTAACTGGCCGAATATCGCCATCAGAACATCTTTCACAATCGAGTTACCGGCTTGTTTATATAGCTGGGTTTTTGAGTTGACTTCTGCTGCCTTTTCGTAATCTTCATCAGAAAATCCCATGAGTCTCCACGTTTCTTTTGGGGTTAATTTTCTTACTCGGTAATTTTTTAAAATTTTAATCTCGTTCCCTGCGTGTCCTTGCCCTATTATTGTACGAGAAATTGATTTTTCCCCATGAACAACCTTGCATTGGTTGAAATTGTTTCCGGGCAACAAATAATCTTTTTCCAAAACCATATTGTCTTTCTGTGCGGTTGTGATCGTTCCGTACATATTTTTCGAGTTAAGCTCCAACCGTTGCTCTGTATGTATTCCTGCCGTTCTATCCGATGGATTATCCGGGTTTCTTCCTCTCATATGGACAATCTGTCTTTCGATGCAACCAGCATCATTCTTGACCGCTTTGATCGTCCGGCTCATATCTTTATACAGTCCTCTGTTGAAATTCTCTGTAACATCCGTATAAATCCCTCCAAGAACTTTCGTTTCAACAATCTTCACCTCATGGCCACCTCCACCGCAAGTATTCAATGTTGGAGAAATTCCAGTCACATCATAGACTCTGCCGGTCTGTGGGGACTTCCAACTCTGCTTACCTTCCTTCAAATTTCCGATTTCTTTTATTTCCATACGTTTCTCCAAAATCTTTGTAGGGTCTTTATAGTCAGTTGCCCTAAGTGCAGGACATATTCCGTGGACATCAAATATCCTCTGCCTGTCCTGTATTTTTTTCCATGGATTTAAGGAAAGGGCAACCATCAGTTTGTTTGACTTCAATTCTTCCATCCTCTATTGCCTTCTTAATCATGTTCTGCGCTTTTTCTGTATTGATGTAGTAACTTTCATCTACGCTATCCTCGCAATAATCATCAATGCACTTTGTAAGCGGTATCGGCTCTGGAAAGTGATAATTATACTGTCCTAACAGCGATACCATAAAGCAACGGTTTCTGTTCTGCGCAACGCCGTAATCTTTTGCGTTGATGATTTTCACATAGTTTGTATATCCTTTAGAAACAAGGAAATCCTGCCACAAGTGAAAGTCATCAATATTATTCGCTCCAATAACTTCCGGCACATTCTCCATGAGAAGAATATCTGGGAGTTCAGGTGTTTCTCTCAATAACCGCTCCACTTCCCACAGCAGACCAGATCGTGTTCCAGAACCTTTCTTCATACCCTTTCGCTTGCCTGCTGCAGATAAGTCCTGGCAGGGGAAAGAGTAAGTAAGTAAGTAAGTGAAGCTATCTTTATCAATTATTCCTAAATCGCTTCCAGAAACATTCCTGATATCGGTTGTTGGAAAATCTGTTCCGTGAATAGCGTTGTAACTTCTGACTGCGTGTTCATCGAACTCGATCATTCTGTAATGCTCAAAGTTTGCTCCTAAATCTCTAAGAGCCATAGCTTGTGAGCCTATTCCAGCAAACATCTCCAGAAGTCTTATTGGCTTGTCCACTAATATGTAAGGCATGGTTAAATCAAATATACTTAACTGCTCATTCATTCTCTTCCCTCATAATCCACGCACGCATCCGAATAATCCGTTTCCAGTGCGTAATACTCACTCAAATCATTCGTGCATACCCACTCTCTGTTATCGTCTGTGCGGTGGAATTTGCACGTTCCGCAACATTGTTCCATATCACACCTCCGGCAAATCAATATTTACTACAATCGCTCTAATCCACGGAAGATTGTTATATTCTCTTTCAACTACATCTTCCGGCTGTTCCCAATAATCAACTCCACCTATGCAGTCGTTCAGAACTGTTTCTGGGTCGTCGTCATCTTTGAAATAGACTCTTTCGTCTCCAATTATGTATTCTGTAATTTCTGCACTTCCCCAGCTTCCAGTCCATCGTGCGTAGACGTCGTCCGCTACAATCTCGCTGTCTACCATAGGGAGAATTGGTAAATCTGGATTTTCTTTTATCAATTTAAAAAGTTCATCTAGCCGTTCTTTCTGTGTTTTCTTCATTTTTCTGCACTCCCTTCTATTTCGTTCAAACAATCGTTCCAGCCTTTATCATATCTTCCGTTGTCACAATAATCTTCATGGTGCGCCATTTCCGGGAGTACACGAACAGGGCACCAATCTGGCTTTTTATGGCATATGTCCTCCAAATATACTTGTTCTACATCTTCCGGCTCAAGTCCACATCTATAGAGACGCTCATATTGAAATTTTCCTATAATCATATCCGTTGCATGATAGCACATAGGACATTCAATACATGATCTCGGAATATCTTCTAACAAAATAATTCCCTTCGCCATATCATTTTTTCTCCTTTATTTCATCTAAATCACCAGATAGCACAAGGGCAGTTGCTTCAATCACAATGCTCATAATTGTCATATCAAGTTCGTCCCAGCTTATATGGTCTTTTATTTTTCTCTGCCCCGCCGTTTTCTGCGTGGTCATCTGAATTAAGTCATATACATATTCCTTCAATGCCGGTATGTTGGATTTCTGCCCTTTATCCATTAGAAATTTCCACATGGTATCTTTTATTGCATTTGCCGGATTTTCTTTCATTTATCTATCCCCAATACTTCATTTAAGCAGGCGTTCCAGCCTCTTGAAAATTTCATGCTGTGTGGGTATTTTAATACTTCAATCTTTTCCGGCATTTGCTTTATTGGACACCAATCCGGCTTTTTCTTTGTCAGTTCATTTTCTGTGATTTCTCTTTGCAATCCCATACATCTGTATTCAACTGGAACAGTTGCTTTCGCAAACCAAAAGTTACATTGATTACATTTCTCTGGAATTTCATCCAAAACAATAATTCCTTTCGCCATAACTACCTCCCTGTACTTCCAAATCCACCATTTCCACGTTCAGAATCCGCAAACTGTTCAACCTCTATAAATTCGCAGTAGACGCAAGACATAATCACAAGCTGAATGATTTTGTCACCTCTGTGTATCTGATAGTCCTCATCTCCGAGATTGTATAGTTTTACACGTATACTGCCGGAATAACCGCTATCACAAACACCCTCTCCAATCAGATTATGCTTAACGTTCAGTCCAGATTTAGATTTCAGCATACCCACATATCCTTCCGGGATTTCTACATGCACTCCGGTATCAATCACAACGCTTCCTCTTGCCGGAACCGTAGCACATATAGGGCTTCTCAAATCTGCTCCGGCATCTGTTTTGTGTGCGAACTCCGGAATAAATGCGCCGGGATCAAGAATGATGTTCATTTTTCTTTCATCAGAAACCCTTTGAGTTTTCATATAGGTTCTCATTCGCAATACATCTACAAAATCTTTACAGCCACCCGGAACTGTTGTATGCAATCCGCAAGCATTGTGTTCTTTCATCCAATAATGACATATTTTACAATCAAGCATATAGCACCTCCAAATTATGAGAATGGGAGTTCATCCGAACTTAAATCTACATCCATAAATCCATCTGAATATCCCTGTGGTGTCGGTTCCGGTGCAGGCTGTGTATTCTGGTTAGCTGTAATGCCGCCTTCTGCTCTGGTGTCAACAAAGCTGAATGAGTCCACGATAAAACCTACCGTGTTCACTTTCTGGCCATCCTTATTTGTGTACTCTTCCTGTTGAGCATGGCAGCGAACAACGATCCGGCTACCTTTTCTGAAGAACCGTTCAATGTTCTCTGCGGTCTTTGAAAAAGCTGTCATGTTCAGAAAGTCCGCTTTCTTATCCTGGTTCTGATACTGTCGATTTACTGCGATTGAAAACCTTGCTATCGCCATTTGATTTGCCGTATATCTTAATTCAATATCTTTAGAAATCCTCCCGTAAAACACGCATTCGTTCATTTGCTATTCCTCCATTTCTCTTTTTTCTTCCCACATTTTCCTGAACCGTTCTCCAGCTGCCTTCTTTTGTTCCTCAGATACTTTCCTCGGCGGACTGCACTTTATGTAAGAAATCGGAATATGGAAAAACGCTGACCCATCTTTATTCTCAGCCATTAGCTTAACCTCATCCGGTCTTTCCTGTGCATATCGCATCAGTTTACTTTTCAATGCGCTTCCGGAAGGAACGGTAACTCCGGCGTAATTCCGGTCTTTAGTCCATTCAATAGCAAATTCATTCATACTTTTTCTCCTCCATTTCCTTCAATGCTTTCTCAGCTTCTTCTCTGATAAGAAATATCGTCTTTCCGAAATCATCAAATGCTTCGTAGCATTTTTCTCCGTCATCAGTAATAATCTTTACCACCCATTTATTGCGCCGTGGAGAATATTCAAATCCATCCACTGTTCCAGTATAAATTTTGTTCTGAAAATCAATCGGTATGTAAACTGTGTCTCCGATACTGCATTTTGGAAGAATTACCAATCTTCCCTCATCCTCAGCGGTTTCGTATTCTGCCAGTTTCTTTATACAGTCGTTCTTCCAATCATTAGGATTATCACACCGGCTACACTCACATTCCCACCTGTTTGGATTTCCAATCTGCCTGTCCACTTTACAGCTATTGCATGGGTTCTTGTCACTTAACCGTTCTGTCACTTGCTCCACCTCCCGTATAAGTTGTTTTGTTATCATACGAAATATCCGTAAATCCTGTGTGTACTACATTTCCGCAAATGCATACCCATTTAATGTGTCCTGTTGATACAATTTCGGATATCATATACCGTCCGCATTTCGGGCATTTCTTGAAATAGTCCATTGTCAAACCACCCCACTTACCAAAAAATAAAACAGTGTCCCTATAATAAACAGCGGATAAAGAATGTGTGTTACTTTGTATATCCTGTTTGCTTTAGATGTAATCACTGTCTCAATTCCTTCAAACAGAAAGCAAAATGCAAAACACATTGAACATATTGTTAGTGTTTCATAGCTTCATCAAGTCCGCCTCTATGTGGTCTGTAAATTACTTTCATCACTCAAACCTCATTTCCTCCAACTTCTCAATCTGCTTTTTCAGACTGGCGATTTTCTTCTGGCGCATTTCTTCGGCTTTTTTGACTGCCCTTTCTTTTGTATCAAACCACTCTCCCTGTTCGAAATCATTACACCGGTATCCATTATCCCAGCTAGCCGAAACCCATTCTAATCCATACGGTTCTCCATCCGCTTCAATGATTCCGTCCGTTAGCGCATATTTTGTAATCCATACTTTCATAAGCTACTCCTTAATCTAAACTCCACTCCGGCGTTTCTTCCGGCTCGATATCATCCGCATACTCGCTTTCTGTATCCAGTTCCACATCAACAAATGCACGTTTTAAAGTCATAAGGAAGATGTCAAAATCGCTCAAATTCCGCAGAGAATTGATGTCGCAGAATGTGTTCATTTCCCATGAAATATTCCAGTTATTATCGATTTTGCTCTTATACAACCGCAGTTCTTTGTTCAAATTTTCATCTTCCTCGCAGGAGAATTTCACTCTACAACGGTTATTTGAAGAAATCCATGTGTCCTCATGCTCAACTTCCATATTTGCGGTCACTGACTCATAATACGGCTCTCCGTCATCACAACACGCTTCCAGATCGTCCGTGTCAACATCATGCGCCACAAACTCACAATATTTCTGGAAGATAGCAGACAGCTTAATCACCTTTTCACTCGGCTCTACCATAAGTGCCTTAAAATTCTCCAAAATCTCTTTGTTATCTTGAAGTGAAGTCTGATTGATAATCTCTGTCAAAATGCTGTCCAGTTTCACGATGTACTGGTTAAAGTCGTGTCGCTCGATTACCGGAACAATCACTTCTTCTACCTTTTCATCAATCATTTTCTTTCCTGCACCGCTCCATGAAAAGGTATCTTCCAGAGACTTCTTGATTGCGTTTTCTACGCTGTCTTTTACGATCTGCTCAACTGTTCCGTCATTCAATTTCTCCATGACTGCGTTCTGTATTCTTTCTTCTAAATTCATTTCGCTCTCTCCTTAATCCATGCCGTCATATAAACTTTCCGACAATTCCACTTGCCTATCATCAAGTTCCCGGATTGCCTTAATAATCTTCATCTTTGTTTCTCTACATGGGAAATATCCATACTTTGCATACCGTAACATTCTTTCAAATGTACTCATTGGATACGGAATTCTATTATCCGTGACAAGCCTTTTTAAGTGTAAATGCTCAAAGAATTTATCATCATGCATTATCCGATATTCGATGTGAGTTTCCGGTTTCTTTTCTGGCTCAACAGGCTCAATTCCAAACGGATCATATTCTATTTCTGCTCCTGTTTCATCCTCGACCTCTGCTTTATAATAAGCAAATTTGACTACTGTAAAATCGAATTGATTTAGTATTTCCTCTGCCGAACCGAAAATCTTACAGCATAGTTCAAGTGTAATTCCCGTTCTTTTATGCTTATATGCTTTTACATTGTCATTTTCGTAATAAAAGCTGTATTCTTCTTCTCTCTTATCATCGCCCTCATATCCAGGTGTCATTGAGTCGAAATACTGAACAGCGTCATCATAATCTGCTTGGCTTTTAAAGAAAATATCCAAATCCTTTACTTTCTCTTTATTGAAAATATTTTTAAAACAACCTCCGCAGATAAATCCATGATGTCCTATCATAAATTCATCAAGCCAATTCAGCATCCAGAAGTTATCTCTGTCCTGCGTAACAATCAATTTCATCCCTCCCTAAAACGGATATTTGCTCAATTCTACGGCCATTCCGGCGTGTGCCACATCAACCCTTACCCACTTCCCGGCAACCGATTGAACCTCTTTCTGCATGGTTTCCGGGTCTGCATTTTCGCTGGACAGGTGGCAAAGAATGACGTTCCGTAAATCCGGTGTCTTGTTTGCTAAAATTATGTCTCGAACCGTAGAGATACTGGAATGTCCCTTGAGAACATGTTCATATTTAGCGGAATCTCTTCCCAGTAAATCATCCATATGGTTACACTCCAAAAGCATGTAGTTGATTCTCTGGCTTTTAAATACATATTTGCAGAACTCAAAATCAGTCAGATAGAGAAGTTTTTCATCTCCACGCTGTATCAGATATCCAAAGTTCGGGCATGGTATCAATGCACCTGTATCTTTGTCTCTGGTGGTATGTGGAAGATAAAATGGTGTCACTATCCATTCCGAAATCTTCACTGACCGTTTCTCTAGCAGTCCAATAATCCTCTCTCCATACACAGTTTCCAACTTCTCCTGCAACTCGTCACACCCATAGCACTGAACGCCCGCTTTCATGAAATCCCGGAAACTCTTAATGTGGTCAGACTAAGAATGCTCATGTGACAATAGCAAGGCTTTCACATCTGAAATCCGGTAGTCTATCGCTTTCAGTACAGTTTTGTAGGTAGCACCTGCGTCAAGCAGAAGTATCTCCCCATTATCCGCAATCAACGCATAGCTGTTTCCGGCTTGTGAGCCGGTCGAAATCACTTTCAAGAGCATTTTTATATCACCTGCCTTTCTTTATCGCTTTACCTTTTCAACATCATCACGATACGGAAATTCTCTGCGAAAATTACGCACTGCCCTATCTTCCTCATCTTCATCTCCAAAGTTGAAAAAGATTCTCCAATCTTTGTATGCTAATGTTGGGATTGAAATTAAAACATCTCGCAATTATTACACCTCCCGTATATCATGCAGACGGCTTAACAGAACCTTTTCTATTTTCCCATCATATTCCAATAACGCATATGTGCAAAACAAACCGCTCACAAAATCAACTATTTTATACTCCCGTGTGTTAAATTCACATTGTTTACAATCTGGCATTTGAGAAACATTACCGCTGTATGATTCCCATGTATCAACACACATACTGCATTGAGAACTAGTCGGATAAACCTTACATACTTTCATTCAGTCTCAACCTCCAATCAAACATCTGTGATAAGTCCATCGCCCCACCCATCAAGTTTGGCGCTTGAAACATATCCAATATACTCTCCATTTACTTTTAAACTTAATTCTCTTGGCTTGCCACTTGCACCATATTTATTTGACTCTGTATTCAATAATTTCACCAACTCTGGCACTGTAAGGCTTTTCTGCATTTCACTCCTCCACCGTCCGTTTCAGCCAATCCCCGATAATCGCTTCTGCGTACTCTTTCACGCAAACAAAATGGTTATCTGCGCCGCACCTATCAGCTTCTTTGTTGTAATGTTCGCAAACTTTACATGCACTAAATTCTGAAAGAAACATCTCCAGTTCTTCATCTGTCATTTTTCTGATCCGGTCGGCATTACTCTGTTTCCTCTGGCTTTTAATAAACTCCCGCACCAGATGATAGTCCTTATCCATTGTAGACAAATGTTCTTTAGCATCTTTCTTCTGATAGACAATGACTGTATCACCGTCTTTCTGCGCTCTCAGAACCTCATAGGGATTCTTACTTGTCGCTACAATCATGTAGCCTTTTGTTTCTAAGAAATCCTCAAACTCTTGCAATTTGCTGATATGTAAAATGTTTCTGGTTGCCATTACTTATCATTCCTTTCAATCGGTATAGGATACCCGTCTGGCAATGCCTTGAATAAATTTTTCAATGCGTTCAATCCAACCATCTGTATCGATACAAAAGCATTTGTCTGACAGGTATTTAACTCATTGACCTGTGAATTGATACTGTCCAGAATTTCGCTTCTAAATTTTGGTGTAAGCGGTTTGTAATTGCTCACTTTTCTCCCTCTCTTTCTGTCTGTCGATGAACTTCTGCGCCATAGTCGCCACTTGGATTGCTTCGCAGGCGAGGTTTATAGCATCATCGAAAATCAACTCCGCGTAACTCGCTGTGTTTATAAAATTTTCTTTAATGGTTTTCCACAGACTCTTGTAATTCAATTCCATATCAAGCATTTCAGAATGAGCTTCCTCAATCTCTTCCAAAATCACCGCCGCTCCCTCATGGTCTGACCGGAACATCGGGAATTTCTGGTTTGCGGATTCCAGTTCTTTCTGGACTAATTTTTCTACGTCTTCTTTTACTGCGTTCATTTATTCCTCCCGTTTTATCGAAGAGGGGATTTCTCCCCTCGTTATTAAATTTACATATTGAAGTTATAACTATTTATCATCTACCACCACGTTTGCATCATCAGTTTTTACAGTTACCCATCCGTGTTCTTTTCTTGCCTCTGCCTCGGTCATGCGGATAAGTTCGTCTGTAATAGACTCAGATTTCAGTCTGTTTGCTTCTGCCTCTGCCTTGGCGTTTGTGATTGTTACCTGTGCATCTGCTTCGGCTTTCGCTTTTGCGGCTTCGCCCTGCGCAATCGCCGTCTGCTTGTCCAGTTCCGCTTTTTCTGCATCCTGTTTCGCCTGTTCTTTCTGCTGAACTTTCGCCTGCAATTCCTCGTCCAGCTGAACATCAATAATCAGAGCAGAAGAAATCTCGATTCCGTATTCCTCGTTCAGTTTTCCATTAAGGTATTCAGTAATGGCATTTCCGACTTCTGAGCGCTTATCGGAGTAGATATCCATTACGGAAAACTGCGGCGTTACTTCTTTAATATACGCAAGGATTGAGTTCTTGATTTTTGACTCCACAATCTGATCGCCGTCCATTCCGTTGAACCGCTCGTACAGTTCTGTCACTCTGTCGGGGATAAAATTGTAGTTGACAGTCATGTTCATCTTTACCATTCCGCCATTAGCCGGAGCATCAACATGAGTATCCTGTTTCAGTTCTTCCTCGTTGAAGTCTGCCGCATTGTTGGATAAAACAAGCTGTTGCTGTGATACCGGATATGTACTCATTTTGTCAAATGGGCTTATAAAGTGCCAACCGGGTTTCATGGTTTCCTCTTTTACGCCGTTCTTCATAGAGTAGACCACTCCAACCTCTCCCTGGCCGACTCTGTGAAGCGATTTTATCGTGAAAACTCCACCAATAACTGCGATAATCACAACCGCTACAATAATTCCTATTTTCTTCATTTATCATTTTCCTCCCGAAACTGTTTTCTTATCATCTTCTTTGCCTGCTCATATGCTTCATCTTCTACTTCGGACACTTTATCGTCTCTTTCGATTTTCTTGATGATTTTGTGTCCTATGTAGATTACAAGTAACGCTGCAAGGGCTACGGCAATACACGCCATAATAAAAATTAGCCACATCTTTTACTTATTCCTCCCAAATTTCTTTCCTCATATCCACCACACGATACTTTGCGTGGAACTCCTGCTTTGTCGCCCATATTCCGTTCTTAGGGTTAGAACACAGGAAACTTCTGCAAATCTGTGGTCTTACATCATAAGCCATACACTTCCGTTCTGCATCATTTCGCAGATGACAAGTCATGTCAATAGTAGGCTCAACCGTTGGCATAAGATGTTTCTGTGGTTTGATATGATGTTTCTTCACATGCCGCTTGATAGTCTTTAATTCCTTTTCGGACATGGGGAGAAAGTTTGTGCAGCATTGACCGCACTGACTGCACTCCCCTTCATTTGTGAAGTCATAAACTCCATGCTCCATGTCCTTTATCATCTGTTCTATTGTGCCGATCATTATTCCAACTCCCTCACATTCGAATAACTCCACATGAGCCTTTCAAAAAGTTCCTTGTTTTTCCTAATGGCAACCCGAACCGAACTGATAAAGGATTGCAGTTCGCCATAATCCCCGATATAATGCACCCATTCTGGCGTATCTAAATCGTATTTGTTAATTGTAATGTTATTCTCTCCGAACTGTATTCTTAAATTTCCGCCTAACGCCTGCGATACACTGCAAGTATATCCGGTTGCTTTAGTAAGCAAATTGTCGCAACTCTTTTCCAGTTTTAATGCTTCTTTCTTTGTCATTCTTCCACCCTCTCCATCTTCGGCAACGGTTCGCCCGTCATGCGCATAGGCTTCCTTGAGTCCACGCACCAATCATCCTTGTTGCCGTGCCGGTCTTTCCATAATCTGTGCCGGATCACTTGCCAAATATCCTGCGCCCGCCGCATTTCGATTGTCTGCTCCCGGAACTTATTTCCCCTAAACTGTAACGGATGTACCTTTTTCAAAAGTTTTTCCAGTTCATCCCGGAACATATCTCTGTTCTCAATGCACTTATTGAATTCTTCGTCTGTGTGGTTTTTCTTCAAATCTTCAAAGCAAATATCATCTGCAAAATCCCATGTCTGGTTCATCCGCAACCGGAAGTATTCTTCCAGTGCAATCTTGATGATGTTAGCTTGCTCTTCGGAAAGTTCAAGTGTGTATCTCATTTTTCATCACCCTCCCAACTGTCATACTCTCTTGTCACATCCACCGAATACCAGAAATTCTTTCCGCATTTTTCGCACTGTGTCCAACACATATCTGCGCTGATCTGGTCTGGTTCATGTGTTTCCTGTGCCGCTCCACAATGAGGGCAAATTAAATTTTCGCTCATAAACTAAGGTCTCCTGTTACTGGTCGGACATTTCTAAAATATTTGAAATTCACAGGTGGTAAATTCTCGATTTCGTTTGCCATTCTGACAAGATATTCAGGGGTTATTTCCTGCTCTGTTTCAAATGATATAGTTACTGCAAATCCAACGTTTTCTACTTTTGCCGCAGCTTTCATAATTTTATCGGTTCTTATATCATGCTGGGTGGCTCTAAAAAATACACGTGCCATAATTTCACCTCACACATATAAAATTTCCCTTCATTCCCAGCAGAACCATATCTAAAGCACGTTCACTTATTGGCAAAACTTTCAGCCGCCGGTGATGTTGTTTAATACGTCAAATCAATATATACTTCATCCTCAAAATATTTCTTGTGAATATCGTCAAATGTAAGCGTGTCGCTAAAGTTTACTTCGACCGTTACTTCCTGCTCATCGTTCTCGTCGTTTCTATCAAATTCAGCCGTAACATCTGCCTCAAAGTTCCCAGAAAATTGAAACCTAACCTCATCATCAGCATTAAATCCTGAGAGTTTCTGTATCATCTCATATACAGTCATTTACATATCCTCCAAATCCTTCATAAACGGCGGCATTTCCTGTTTCTTCTC
>ERZ1090863.836-NODE-837-length-15067-cov-11.363576_pt1 | contig 15067 bp, 8 predicted proteins | sample MGYA00478480_ERZ1090863 | MGnify/ENA primary metagenome ERZ1090863 (study PRJEB33644, sample SAMEA5815746) | chicken gut metagenome | biome: Chicken; feature: Gastrointestinal Tract; material: Caecum | place: Ireland | collected 2019-01-01 | study: A study of the...
TGCATGATATTATTATTACCAAAGAAGTTTTTGGGGGGATCCCCTCAGTTGGTTGCGGAGCAACCAACTAAAAATATTCTAAGCTTTTCTTTATTTGCTTTGCGCAGGAGAGGAGGGGTATGGCGGACAGAATCGGCAATTATTTTTCTGCGAGGGGAGCGTTCGGGCTTTCGGGCAGCATAGACCTGATATGTTTCGTGCTCGCTATCCTCGTGCTGTTTTACGACGGAAAGGGGCGCACGGTAAAAAACACACTCATTTTTGTCGCACACATGGCGGGCTTATATGCGGCACTGCTCCTGGCGGGGCTCTTATTCAGCATGATGACGGAAGAGCAGATAATAATCTCATATCTGCCTAAACTTATCGTTTTGGCGGTTTACGTCATCTTTTTCAATCATTATAAGTGGCAGGCGCGCGTCATGCTCGCCGTGCTCATTTATGCGCTTCACTTCATGTTTGTCGAAATTGGGGCAAGCTTGCAGGGTATATGCAATGCCAAGGGGCCGTGGGCGCTGCCCGAGTCTTTCCGCACGTATACAATTCCGCTCGTCGTGCTTGCAGCCGCACTTTTAAGGTATTTCAATGTAAATAAATTCAGAATCATACCTTTAAGAGCGGTGGCGCTGTGCATGGGATTCAGCGCCGTCGGCATTGCGCTGTCAATACTGCGCAGCGTGGTCATGCCCTATCTCATGGTATTTGAGAGGACGGAGTATTATCTGTACGGATTGTACCCCCAGATATTTATCTTTGTGACGCTCATATTCATATTGTTGTTCATGTTCGCTTGTTATTTTTTCGTCGCGCGCGATCTTAAATCTCACGAAGACAATATGGAGCTGAGCAAAAAGGCAATGCGCAAGGAGATCAGCGACACGCTCGTCGCAATCAACGAAAACAACCTCGACCAGCTGCGCAAAATAAGGCACGAAATCAAAAACAGATATGCCGTAATGCAGGTCATGATCCAGAATAAGCAATATGACCAGCTTGAAGCGTATTTCAACGAAATCAACAAAGAATCGGCTGTGATATATACCCACGTCGATACCGGCAACGAAGCCTTCGACATGATTTTCAATCTCGAACTGTCCAAGGCTGCCTCGCAGAAAACCGAAGTTTCAACCAAGCTTATCGTGCCGTCCAAGCTTCCGCTTTCCGAAATCGACCTCGGCGGACTCATAACAAATCTCATGGACAACGCCATAGAGGCGTGCGAAAAAATAAAGGAAGGCGCCCGCAGGATAGAGGTGTCGGCGCAGGTCGTTCACAGTTATTTCGTCATGCGCATTTCAAACACCGTGGCGGAGGACAGGCGCGGCGAGGCGATAACGCTGAAAACCGACAAACCCAACAAGGAACTGCACGGGTACGGTTCAAAAATCGTCGACGATATAGTTAAAAAGCATAACGGGCAAATTCTCCGTCGTATTCAGGACGGAATGTTTACCGTCGACGTTATGCTGGATATGGAGTATAAAAAATCGGAATGACGCCGCAAGGCATTTATTTTAAAGGGATATAATAAGGGATCAATAAGGAGAAAAAAATGAAGACATTGAAAGTTTGCGTGTGCGACGACGACATGCGTTCTCTCGCCACGTATGTCGCAGCTGTTAAAAGCTGCTTTCAGGTGTTCGGCATGGAGGCGGAGGTCGAAACCTATCATTCCGCCGCAAACGTCAGGGCCCGCATGGAAAAATTTTCGTACGACATAATTTTTCTCGATATCGATATGCCCAGAGAGGACGGAATAGCCTTTGCCAAATCGCTGAGAAAGATAAGCAATCACGTGCCGATAATTTTTGTCACCGCGCGTGAGGACAGGATGTTCGACACATTCGCCGTGCAGCCTTTCGGTTTTGTCCGCAAAAGTAAATTTATCGAAGACCTCAACGAGGCGGTCAGGCTCTTTCTCGAAGCAAACCCCGACATGACGGCGGAAATGATAATGTTTTCCACCCAGTCGGGCGATTTCCGCGTCAACGCCAAGCAGATTATTTATATCGAAAGCAGGTTGCATTCGCAGTACATTCACCTCAACGGTCAGCCCGATGTGGAGCTGCGCCTGAGCATGAATTCGATCGAAAGCGCGCTTTCTGACAAGGGCTTTATACGCATACACAAGGGCTACATAGTCAATTACAGATATATAAAGCGCATTGAAAACAACGACGTCTGCCTGATCACGGGCGGAAGCCTTCCTCTTTCCCGCGATAAGAAAAAGGAGGTTAAGGCGCTCTGGCTCGAATACGGGCTGAAAAATGGTTTTACTTACCTTGAAAACAAACAATAAATAATGTTGTCGCAGTTGTCAATTTGCGTGCCCCGCCGTCGGCGGGGCGCGCATTTTTATGCGTTTCGTGCGGTTCCGGGCATTTGCCGGGAGCCGTTTTTTGCATTTCATGCCGTTTTTTATGCCGTTCGTGTTTTTAAACGTCGGGTTGTGCGACGACGAAACGGGTTGTGAAGAAAATATTGAAAGGCAGTACCAGAGGGTGATAGAATTTCACACGGATAGAAGCCAAGCACCCGATATTTGCGGCAGGACAGCATAATTAAGGGGAAAATGATGGTTTTTGTCCGAAAAAAATTTTTGGAGGACTTGCTTAATGACAAAGAAAGCGAGAAAAAGGACGTCCGCATCACTGTTGGCGGGAGCGGCGTGCCTGGTAGCGGGCGCACTGTACTTTACTTCGCTTGCGGGCAGCGGAATGGCTTCGGCGTCCGATGTCGATGCAGGCGGAAAGTATTATGCCGCTTACGAAGATTATGCCGAATTGCTCGAAGCCGTAGGCGAGGTTAACTTGCAGACGGCAGAAGAGGGCCAGGTTCTGTTAAAGAACGACGGCACTCTGCCCCTTAACGGCAACGAAAGCGTCAGCGTATTCGGCATCGCATCGTCTACAACGGTTGGCGGCCCCAACAGCGGCGACGCATACTGGGAGTATACCGGCAACGAAGTCAGCGACCGCGGACCCATTTACGACAGCCTTGAAGCCGCAGGTTTCAGGGTCAACCCCACGCTTGTCGACTACTATGCGGGTTTGGGTTTCTCAAACAGCGACATCGGCAACGAAACGACCGAATTTACCAATCAGGTAAACAATTCGCTCAAACTCTATGACGACGTCGGCGTAATCGTTCTTTCGAGGTACGGCGGAGAAGGTTCCGACCTCGCGCTCATCACCGATGAGGAAGAGGACAACATGTACGGCGACGAGGAAGCCGGATTTGAACACGACGCGCTCTACAAGGGCGAATACGTCGCCAGCTCGGGCGGCGGTGGCGGCATGGGAGGCCCTCCCGGAATGGGCTCCACCTCCTACGACGTAGCACAGACGAGCGAAAATTATGACGCCGAAAACGGCACGGAATATAAACATTATCTGCAACTTACAGACAGCGAAGAAGAGCTCATCGATTACGTCTCTTCAAAGTGCAAAAAGGTCATAGTCGTCCTTAACACGTCCAACGCCATGGAATGTTACGATCTGCGCGAAGACGATCGCGTAAACGGCATTCTCCTGATGGGACGCGGCGGCGACACCGGTCATATGGCGGTCGGCGAAATTCTTGCCGGTCTCGTCAATCCCTCCGGCAAGCTGGTAGACGAGTGGAATACCGACTTCACTGCCGACCCCACGTGGAATAACTTTGCGTGGAACGACCAGACGGGCAGCCAGAACATGTATTACGACGGCGAGTACGGCACAGGCCTCACCGAATACACGGGCAACGGCAACTACGACGACTACCTGACGCGCGGCACTACGGAAATTACTTACGGGTCGCACAACCAGAGCGGTTACTACGGCACCGACTACGAAGAGGACATCTACCTCGGCTATGCGTACTGGGAGACGCTGTATTATGAAATTTACAATGCGTTGCTCGAAAATCAGACCGTATCGTATCAGGGCAACGGCGTAAAGCACACCGTCACCCGCGCAACGACGGGCGACTCGGTTGAAGAGAACGCCGCCATAGCCGCCAATGAATGGTGGCGCAAGAACGTAACGTTTGCGTTCGGTTATGGTCTTTCGTACACGTCGTTCAGCTTCGATATCGACGCCAACGGCATAATCGCAACGGGCGGCGCCCTTGAATCGGAGGACGAAGTTATTTATCCCGACTTCGATATATCCACCGACATGACCAAGGAAAACCTCGATTCGTCCGAAGGTTCCCCTGCGGCAATCAAAACGCTGTATATCCCTGTAACCGTAACCAACACGGGCGACGTTTCGGGCAAGGAAGTTGTGCAAATCTATGTTACGGCTCCCTATGACGGCGAAAATGCCAAGCTTGAAAAATCTTTCGTAACCCTCGTCGGGTTCGGCAAGACGGACGAGCTCGACCCCGGCGAAAGCCAGACGGTTTACGTTCAGGTCAACGTTCAGGATATGGCATCGTTCGACTATGAGGATGTATATAACGACGGCGTTACGGGCTACACCCTCGACGAAGGCGAATACACCATACGCGCGATGAACACCTCGCATTACGATTTCCTCACCGACCTTTCGGATACGACCGACGCCTATGACGAAGTCGGCTTTGAAGTCGCCGAAGGCACCGAAGGCCCCGGTTCGGGCGCGGCTCGCCTCGTTCTCGACGATTTCAGCGGCAACGAGAGCGGCGCGATCTTCTCCGACAGCTACGAGGACAGCGAATATGTAGAGGGCAACGTATGGGCGACCGATACGGATGAAGACCATTACCAGATATACAACTCGCTCCGCACCTCCAACCTCATGGCGGACGGCACGAGCGAACAGGTCAACATAACCCGCGATACGTTCCTTACATATTTCCCCCAGGCTCCCACCGAGGGCGACCTCACCCTTAGTTCCAGCTACATAGATCACATGGACTACTGGAACCAGTTCTCTGCTGCCGATACGTCTTCCGACGAATGGTATAAGGACGCTTCGATAACCGAAGACGAGGGAGTTGACGGCGAAGGCTGGGCGCAGGGCACGGGCGTTGCCGATGAGGAAACCGGGCTCTACGATATAGTGCTCTCCGATATGTCCGGCATAGAGCTTCGCGACGAGGACGGCACCCTTTCCGCAGAATGGAACACGTTCATGAATCAGCTTACCGTCAGCGAAATGACTACGCTCATCCGCAAGAACTACAACATGTGGAGGAGCACCGGCATTTCCACGATAGGTAAGGCTGCAAACCAGCAGAAGGACAGCTACAACAATAACGGCGACACTCTTCTCTGGGTAGACGCTCCCACAATTACGGCTACGTGGAACACCGACCTCGCATACGATATCGGTCAGGTTCGCGGCAACCTCAGTCTGTTCAACGGCTGGTCGGCATGGGGCGGCCCTGAAATGGATACTCACCGTTCGCCTTTCTCGGGACGTAACTACGAATATCTGTCGCAGGACGGCATCGTCGGCGGTTACATAGCCGCAGGTCTCACCGGCGGTATGGAAGCCATGGGCGTAACCTGCTATGTCAAGCACTTCGCTCTCAACGATCAGGAAACCTGCCGCGACGGTATGGAAAACATGGTATGGCTGTCCGAAGCGGCTGCCCGCCAGATTTACTTCAAGGTATTCCAGATGGCTATGCAGGAGGGCGGTTCAAGCTCTTCGATGACGGGCTTCGCACGCTTCTGCGGCATACCCACATCTTCCAATAACCACCTCATGGAGGGCATGGTTGTCGATCAGTGGGGCTGGGACGGCTTCTTCATCACCGACGGCTATTCAGGCTTCTCGCGCTGCACTACAATGTCTTCGATGATGCGTTCTTACGTCGTTCCTCTTCCCCTCAACAGCGCAATACCCGCAATCTCGGGAAGATATGACGAGGAAGAAGGCTTATTCTATGCCTACACCGGCGCATGGGATACCGAAGCTACGCAGTATTACGATACCGACGGACAACTTAAAGATATAGACTTCACCACCACGATGTACAACGACCGCGGAGAAGAGGCGGGCACGGCAACCGGATATTATACCGGCGAAGAGCAGGTAAGCTACACTCAGTGGTATTACATGCGAATGCTCGCGGCGCGCATCCTTTACGCCGAATGCAACAGCCTGACCAACCTCAACGGTCACTCCACGACTACTCTGCCTACGCTCAGCAATGAAGACCTCACGTTCGCTCAGGGCGAAAGCGTAGACCTCACGTTCGAGCTTTCGGGCGAGGCGGCAAGCTGCATAGGCGAGGACGGCTCCAAGCTCTATGACGCCGAATACTCGATAACCGACGGCGAACTTCCCGCAGGTCTTTCGTTCGACGCGTCGACCGGCACCCTCAGCGGTACGCCCACGACAGTCGGCACGTACACCATAGAGGTAAGCGTTGTGATCGACGGATGGGTGAGCAGCGATCTCGTCAACGATGACCGCGATTCCATCAACGGCAACCTCACCAAGCAGTACACGATAACCGTTGAAAGCGGATTTGCCCTCGTCGACGGCGAAGATTCGACGACCGCAGTCTCCACGCAGCTCACAGCGGGCGACCTGTTTGTAGGTTACATTTCGTCCGACAATGTAGACGGCACGTCGTATTCCTACACGGGTACTCTTCCCGAAGGCATAGAATTCAACGCCGAAGAGGGCTTCTTCTACGGCACCGTATCCGATACGGCCGTTAACGGCGAGTATAACATCGTCGTAACCGTCACCGAAGGTTCTTCGTCGGGCGGCAACCAGGGTGGCGGTGGCTGGCCCGGTGGCCCCGGCGGTGGCTGGCCCGGTGGCCCCGGCGGCGGTTGGCCCGGCGGCGGTGGCGGCAGCTCGTCATCCAGCTATGAATACGCCATCACCTTCACGGTATCTGGCGGCACAGATCCTGTTGAAGAGGAAGATCCCGTATATCTGACTAAGGAAGAAGTCGAAGAGCTCATAAACAGCGCTCTCGGCGGCATCCTCACCGAAGATGACATTCAGGCCATGATAGACGAGGCTACGTCTTCCATAACCTCGATTACTGAAGCCGACGTACAGGCGCTCATTGACGCCGCTATCGCCGAATACGACGCTCAGTCGGGCAGCGAAACGACGGATGAAAATTCCGGCTGCTCGGGTTCGGGCGCGGGCGTTGCAATGATAGTAATGCTCGCCGCTGCGGCAGCAGTATCAGGCGCCGTAATCGTTGCCAAGAGCAGGAAGAAAGGCGATAAATAATAAAGGCTACACGTAAATTCAGTGTCGGGTAAAAACGGGCGCGGTGCGTCCTGCGCGCCGTGCCCAACCCCCGCCCGACTCTGCAAAAGGATTAAAGGCGCGCCCCTTCCCCCGCGAAGGGGAAGGGGCGTATCCTTAATTTTAAAGCCGCGCAAGCGGCGCAATTTACCCGACAAAAAAATTATCAGGAGCATTAAAATGAAAGATTCATTTAAAAAAATTGCAAAAATTAGCACAGCGGTGGTGTGCGCCGCGGCTTTTACCATATCTTTTGCGGCATGTGGCGGCGGCAATAATGACGATGCGCCTGCAACGACCACATACACGGTAACGTTTGAAAGCAACGGCGGTTCGGACGTGGCGGCGCAGACGGTCAACTCCGGCGAAACCGCTACCCGCCCCGAAGACCCTCAAAGGGAGGGGTACGAATTCGACGACTGGCATTCCGATTCTTCCCTGTCCGAGGCGTATAATTTCTCGTCCGCGGTTACGTCCGACATAACGCTCTATGCGGGCTGGGACGCCATAACATACACCGTTACGTTCGATTACAACTATGAAGGTTCAACTCCCGCGACCGAGGAAGTGGCATACGGCGGCGTTGTCGAGCGCCCCGAAGACCCCGAAAACGGCGACGCTGTTTTCCTCGGCTGGTATACCGATGAAGACTGTACGGAAGTTTACGATTTTTCGTCCGTCGTCACCGGCGACATGACTTTATATGCCGGCTGGGAGACCCTCGGCGAAAACGACAACGTGGCTACCTTCTATCTCAACGACGGAACCGACGCCGTATGGCGCAGGGTCGTTTTTGAAGGCGACACATTCTACACGACGATTGAAGAACAGGTCGACGATCCCGTTGCCGAGGGGCGCAGTTTTTCTGACTGGTATTCCGATGCGGACTGCACCGAACAGTACAGCCCCACGGATATAATATCCGACGATATCTCCGTTTATGCGGGCTGGCAGAGCGTGTATACGCTCGAAGCCGAGTGGACGGATATGACCAGCAAGCGCGCCAGCGGCTATTCGCAGTCGGGCACGGGACCTTCCGACCTCGTCAAGACGAATAACACCGAACATCTCACCGCAAGCAACGGCTATTACGTCGGCTGGCTTTACTACTACGGCGCAAACCTCGTGTTTGAAGTCGAGTCTGACATGGAAACTACCGTAACCCTCGAATTCCGTCTGTCCGCTGCATTCAACAGCGTTGAGGCTACGGGCGACGATATCTACGTAGGCATAAACTACGACTCTTCGACGGGTTCGTTCGAGCAGAAGTACGATTTCCCCATGTCCATACCCTCGTATGCCGAAAACAGCGCTTACGTAATGGATTTCAGCAACTACACCCTTGAAGCGGAGGTCACCCTTCATGAGGGAACAAATACCATATATCTTTATATCAACAACAACACCAAGGGCGTGGGCGGCACAATGTATGCCGCGGCACCCATCATCGACTGCATATATGTCTATACCGACGGTGCGGTCATAGAACAGACAACCTATAACCCCGAATACGGCGGTTGATTGCGGGAGGCTGTTTATGAAATCGTTTTTGCGGTCTATATGGTCGTCCGCGACGGGCAAAAGGGGAATAAGTTTTTACTTTTCCCTCGCCTGCCTTGTCTGTATGACTATATCGCTCATTTTATATAACACCACAGGCGTAACAACTTTCACGCCCGAACTTTCTGGCAAGGTTTTGGCATTGATGTACGCGTGCATAATCGTTTCGGCTCTGGTTTGTGTTTTTGAAATCAAAATAGCCAAATACGCGCTGTATATGCTTTGCCTGGCGGCGTGGCTCGAACATCTTCTGTCCGAATCGTTCTTTATTTCAAACGTGTTCGTCGGCATAGACGGCAACTCGTTCAGCGCCGAATTTATCTGCACGGTGGTTTTCGGGCTTCTCGGCTGGGCAACCGCCCTCGTTTCCGCCATTCTTCAAAAGGACGGTGCGGGCAATGACGCGGAGCGCCCTGTCCCCGCCACGGCAAATGCGGAGGATTGAATTTATGGAATTTTTCAATAAACTTCTCACTAAAAAAAGATTGTGGCGCACGCTCACCGTGGTATTTCTCACGCTTGCGCTCATCGTCACGATAGTCACCGAGCTTGCTTATAAATACGAGACGGTCGTCAACAACGCCCTCAAAACCACTTCGTCCAAACAGGTGGAGATAGAAACTTCCGGGGACGAAGAGGCAGATTCAAACTATTTTCCCTCCGATTATGAAAGCTATGACGAAATAGTTGAATACGGCAGGCAAGTCAGCGAGGAAGTGGAGTCCGAAGGTCTGGTTCTCATGAAGAACAAGGACGCCGCCCTTCCCCTCGCAAGCGGCACAAATGTCAGCGCCGTTTTTCAGGGCGCGGTCGATTTCAGCTACGGCGCTTCGGGTTCGGGTGCGATAGACGCAAGCAGCTATACCGATTTCAAAACGGCGCTCGAAGAGGTTAACCTCAACGTCAACCAGACTTTGTGGGATTATTACGTCGCCAACCCCACTAATGAACAATACAGAACGGATATGATGACGGGCAACAATATCGGAATGGATGTAAATGCCCGCGCATGGAGCGAATATTCCGATGATGCCCGCAATTCCATATCCACCCACGGCGGCGCGGCGGTAGCCGTCATAAACAGAACGCTCTGCGGCGAGGGCACCGACGCCTTTACCGTCAACAGCGACGGCTACGACGGCAGCTATCTCTCCCTCACGGAAGACGAAATAAGCGTGCTCTCCGCGCTTACCGAGCTCAAAGAGCAGGGTGCCATCGACAGTATAATCGTAATAATCAATACCGCGCAGATTTTACAGACGGCTTTCCTTCAAGACGATTGGACTGTTTCGGTCAACGGCAATACGTATACGGTCGACGTTGACGCCTGCATGTGGGTGGGCAACGTCGGCATGGGCGGCATCAATGCCGTGGCGGACGCCCTCGTCGGCAACGTCAATCCCTCAGGCAGACTGCCCGATACATACGTCAACGACACCTTCTCCTCGCCCGCAATGGCGACGTGGGTTGCAAGTCAGAACGACTACGGCAAATTTGCTTCCACTTATGCCGACAGCGGCTCGCTCGACAGCACCCAGTATTATTACAGCGTGTATGTAGAGGGTATCTATGTCGGCTACCGCTATTACGAAACGCGGTATGAAGACATTGTTACCGGCAGATCGGGCGCGGGCGAATATGATTATGCGGAAGAGGTTTCCCGCCCCTTCGGGTACGGACTTTCTTATACTTCGTTTGAATACAGCGACTATACCGTCACCCGGAACGCCGACGGCGATTTTGAGGTAAGCGTAACAGTCACAAACACCGGCGACGTTGCCGGCAAAGAGGTAGTGCAGATTTATATTCAGAAGCCTTACACTCAATACGATGCAAATGCCGACCACATGGTCGAAAAAGCGTCCGTCGAGCTCGCGGGCTTTGCCAAAACCGATATGCTCTATCCCGCATCCGAGGCTGACGCCGATCATCCCGCTTCGCAGACCCTGACCGTCACGGTCGAAAGGGAGAGCTTCAAGTCCTGCGATGCCGACGGCTACGGCACGTATATCCTCGAAGAGGGCGACTACTATATCGCGGCTGGCGCCGACTCGCACGACGCGCTCAACAACATCCTCGCCGCCAAGGGCTACGGAACGGCTGACGGCATGGATGCCGAAGGTAACTCCGGACTCGCCTATGTCACAGATCTCGGAGTCGAGGGCGACGAGAATGGCGTAGACGCCACAACTTACGCCAAATCCTCCGAAACCGGCAACGATATAACCAACCAGCTTGAATTTGCCGACATAAACAAGTATGAAGGCGCAGGCGACAATTCGGTAACTTACGTTTCGCGCAGCAACTGGACTGATACCTACCCCGATGAAGCTGCGGTGCTCACGCTCACCGACCGGATGAGGGAAGATCTCTCCAATTCCAAGCCGATAGAGGAAGACCCTTCTGCCTCGATGCCTTCATACGGGGCGTCCGACGGACTTACGCTCATCGCGCTCCGCGGATACGATTACGATTACGAAATGTGGGACGTTCTCCTCAACCAGATGACGTGGGATGAGCAGCTCTCCATCGTCACGAGGGCATATCTCGGTACGCCCGGCCCCATAGAATCCATCTCGCTCGATGCAATTAAGGCTACCGACGGCCCCACGGGCGTAAACGGCAGCCAGGGGGCGGTTTCCTTCCCCAGCGAAGGTATCTGGGCGGCAACGTTCAACACCGAACTCATTCAGAAGGTGGGCGACGCATTTGCCGAGGACGCCCGCGCCAACGGATATACCGGCATGTATGTGCCCGGCGTCAATCTTCACCGCACGGGCTTCGGCGGCAGGGCGCACGAATATTTCTCCGAAGACCCTTTCCTTTCGGGCGTTTCCGCCGAATATGAAATCAAGGGCTTGCAGGGCAAAGGCGTAATTGTTTACATCAAACACTTTGCCTTCAACGATCAGGAGGACGCCCGCCTCGGCGTAGGTACGTGGCTCAACGAACAGAGCGCGCGCGAACTCTACCTCAAACCCTTTGAATACGCCGTTTCGCCCTCGCGCGGCAACGCGCACGGGCTGATGAGTTCCTTCAACCGCGCGGGCTGCATCTGGACGAGCGCCAGCGAAGAACTTCTCACAAATATACTCCGCGGCGAATTCGGTTTCGACGGCGTAGTGCTCACCGATATGGTTACTTCGCCCTCGTATATGAATTACGGCGGTTTCTTTGCAGGCACCGACCTCTATCTCTCGGGCGAGCAGTATTCCCTCAGCGGCTATGAATCCAGCCCCACTTTCCGTCAGGCTGTGCGCGAAGCCGTGCATCGCTATCTGTACGTCGTCGTCAATTACAGCGCGTCTATGAACGGCGTAACGGCCAACACCCGCTTTATAAAAGTGCTCAACTGGTGGCAGATTACGCTCATAACGCTGATAACGCTGTTCTTTGTTCTCGGGGCAGTATGCATCGTTCTCATGTCTTTGTCCTGCATCAAACAGGCAAAGTTAAAGAACAGACCGCAAAAACTTTAACTCAGGCAAAATATCGCATACATGTTGTGTTTGCCGCCCGTTTAACGGGCGGCAAATATTTTGTGGTAAATATATGTAAGCCGTATAGTTCGTTCAAAGTCAGTTTATGTCTGCCGGACACGCTTAAAATCCTGCTCTGACCTTTGCAAAAATACAAAAGCCGGTTATTTCGTTTGACGGAACGGCTCGGTCGTATTATAATATAAACAAAGTGGGGGAATGGCTGCGCCCGAATAAAGCGGCGCAAGCTGACCCATTACGGCTGATGAGGAATGAGTATGAAATACATATCTTTTGCTGTGCCGAGCTATAATTCGCAGGATTATCTTTCAAAGTGTGTTGAAAGCCTGCTCGTCGGCGGCGACGACGTTGAAATTATAATTGTGGACGACGGCTCCACCGACAATACGGCTAAAATCGCCGATGAATATCAACAAAAATATCCCGATATAGTGCGCGCCGTGCATAAACCCAACGGCGGGCACGGTTCGGGCGTCAACGCGGGGCTCAAACACGCCTCGGGTCTGTATTATAAAGTTGTCGACTCTGACGACTGGGTGGATGCGGAAGCTTATAAAAAGCTGCTCTCCACCATAAAAGATCATGTCGCTGCGGGTACGGAAGCGGATATGTACATAGTCAACTTTGTGTACGAGCATGTAAACGACAACACGCGCTACGTTTCCGACTATGTTAAAAACTTCCCGCAGAACAGGTTTTTCGGCTGGGACGAAATCAAGCCCTTAAAGCTGTGGAAAATGATACTCATGCACTCCATAGTCTACAAAACCGAAAATCTGCGCGCCAGCGGCATAGAGCTGCCCGAACACACCTTTTATGTGGACAACGTGTTCGCCTATCAGCCGCTCGCCTACATGAAAAAGCTGTACTATCTCAACGTCGATTTCTACCGCTATTTCATCGGCAGGAGCGACCAGTCCGTAACCATTGAAAATGTCGTAAAGCGCTACGACAATCAGATACGCTGCATGCGCTGTATGCTTGCGGCTTACAGCTACGATCAGTTGCAGGCTATGCCCCGCCCGCAGAAAAAGCAGATGTATCACACGTTGCACGCCGTAATGTGCAATACATACTTCTTTACTACCGCCCAGGACACGCCCGAGCGCCGAAAGGCGTTCAAAGAGATGTGGGACGAGCTGCGCTCGCGCGATATAAAGCTGTATAAGCGCATAAAGCGTATGCCGTCGTTCATTTTCCTCGACAGCCTTCCCTGGAAGGGTAAGGGCGCCGTCACCACGGCTATTTACAAATTCTTGTGCAAACACGTAAAACTCGGTTGATTGCGGCATATTCCCCGCCGAATATAGGTAAAGTATGAATAAAAAGGTAATCGCGCTCATCGCGCACGACGGTAAAAAGGACGAAATTGTGGCGTGGGCGGTCAAAAATAAGCAAATTCTTAAAGAGTACGAACTGTGCGGCACGGGCAACACCTCGCGCAGGGTCGCCGAGGCCACGGGCTTGCCCGTCAAAAGCTTTCTTTCGGGGCCTCTCGGCGGCGATCAGCAGATAGGCGCTCAGGTGGCGGAGGGAAAGATAGACGCCATAGTATTCCTCTGCGACCCGCTCACGGCGCAGCCGCACGACCCCGATGTGCGCGCCCGTGTTTTTGTGTGTTTATAAAAGGCGCAATTATCTGTCCGAATATTTTGAATTGACCCTCATGGCGTTGAGTATGGCGAGCACCGCAACGCCAACGTCGCCGAACACCGCAATCCACATGTTGGCTATGCCGAATGCCGAGAGGATGAGTATGGCAACTTTTACGGCTATTGAAAAGATTATGTTCTCCATAACTATCGCCATAGTCTTTTTTGCAATGCGCTTTGCAAGCGGAATGCCTTTAAGGTCGTCTTTCATGAGCACTATGTCGCTCGCTTCAATCGCCGCGTCGCTGCCCGCGCCGCCCATTGCAATGCCTATGTCCGAACGCATTAAAACGGGCGCGTCGTTAATGCCGTCGCCCACAAAGCACAGCGCGTCGCCGGTGTTTTTTGCGGCGAGCAGTTTTTCAACTTCTTCAACTTTATTCTGGGGGAGCAGCGAAGCTTTGTACCCCGTAACGCCTATATTGTTCGCCACGCTCGCGGCAATTTTCTCGTTGTCGCCCGTCAGCATTATTGTCTTGCAGTCCATACTGCTCAGCTCGCCTATCACCTGCTTTGTTTCGGGCTTTATTTCGTCGGCGATGAGAATGGCGCCCTTATATGTGCCGTTCTTTGCCACATATACTACGGTGCCCACGCCTTCTGGGGTGGAATACTCAATGCCGTTTGCCGCCATAAGCTTTTCGTTGCCGCACAAAATTTTGTCGCCGCCCTTTTCGGCTATTATGCCCTCGCCCGCAACGTTGGTAAGCGTGTAACCGCCTTCGGTCTGCTTGCCGCAGCGCGCGACGATCGAGCGCGCAATGGGGTGGTTTGAGTCCTTCTCGGCGATTGCCGCAAGGCGCAGAATTTCTTCCGATTTGTCCTCGGGGACAATGCTTGCAACGGCAAAGTTGCCTCGTGTCAGCGTGCCCGTCTTGTCGAATACAAATGTGTTTGCCTTGCTGAATTTTTCAAGGTAGTTAGAGCCTTTAATTAATATGCCGTATCTCGACGCCGCGCCGATGCCCGCAAAGAAGGATAGGGGTATGGATATAACGAGCGCGCAGGGGCAGGAAACTACAAGAAAGCTCAACGCCCTGTAAATCCACGTCGACCATTGCCCCGTGACTATGCCGGGGATAACCGCAAGCAACAGCGCCGCGGCGCACACAATGGGCGTGTAGTATTTGGCAAACTTGGTAATAAAGTTTTCCGCCTTGGACTT
>ERZ1090863.840-NODE-841-length-15028-cov-21.909704_pt1 | contig 15028 bp, 28 predicted proteins | sample MGYA00478480_ERZ1090863 | MGnify/ENA primary metagenome ERZ1090863 (study PRJEB33644, sample SAMEA5815746) | chicken gut metagenome | biome: Chicken; feature: Gastrointestinal Tract; material: Caecum | place: Ireland | collected 2019-01-01 | study: A study of the...
CTGTTTGGGTACATACTTTCCCTGAAAAGTCACACCGGAACCAGTTGTCCGTTTACCGAAAGTCACGGGCGTTCTAACCCAGACTTTTCCTTTGGTTCGCTTATAATCTTTGAGTTTGTTTTTCTCTGACTTTTCCATATTTTCTCCACGAAAAAAGCACCCGGTTTCCCGAGTGCCGATTATTTACAATACTATACTACATCATTTTTTTAGGAATTTTAGGAAAGTTGACTTAAATATTTATTCAAATCATTGCTTACGGTTTTTTGGTCTATATGAACTTTCATTGCAATCTGTTGTTGAGTCATTCCATCCTCAAAATAAAACCGAAATATCATACGTGCCCTTGGCTCTGGTATACTATCAATAAACTCGCACGCTTCTTTTTCTACTCGTGCTAAAAATTCCATGTTTTTTTCATGGCGTAGCATTTGATACATCATTCTCGTTTTTTCTTTTGAATATTCTGCTATTGGAAATCCTTCAATTCGGAAGTGCTGATTTCCGCCTTCGCCTCCTGATACTTTATCAACTACATTGCCTTCACTTTCCAATTTCTCAAGGCGTTTTTGTGACCGTTTAATTCTATTTTCTATATCCGGAGTTTCCATGAGTATGTATCTATATTGCTTCATATCTTTTTTTGAAATCATGCATTACCTCCTAAATCGGGCTATTGATAATTTTTGCAATAGCAGGCGTATTTCTATATGCCTTCACAAGATACGCCAACATGTCGCATGCGTCTTCATGCTTGTTCTTGCCTTCTATTTTGTATGAAAATACATTCTGCATCATTTTCTGATAGTCTTGATCTCTATACCCATCTTCAAGGAACTTAATTTTCCTTATTTCTGGTGCCGCATCAAAAATTCTATCTTCCTTTCGTTTTCCTGTTGGCGCATATGCTCCGATCATGTTGTGTATATATCCTTTTTCTTTTAAAAGTCTTTTTATATCATCTTTATATCCATCTCCGCCATTGTTGTATTCCCAAAAACTTCTCTGCACTTGATGTTTCAAAATCATTTGAACGATTCTTGGTTGAGTTATATCTTTCTCGTGATTGTCAAATATGCAATCAACAAGATATTTTTCTTCTCCATAGATATATAAAACTCCGAAAGCTAAGAAATCAGAACCGCCAAAAGCCACGTCACACGCCGCAACAATATTGTCTGGTTCTCCTGCCGGTAATTCAGAATCTCCCTTATAAAATCTCATGAATTCTGGCGTGAATAACGCTCCCTCACGTTCAATCGGCTCCTGCTGATACTGCGCAAGCCATGAAGCCATGTCCTCATTTGCCTCAAACTTTGCTCGTATCTGCTGATAATGTTGAGTTGAGAAACCAACATCATAGTCATAGTCAAAATTAGATTCATCATTTTCATCAAGAGCTGGTATTTTTATAACATCCCAACGAATATATTTTGCTTTTGAATTATTCTTCAGGAATTCCAGTCTATTTTGATAGGGATCCTGTAACGCCCAGCTAGTTCCGCACCACAATCTTTTTGCTCCCGTTTTTGCTCTTGGAATATAGTTATTGTCAACAATGGTCTGCTTTCTTTTGAGAATATCCGGGTTCATTGCATCCTGAATACCTTCTATAAGGTCATCTCCAATCTCTATTCCTGTACAGTCGCACAATCCGTTAAGACCTGCTGTCAATCCCTTGCATGTAATGGACTTGTATTTTTTCTTTCTCACTAAGTCAATCGTATTTCCTTTTGCATCCGTAGACACAATTTTAAAATCTGTGAAAACTTCTGAATGAAGATATGTCGGGTCTGTAAGAAGCTCTAATATTCCATCGTAATACGACTTTGCCACCGCATCTGAATATGAACAATACAAATTACTTTTTTCTGGAAATTTACTTGCATACCACGCATTAAATTCTGTTATACTCTGTGTCTTTCCTGTTCTTCCGGGAAGATGTATGAATAATTCGTCCAGTTCATCATCTGCGAGCATTTGAAGTTTATTTACTATGCGTATTAATGTTTTCCTGCGTGGAAGATAAAACCTTGCTTGCGGCTCTCTATTTTTTTCTATGTAAATCATGTATGAATCAAGTAAATACGGTGCCTCCAGCAACAGCAACTTATAATACAATTCATTAAACTTCCCACTCCCGGTATTCCCCGCCACAAAGTCAGCCATTTCATGAACGTACTTGCTGATCTGCATAGCGTACTTCCGTACTTCTTTGTTTTCTTTAAATGGAATATCTCGATTTAGATTTAATAAAAGTTGAAATGCGTCATACTGATTTTGGTACAGTTCCATGTTGTCATGCAGAAGTGCGTCAAACACCGACTTGTACCATTCAAAACTTCCTTCTTGCAATTAAAAAAGAGCCTCCTTCCCCACTTAGTAAGAAATTTGGCTCTCATATGTGTATATCCTTATACACTGGCTCTCTACGATATTTGTTATTCACTTGCCTTGAAATTATAAACAGGCTTAATAATCTTCACGATTTCAACCGTATCTTTGATATGCTCCAATATTTCGTCCATAGGCTTGTATGCCATAGGACTTTCATCAATCGTTGACTGGATGACAGATGTTGTGTAAATGCCCTTCATGGACTCTTGATATTCTTCAAGAGAAACATTCTCTTTTGCCTTTGACCGGCTCATAATTCTCCCGGCCCCATGCGGGGCAGAACAATTCCAATCCTCATTCCCCTTTCCGATACCGATAATGCAGCCATCGCGCATATTTATTGGAATCAACACTTTCTCTCCTGCTTTTGCGGAAATAGCGCCTTTTCTGACAATATTAGTGTCGTGGTCAATGTAATTATGGATAGTCTGAAATCTCTCCATAAAACTTCTCGAAAAAGTCCACCCCATGTAGTAGAAAATAATGTCCTGTATCGCTCTCCTGTTTACCCTTGCAAACTCTTGGCATATCTTCATATCATGCAAATACATTTCCCTGTGTTCACCCGTCAGATAGCAAAGTTCTTTAGGAATATTCAGCTTGTCCGGTTGCCATTTCCGTTTCAGTTCTGTAAGCCCTCTCTGAATGTCCTTCTGCCTGCCAGCGGCTTTATATTCTGCAATCAATTTCTTGCTTTCCTCTGCCAGTTTGTTCATGCCTTGCATATCGTCAATCGCCATCTGCTGATAAATTTCCGCAACCTGCTTTCCAAGGTTTCTACTACCAGTATGAATAACAAGATATTTCATACCGTCCGAGTCCTCGTCAACCTCGCAAAAATGATTTCCTCCGCCGAGGGTTCCAAGACTGCATTTCAGCCATTCTATGTTTCTCAGTTGATCTTTACAGTGCAAATCTTCTAACTGCGGGAAATTGATTTCTTCATCTCTTACCGCTCGTCCTGCCGGAATATGTTCACGAATAACCGAGTCCAATTTCGCGTAGTCAATATCAATCTTCCCAATTTCACAGCAAAGCATTCCGCAGCCGATGTCAACTCCGACAATGTCGGGAATTACCTTATCACCTAAATCTGCGGTAAATCCTATCACACATCCCTTCCCCGCATGAACATCTGGCATAATACGCACCTTGCAATCTGCAAAAGCCGGTTGTTTTATCAGTGTGTAAATCTGGTTCAATGCTTCTGGCTCTATACTGTCCGTAAAAATCTTTAAATCGCTCATTTCGCCCTCCCAACTTCCAAGAAATCCTTACAAGTTCATTTTTCTGCAATTACTTCCTAAACCTCTTATATAATGTTCTCTGCTGTCCTCAAAAGAAGTGCAGTTTATTACATATCCATCATCTTTGCACTTGTCTAAGAACTCACATTTATCACATTCCGTATCGTGTTCTATGTACGGCTTATATTCAACTTTATTTTTCTTGAAAAGCCTTTTTATAATGTTAAGTGTCATACATTCACCTCAAAAATCTCCCGACAATTTGACCCCTTACACTTAAACTTCTGACCCATGATATGCGCTCCGGGAGTCAATGGAAACTGCTTTTTCCCACACCAGCAACAATGTACCCAATCCTCTCCCGTCTTATAATCCCTCTGTATGTACGCCTGACCGTTGTGGGGCAAAGGTTCATTCATGTAATCACTGAAATCCGTTCCCATGTGCTTCTCCATGTCTTTTATTGCGTCTGTGATACTCATTTATTTGCTTCCTTTATCCTATTCTCCAAATTCTACGCAATTCTGGCGCATTTCTGTCTGTTCACGCACCGAATGTTATTGATATATCTCGGCGCTTCTCCAAATGACGTACAATCAATCTGCTCAACTTCCGGTCTAAAATGTTCGCAATAATCGCAGAAGTCTTGGAGCATTAAGTTAAATCCTTCAATTTTCATATCTTCTATCCCCCGTTGCCACATACAAAATCGCTGTATATATCGTATTCCCATACCTGTCATTCTCAAAATCATATTCCACGAAATCTGATAAATGTTCACTCAACTTATTCAGCAGTTCATGTTTTACAATCTCTGTCGGAATACCTCTTTCCCTTTCTGTAATCATATGTTTGGCACATACTTTCTGAACGTTTCTCTCCACCGTACATACTGGATATGTTCTTTTCATGTGCGCCTCTATTTCAGCTTTCAGCCGGATATTTTCCTCCCGGAGTTTCTTCTTTGTCACCCGGTTTTTCCATTTTTCAATCAGATTCATTTCTATCCTCCGCTTTACGAAAACCAATAAGTTCTATATACCCATGTGAACCGTCTTTGCAATCGTGCATATAATCTTCCATTCTCGGCATACTTGAATTTATTCTAAATTGTGGAATAGAAATAGAATTTACCATGTTCTGATAATGTATATACCGACTCGTAGGTGTTACGTTTTCAAATTCTTCCCCACACATTCGGCATTTGTATATTGCTCGATATTCGGTCATATCAATCCATCCCCACTTGATTTCTAAGCAATCCGTACATATCCACAAGAGTATTTATTGTTACTTTGAGCCGATTGATTCTTACACAATCACTGTCGATTCTGTCTTGCATTTTCGCTATCTTTTCATCCCGGTCATCTGTTTCGTTGGCGAAACAACTTCCATTGCATATATCTTCTAAATCTTTAATCCGCTGTTTGAGTGCTTTGTTTTCGTCTTTCAATGATTTATTTTCACTCTGTAATTTTTCTACCTGTTTTAATTCATCCGTAGATTTATTGAAAATATCTTGTTCTAAATCTGTTATCCTTTCATTTGCATTTTTAAGTCTCAGAAGCACATCATCATATGTGGAGGCTTTAATCCACGATTCTCCCTCAAATAAATGAAATTCAGATACAATGTATGGACTTGTACCACATATATCGCTTTCTAATTTTCCAAGTCTCTTCCGTAGTTCGTTATTTTCCTTTTGGGTTTCCTCCATAATTTGAAGCATTTCCCCATTGTCACGTTTCCACTGTTCAATAATTCCTCCCAGTTCTATAATTCTGTCTTTCAGCATATCCCGTGTCCAGTTCTTCAAATCTTCTTTTCGCATGAATTGTCCTCCTTACTCCGTTATATTTTCAACGCTATATCCAATCTTTAAGCCTGATTCCTATGAGAATTGTTTTAATGTAATTTCATCATCAGGACTATATTTGCGAACTATGCGTTTAATAGCAGGATAACTTCCTAACACTTTTTTAGAAATAGCCATTGCAAAGCCTTTTTCTGGATCGTATGTATCTCTCCCATTACATTTAACTACGGTCTTTGTTCCGTCCTTCCACAAAATAATGGTCGCTGGATTATTAAATATTACCTTCTGTATTTCCAAACATTTTGATTCTTTCAGTATATCTTCATTACAAATCCCTCTTACTACAGTTATCGGAATACTGTTCCACATTCCATCCCATTCATGTTCTATCGACATAACTTCCATATCAAAATGCATTTTAGCCATCTTGTTCCTCCTTACTCGTCCACTCCGAACAGCTATCGCCTAAACACCGAAAATCAGCAGTCCACTTTGAATCCGCATTGCAACAAACGCCCTCGAACTCTGCGTACCATTTGCAAGTACAGCAGTATTTTTTATCTTCACTTTCTGGATAATCAATTTTATATTTGCACCCCTGTATTCCCTTTGTATTACAGTCCACATCTTTATTTTCAAAGCAGTATTGACAGTCAGCACAGGTTTTCTTTTTATAACAATTATTGCAATCGCATTGTTTTACACACATAATTCTCCTCAAACGCCGCCCTCCGGTAGCACAGAGAGCGGCTGGCGTAATGAAAATGAGTGCTGTCTCAACATGCACCCGATTCTGCGCCCGGCACTCGAATTCCGGGTGTATGCCTTTTGCAGAACTTTTGAGAGTAAGTGAACGAATTTCCGAAGATTGCAGTTCTTCGGAATGTACGGATAGGATTTGAACCTATACCACCAACCATGCTCCAACAGCAATATGGAAGAATCGAACTTCCGTCCGGCCAGTTGCTCCCGATTACACCACCGCACACCACGCACTGATTGATGTTCCCGACATTTATTTCGGGAACATATTGGCTCAGTACGCAAAGCCAAGGCTCCCTTCGGAACTGATATTGCTGTGCAATTCTTCCTTTGGTATGCCTAATGCGGAAGATCGGACTCGAACCGATATTCAATGTGTTAGGTCACACCAGCATTTTCCTTCGATTGTTCAGCCATTCCAAGTCCCAACCTTGGACGTATCTCTGCAATCCTGATTTTTTATGCTACTTCCGCCACTATCCATACACTGTACCATTTTACACTCCGTTTCAGATACTGTGTGGTACACGGAGTAACCGGGCGCATACGTCCCTTATGTTTTTATACTGCGTTCGGTTGCAGTGGTAATCAATATCGCCCATTTGGACATCCTGTGCGACCACGTACCGGATTTCAATATTGATGGTTTTAATGTCTTTTCCTTGGCTTGGAAAGCTACCTCCAAAACTTACCGGGCGTTGAATTCATTGCATTTCTCATTCGCTCTTTCAAGAAAATACAAATCATCAATCTATTACCACAATTATTTTATGAGCGAATATCAGCGGAGGTTTTTATCGCAACAACCTTTCACGGCTTATTGTGCCGCCGATGTACCGGTCATCTGGGTTGCTGCAAACGGTATCGCCGTGACTCGAACACGGACTACATTTCTGTAGGAAGGTTTAGCAAACCTCTGCGATAACCATTACGCCACGATACCATGTCCCCTTATAAAACCACCATGACTTCCGGGAACTCTCCATAATCGAGTGCTTACTACTCCTTAACTCCTGTGGCCTTGATCTATGGAGAAGTTTTTTACAAGACTCTGCCAGTAGGTCGCATATCCTGTTCGGTGGAAAAACCGATAATCCGAATTGAACGGATGATTATGGGGTACAAATCCATTGTTTTGCCACTAAACTATATCGGCTTAGCAGAGCAGTGCCGCTGTCAACAGACTACCCTCTGTTACGGTTCTTTTTGTGACAGTTTTGAGGCTCGCATCAGAAAAACATTTTTGCAGAGACTCCGCAACTAAAACTCTGCAACTGGTCAGAAGCGGTTCGAACGCCTATCTTGCAGTTTTGAAGACTGCTGTTTTGCCAATTAAACTACTGACCAATAACCGCCATCAGACGGTTAGCACCTATGTTTTTCGTGCCGTGCGTGGCACTATGGAGTTTTCTCTCAGTGCGAGATAAAGATTAAGTTCGCCCTTACTCCCAACTTTATAGCGTGTGTACGAAATCTGTGTTTCCTCTCATGGAGCACACAAGTCCGGTGCAGTGAATTGTCCATGGCTTCACCGCAAAACCACCCGGAATATTTGAAGTTCCTTTAATCACAGCCTTGTGCCGTAGGTGGTGAAAGGAGGTCTCTATGCCTAAAAATAGAAACCGAACGGGGCTAGTCGGACTCGAACCGACAAATGCAGGAGCCAAAATCCTGTGCCTTACCATTTTGGCGATAGCCCATTAACTCGTCAAACTTCTATGTGTCGAATACTTTTTACAAATTCCCTCAGAAACATGGAAAAACTTTTCCCATCTTGTTCAACCACCTCAATTCCACATCAAGAATACACTTCCTGCATACGCCAGAAACATTGCACCGAAGCCGATTACTGACGCTTTATCGTGCTTTGTTCTGGCAAAAAGCAGAATGCACAGGCACATCAGAATATCCAAAAATGTTATAAAATATCTGAACCACATATTAATCACCCGACTTTTTCCCTTTATTGTACATATCAACTCCATAAGAAATCAGTTTGACAAATGCACTTATTCCAAGAAGTACATAAAACCATGTCGGAGCTGATAACTGAATTCCAACCCACCATAAACATATAATTACTAACATAACTAATCCTCCCCGATAATCCGTTTCAATATTTCTTCTGCAAGCTGATTCTCTCCATATTCAGCGACAATTTCCGTCTCGCCGTCACCTATGTATCGAGAATTTTCTTTTAGTACACTTAATATGCTTGACACAAACCCATTGTATAAGTCTCCATGCTTCATGAGTTCATCTCTGAGGATTTTACAAGCATTTTTAACAGTAAATGGGTCTTTCAGGAAGTTCACTTCTGCTTGTCCTTCAAAATCAATACCGCTCATTCTTTCGATATTCAATGTGACGGTCGGAAATTCCAACGGATTCACATGAAAATCAAGGTGTGTGATTTTTTCAATCTGCTTTCCGTCTATAAACACTCTATGTATGTGCTTATTTTCTTTGTCTTGTTCAATCTTCACGTTGGCTAACATTTTATTCTCTCCAATTCTTCTGCAAACTTCTGAAGCATTTCTTTGTCTGTAGTATTTGGAACCACCGTCACAAATCGACCGATCAAAGATATGACTCCGAGAAGGCTGCATCCATCAACCGCAGTTCTTCCGTGCATGATATCAATATCCATATCATCATGATATTTTTCGCAAAGACGAATGAGTTTTTCCGCAGATTGTACAGAATCCAAATTGTAGTTAAGCATCTTTACTCTCCTTATTGGGAATTCCGTATGTGCGCTTTCTATCCTGCGCCACAACTTGGCAGCCACACATCGGGCAGTCAAAAGAGTCATAAATCTTTTCTTCATCATTTGAACCTAAAGCACTTGACAATCCGGTTTTCCCATTATCTCTCGCAACATAGTGTCTTTCTTTAACTGCCGGAAACTCTGTTCCGCAAATTTTGCACTTTAACATTTATTCAACATACCTCCCATGTTTTCTGTATCTTTTCGTTGGGTAAATGCATTCTCCATGTTTATCTGCAATTTCTATGAGCCGATCAAACATTGGCTTTGTCATTAAAACATATGAATCTGTTTCAATTCTAAAGTCTTTGTATTCTCTGAACGTGTGGGATTCATTTACAAATCTTGATATGTCCATTATGGACATATTGGAGCTGTCAATAAGCATTTATTCCTCCAAGTTCCTGCAAATTTCGATAAAATCCGGTTTGCTGAGTTCCTTTAGCTTGTCCGCGTATTTTGGAAACTCATGCGTGAAAATTGGAAATCCAAGAAGTTTCTCTGCGTATTCATAAGCATATTTCCCATCATCTCCGGTCAACATACATGTGCCGGTAAAAGTCTCGATTACAACCGCTTCGTGTTTTGTCATGATTTGTTCTCCATATTTAAAATTCTTACTGCTTTCTCAACGTGTTCCTTCCTTAATCCTCCATTTTTTTTCATAGAAACATGTTCTCACAAGGCAATCACCAATGCCAGCTTCATCATATTTGTGTTTTGGAAAATCATCGTCAAGGCTCACAAAACGAATGTCCTTATCCTGCTGGTTATCCAGCCATGCCCTGATTTCTTTTGGTCTGTCCTGTCCGATGTATGGCGTATGGTCTATAATTTCCATGCCGTATTCTTTGAGTGTATCGGTCAAATATGTATACATGCGATGTTCCGGTTCATTTTTTCTTTTTCCCAAATCACGCCATGTCGAAGAAAGAACAATTTCCGCACCAGTCCGGTCAACGATCTCTTTCAGTAGTTTTACCTTTTCAGGATTTATTTCTGTATAGCCTTTACAGTCTTTCGTCCGCCCGAAATAATCCATAGAGTTCAGGACTCCATCAATGTCAAGGAAAACAATCTTTCTCATATTAATCTCCTGTTGAATACACTGGTAAATCAAAAGACACCTTGAACCTATCCGGCGGACAGTGTGCATAATTGCCACACTCGTCCATCAAAATCAGATTTCCGTCCTCGTTGATACAAAATCCCTCCATATCGCACGGAATAAGGTTCTGCGCCCATTCCTCGGTTCTGGCGATATGATCTAAGTCTGGATATTCACCTGTTTTTGGGTCGATAACGTCAAATGTCATATCAATCACCTAAACTCAATCTTATGTCCGCATCCATCATGAAATCCGATACCCTCTGTGATATGAATTGTGCCTTCATATCGTTTCCCGTCATGAACAGTATATGGATATGTTCTGTTCGATAAGTTCACAGCGGCAGCCCCAAGGATTCCTAAGAGAAATCCATTTTTCTTGTTCTCTTCATATTCATCAAGAGTTACTTTTGGCTCTTTTTTATGCTCGCCGGAAATTTTATTTCGGATAATTTTTGCACTCCGTTCTTCCCCGGATTCCTCATAAGCGTCCGCTATAAAGTTTGCATACGACAGAAACTTTTCTTCATCATGTTCCATGTGGGACTCTATCAGTTTACCGATTGTGACGGCTGAGATGCATTTCATCAAAGTTCCTCCAACTTCAAGAGTTTCATCAAATATGGGATTTTACTTGGTCTGATTTTGATTTCCATATCTCCAGACTCTATAAGTTGAGAAAGATATCCAGCCACCAAATAATCGTTCAAATATCCGGCTTGTACGCATACAGAGTCTTCATCTGGATATGGATATACGCCATCCAACTCACATACTCGCATAAGTGCTTCGGATAGTTTTTTCTCAATATCCACGTCAAATTCCCTCCATCCGCTTTTTCACTCTCTCTATTTCGGCAAGCATCATGGTCTTGAGGTATTCTTTCAATCCGTTCTTGGCTTCTTCACTGTATTTCTCGATATTGATGTTCCCGTAATCAGTCTGGATTTTTTCGATTTTATGAGCATCAATCCCTCTAATATCTCCATTTATAAAAGCCAGTTTTTGCTTTAAAGAGCGATATTCTGAATAGCGATCAGCGTTTTCTTGAAAATCATGTTCTGTCATACTCTCTAAACTCCTGTTCTGCCGCAAGTTCACGTTTATCGTTCTTGTGTGTCCGGTTCCCATGGCACCATTCACAACTCCCATGGTTCCGGCAGGTGCTGTCTATGGATTTTGCTCCACGGTACGGCTTGCGGTGGGATTTGCCGGACTGGATGGATTTATTAAGGGTCATTTAAATTCTCCAATCTTTTTAAAATACTCTGTGGCATTTATCATTGAACCGTCCCCACGCCGCTCCCATTCAAGAAGTGTATCAACGCCGTACTTGCTCCAATGTTCTTTCGGAAAATTTCCATGCCATTTACCAAAATTGCACTCTGAACACATCTTTGTCTTTTTATCAAATAGATTCATCCAATATCCACCAAGAGCGGTATTTTCTATTGTTCCGCACTTTTCGCATATGTATATACTCACCCCATCATTCCTCCATTTCCAGAAACGCGTATTCACTCATAATTATCAGATATATTATATTTAATGCCAGAATATTCAATATGTCCGCATTTGTCGCACTTTAGTCGATATTGCGGAGGGTTGCTCGTGAGAACAATTCCTTCGTCAATTCTCATGTTTCCACCACATTCAGGGCAAATTTCACGTAAAACGTCAAGCACTTTTTCTTTTTCGCCTTTGTCCTCTTGGAATACATACTCGCTCATCGCATTGTCCACAAACCGTATCTGCGTTGGCTCTACCTCGTGGATTGTGCCGTCCTCGTATTCTACGATGGCATTTCCTGTGACCGGATGCCATAAATGAAATAATGCCTTTCGTTCATAAGATTTTCTATATAAAACAGTATCAATTTTTATGCCATTACAACAACGATCAAATGAAATCTCTGGAATATGCACGATACACGGTCTGAGTTCTCTTTCGATTGTGATTTTTCCATCTAATACTGCCATTATGCCTCCTCAACCTTTCCAAAAATCTCTTGATATTTACCTGGATGTTTTGAAAGTATTGTTTTTGCTTCATCATCGCTTAATTTTTTTAATGTCCCCCAATTATCTGTATAAAAAAATCTTTTGTTACTTGTCATATAAAGCGTTTTATTTATCCAATACATCCCACATCCTGCTGTATCGCAAAATTCCAAGATTTTGATTGCCTTTGACGTGTCATATAAAAGTCCATCTATAATGGCTATAATTGGCTTTTCTTGTTTTACTGGCTCCTCAATTTGCTCCTCTGTATTTTCTAATTGTTCGGATGTATTCACGCATTCTTTTTTGAATTTTTTGAGAAAATCAAACATTTTGTCGCCCTCTGAATGGAAGTCCAAATTCTTCTTTGTTCGCCGACATATCGTCAATATACAAATCTGCCGCAACCTTGCGCGGATTCAACCCAAACAGCTTCAATCCCGGAAGATTATCATTGACTGCATCAAACTCTAATCCCTGTTCTTTGCACCATTCAACCGCCTGATCCAGTCTTGAACCCTCACGGCATGTCCATAAAATCACTTTGTCGCCATTTCCCTTGCGGGCAATCAGGTAATTTATCAGTTTGGTGTTTGTAGAATATATTTTGGTTGCGTCTGTGTCGGCTAATGTGCCGTCAAAATCTACTGCTATTGTCATGGTCTAAATCAAATCTGAATCGCCTGATAGCGGTCGCTGTTCAGAACTGCATACATCATTTCCATCGGAGTCTTGTCAACGCATCCGATTAGGTTCTTAAATGTGCTGGCGGACTGTCCAGAAACAAGCTGTACACCTTTTCTATTTTTGTCTGCCAGAAAGACATCGTGTCGGCTATTTACATTCCAGAAAACCACGTTCGGGATTTTATAGCCATGTTCTTCATACACTCTGTATACATAGTCGTAGAAGTTTTCGCGGTGATTCTGTCTCGTACAACAGTCAATCTCCATATCAGAAATAATAATCAACGACTTCGGCATTTCTTCCTGCGAACAATGGTTCTCAATCGCCACATCCAAAATCTTCAGCAGTGCTTTTTCAAGGTCTGTGTTCATTCCCCATTCAGCTTTTGAAATGAAGTTAATTTTCTGTGTGATTGTATCTCCTTTTACCGTCACAAACTGTGGATTTCCAGAAAACGTCATAAACAGATTATGATATGCTCCTTTATTCCGCTCCGCAAAGTACATCGCCAGTCCAATAGACGTTGCCATAGGTCTACCACTCATAGAACCGGAAACATCAGCCATAACCACGGCATTCACATCACCATCAACATAATTTGGAAGATTATCCCACTGTGCCTCCAGAACCTTACTGTCCTCATGCCCATACAGAATCTTCTCAACAATATCATACGGATACAGCGTTGCGGAGTTGATTTTCTGCTCACCAGACTGAACCTTTTCAAGATATTCGTTGAAGCGTTCCTCATCATGGCGTGCAAAGGCTTTCCGATAGTTCATCATGGCTCTGGACGGAACCGCCGGATAGTTAATCGTATCCCATTCTCGGGCAGACATCCTCTGCTCCACCACATCAATGTATTTTCTCAGTTTGACGCAAAGACGCTTGTAGTCATACACGGACATCCCGAGTTTCTTTGCCGTATAAATTCCGAGTTTTCTAGTATTTGGGCTGGATGCGTCTGCTTTTTTGAGCCATTTTGCGAGAAGAGAACAGGGTGCAATTCCTTCCTCCATTGAACTTCTATCCTGGTAAAGTTGAGTCCTAATAAATTTCCACATTAACGGTTCAACTCTTGTTCCAACAAGAGCATAAAAATCATCCCATCTTCCGTACTCTGGTATAAATCCAAGCGTATGTTTCAATTCTTCTGTATGTTTCTCCGCAATGTACGGAAGAATAACACGGAATACGCGTCTTTCTCCAAGCCCTTCTCTGATGTCTCTGGAATAAAATAAACAACGCATTGCGCCAAGAGGATCTTCCTGAAATGCCAGTTCAAATTTCTGTATAATTTCATTCTCATCTCTGTTTCTCATGGCTCCAATCGTTGCGAATAAATCAAGCAATGCCGAATCTGTTGTGTTCTTAACATCTGCTCCGTTTTCAGTTTTTGTCCATTTTGTTTCTTCTCTCATTACGTCTGAAAAATTCATTTTTTTCTCCTTTCATTACGCCTCTTGGAATTGAACCAAAAATAATCAAACCTTGTCTGAAATTCATTGCTGTAACGGCGATAACATATTACAGAGGATAAAATAATTAATTAGCACGCAAGCAGTTTCTAAATGGCCTATTAGTTATGCAATATATGAGATACAAGGGGATGTCCTGGTGGAAATAATCATAACTTTTTTAGTTTCTGTCACGGCCGGTATGCCTTGCCACACACCTGTTATTTTTTTCTGCTTGCGTACTAAACGACCGAAGAAGGAATCGAACCTCCGACAAGTTGATTAACAGTCAACCGCTCTCCCTGCTGAGCTATTCGGTCAAAACATTCCTCCATTCAATTTAATATTGCTCTACCATCTGAGCTACAACCCTTAAAAGGATTGACAAGATTCGAACTTGTGACACATACCTTGATAAATTAATTGCTGTTAGAGGAACCGAATGACTGTAGATGGATTCGAACCATCGCTCTATTGATTAAAAGTCAATTGCTTTACCAGACTAAGCTATACAGTCATCGTTGTCATTTCCTGCTAAAATAAACATGCCAAATTTTGTTTTATATACTTTCTTTTGCTGTACAGGAAACAGGAGACATTACAGTATTATGTTTGGTATTAAGATTAGCAGTCTTATCCTCCATGATTTTGCTGTCACTGTAACTATTTATTTATTTTTGGGAATTTTCTTATGATTCGAATTCTTCACGTATTATGTGCATTTATCTGTTGTGTGATTATTGGATTGAATTGTTTTATCTTATGTGCCGGATTGGATTATAAC
>ERZ1090863.847-NODE-848-length-14951-cov-5.104525_pt1 | contig 14951 bp, 13 predicted proteins | sample MGYA00478480_ERZ1090863 | MGnify/ENA primary metagenome ERZ1090863 (study PRJEB33644, sample SAMEA5815746) | chicken gut metagenome | biome: Chicken; feature: Gastrointestinal Tract; material: Caecum | place: Ireland | collected 2019-01-01 | study: A study of the...
CCCGGAAGACGAGCAGCGCCAGCACGACCGGATAGCACAGGCCGTCCGCCATCATGTAAATAAACGCGGCGGTGGTCAGGCATTTATCGGCCAGGGGGTCCATAAACTTGCCGAAATCGGTGACCAGATGATTTTTGCGGGCGATGTAGCCATCAAGAAAATCCGTAAAAGAGGCCACCGCAAAGATTACGCCGGCCACCAGATGGAAAACAGCGTTGTAATCGGCGGTGCCAATGTGGGAACCGGCCGCAAAGAACATGAAAAACGGCACAAGGATCACGCGCAGCATCGTAAGCTTGTTGGGCAGGTTCATTCGCCATCCTCCCTTTCGATGTAACCGTAAAGGTCGTAGGTATCGGCGTCGGTGATGGTGACGCGGTAAAATTCGCCCGGAACCAGCGGTGTGTCAGCCGGGGTCAGCACATTGCCGTCAATCTCAGGGCAATCAGCCGCCGTGCGCAGCAGGTACATGCCGGTTTCATCATCGACACCGTCGCAGATACATGCAAGCGTCTGGCCGACTTTGGCCTGTTCAGCCGCGGCGCTGATCTCGGCCTGAATCTCCATGATGTGGTCGGCGCGGCGCTGCTTGGTCTCCTCGTCAATCTGGCCGTCCATCTTCGCGGCAGGGGTGTTTTCCTCCGGCGAGTAGGCAAAGCAGCCGAGCCGGTCAAACCGCACCGTGCGCACAAAATCGCAGAGCTCGGCGTACTCCTCCTCGGTCTCGCCGGGGAAGCCGGCGATCAGCGTCGTGCGCAGCGTCAGCCCGGGCAGCGCGACGCGCAGCCGGGCGATCGCATCCTCAATCGTATGGCGGTCGCCGCGGCGGCCCATCGCGGCCAGCACCCGGTCGTTGCAGTGCTGGATCGGCAGATCGAGATAGGGCAGAACCTTCTCATTGCGCTGCATCGCGGCGATAAATTCATCGGTGATGCGCTCCGGATAGGCATAGAGTACCCGAATCCAGCGGATGCCCTCGACGGCGTTGAGCGCGTCGAGCAGGTCACAGACGGCGCCGGGTTTGCCCCAATCCTCGCCGTAAGCGGTCGGGTCCTGCGCGACAACGATGAGCTCTTTGACCCCCTCTCCCGCGAGCCAGCGGGCTTCCGCAACACAGTCCTCGAGCGGACGGGAGCGCAGCGGGCCGCGGATCAGCGGGATCGCACAGTAGCGGCAGCGGTTGGAACAACCCTCGGCAATTTTTAAGTAGGCATAGTGCTGCGGGGTCGAAACAATCCGAGCCCCGCCAAGCGGCAGGTCGGTCTTGGGGCCGTAGCTCTCGATGCGGCCGGCGCCCGGCGTACAGACACGTTCAAGAATCGCGGGCAGCGCGGCGTTTGAGCCGATGCCGACGACGGCGTCCACTTCCGGCATTTCGGATGCGATCTGGCTTTTGTACCGCTCGGCCAGGCAGCCTGTCACGATGACCTTGAGATCGGGGTTCTGCTGCTTGTATTGGCAGGCAAGCAGGATGTTTTCGATCGCCTCCTCCTTGGCGGACTGGATAAAGCCGCAGGTGTTGATGAGGATGGCGTCGGCCTCAGCCGGGTCGGCTACGGTTTCGTGCCCGGCCTTGAGCAGCGCGTGGGTGAAAACATCGGCATCCGCCTGGTTCTTGGGGCAGCCGAGCGAGATGATTGCAAGTTTCATAGGGATTCCTTTTGTTTCAAATCATAGCAAAGAAGAAATAAGAGAAAATGGAAACGGCGGATCGCGCGGTCTCTCCGCGTTCAAAAGCCGCGAAAGAGCGCCAACTTTGTCGCTTGTTCGCAGTCTTTTTTATTCATTTGCTTCCTCAATTGCCGCGCGGATGACGGTGTGGGAAAACCCGCGGCGGGCCAGGGCGGCGGCAACCTGCTGGGTTTTGCCTTCGGCAAGTTTGCGGGCATACTGCCTTTCCAAAAGCGCCCGGGCCGAGACCAGGTCGGGGTCCTCGGCTTCCTCGCCATCCAGCCCCACCTCGGGGGCAAGGGCTTCAACGGCGGCGGCCGCTGTGTCGCGGTCGATGCCTTTGGCTGCAAGGTCCTGCAGGATTTCCCGCCGGCTTTTGCGCTTGCGCAGCAGCTCGGCCGCGCGGCGGCGGGCAAAGTTTTCATCGTTGAGCAGACCAAGCTCCCCGGCTTTTGCAACAGCGGCCGCCGCGCTGTGCGGGTCGAATTTGCGGCAGAGTTTTTGGTAGAGTTCGCCGGCCGCATGGTCGCGCAGCGCCAGCAGTTCCATCGCCTTATCCAGCGCGCGGCGGGTGTCGCTTTTGGCGCGCAGATCCTCGGCCTGCCAGGTTTCAAGTGCGTCGTCGATGTGCAGGTGCGCATCGGCAAAGGTTTCGGCATCGAGCGAGAAGGCGAACTCGCCGTCCAGAAACAGCGCGTAACGGCCGCGTCTGGTCTCGGTGATGTCGGTGATCCGGGGCATCAGTCATCCACCATGATGTCGAGGTCGTCCTCGCTGCCGGTGGTTTTTTCAGCCGGCGCGGCGGGCGCGGCGGCCGGGGCGGCGACCTTCTCCACCGGTTTGACCGTGCCTTTCTTGCCGGCAGCGATCAGCCGGTCGGCATTGTCGCGGACCTGCTGCTCAATTTCAGCGCAGATATCGGGGTTGTCTTTCAGGAACTGCTTGGCGTTGTCGCGCCCTTGGCCGAGCCGCACATCACCATAATTGAACCAGGCGCCGCTCTTCTGCACAATGCCAAGCTTCACACCGAGATCAATGATCTCCCCGATCTTCGAGATGCCCTCGCCGAACATGATGTCGAACTCGGCCTCGCGGAAGGGCGGGGCGACCTTGTTCTTGACCACCTTGGCGCGGGTGCGGTTGCCGACGAAGGAACCGGAAGAATCCTTGAGGCCCTCAATCCGGCGCACGTCGATCCGCACCGAGGAATAATACTTCAGCGCGCGGCCGCCGGTCGTGACCTCGGGGTTGCCGTAAACAACGCCGACCTTTTCACGCAGCTGGTTGATAAAGATGCAGACGGTGTTGGTCTTGCCGATGACGCCGGTCAGTTTGCGCAGCGCCTGGCTCATCAGGCGGGCCTGCAGGCCGACATGGGAATCGCCCATTTCGCCTTCAATCTCGGCACGGGGCACCATCGCCGCAACCGAGTCAACGACAATCGCATCAATCGCACCCGAACGCACAAGCGCCTCACAGATTTCCATCGCCTGCTCGCCGTTGTCCGGCTGGCTGACCAGCAGGCTGTCAATGTCCACGCCGAGCGCACGGGCATACACCGGGTCAAGCGCGTGCTCGACATCGATGAAGGCAACTTCGCCGCCCTTCTTCTGGGCTTCTGCCAGCACATGCAGCGCAAGCGTTGTCTTGCCTGAAGATTCCGGCCCGTAAATCTCAATAATACGGCCGCGCGGCATGCCGCCGACGCCGAGCGCGATATCCAGCCCCAGGCTGCCGGTCGGGATGCTGTCAACCTGCATTGTGACATTGGTGCCGAGCTTCATGACCGCGCCCTTGCCGAACTGCTTTTCAATCTGGGCCAGCGCCGTTTCCAGCGCGGCTTTTTTGTCGCCGGCCGGGGCGACCGGGGCGGTGGTTTTGGATTCCTTCTTGGCTGCCATAGCGTACTCTCCTTTTATAAAAGCCCTGCGGCCAGCGGCCGCCGATTCATTGCGAACTTGCCTCTCTATTATACCCGCTCTCCGGGCAGATTACAACCATTTGTTGTGGATTTTCAGGGCTATAAACCGGACTTTTCGACCGTTTTGCCGGCTTTGCGCAGCGTCACTGCCCTGTCGTTGCCGCCATAGTCCCGGCGCACCGCGATCTGCTGCCAGCCGGCGGCTTGGGCCAGCCGGCAGACATCCGCTGCCTGGTCACAGCCGATTTCCAGCACCAGCCAGCCGCCCGGGCGCAGCGGGCGCTGCCAGTCGGTCAGCAGGCAGCGGTAAAATCGCAGCCCATCCGGCCCGCCATCCAGCGCGGCGGCGGGTTCATGGGCGGTTTCCGGCATCAGGGCCGCCATCTCCTCCCCGGTCAGATAGGGCGGGGTGGCGATGATGCCGTCCAGGCTTTCGGGCGCCGCTTGCTTTGCATCGGCCAGCACGTCGGCCTGCAGGACCTCCACCGCCGCCCCGCCGAGCGCTTCAACCGCATTGCGGCGCAGGTAGCGCAGCGCTTCGGGGCTGTTCTCCACGCAGGTCACCCGCGCGCCGCCCCAGAACCGTTTGATCCCAAGCCCCAGGCAGCCGCTGCCCGCGCACAGGTCATAGACAACCGGGTCGGGTTTGCCATCGGCCCGCAAACAGTCGAGCGCCGCTTCGCAGACAACCTCGCTGTCCGCCCGCGGACAGAGGACCCCCGGCCCAACCGCAAGGGTGAAATCCAGGAAGTCCCAGCTGCCAAGCAGGTACTGCAGCGGTTCACGGGCGGCGCGCCGGGCAGCCAGCCCGGCCAGCCTGGCCGCAGCGTCTGCGGTGAGCGGGGTATCGTCCAGCCGGGGGTCGCGGCCGGTCACAAACCGGCAGAGTTCCCGCGCGTCAAAAGCCGCGTCGGGCACGCCGGCCCCGGCAAGGGCCTTTGCCACCGCCCGAAGCGCGGCGCGCGCCGGCATCCCGGCCAGCTCACACATTGTCCCAGGCCGCCAGGGCCCGATCGTCAGGCAGGACCGGGGTAACGGCGGCGATCGCAATCTCGATCATATCGTCTTCCGGCTCAAAAACGGTCAGCCGCTGCAGCCAGAGCCCCGGCTGGGCAATCGCCCTGGCCAGCAGGCTGTTTGACCGGCCCGACCACTTGAGCACTTCGTAAGAGATTGCAACAAGCAGCGGCAGCAGCAACAGTTTGCAGACCACCCGCAGCCCGATGCTTGACCAGGGCAGCACGGCGTACAGCAAAATGCTGATAAGCAGCACCAAAATCAAAAAGCTTGTGCCGCAGCGCGGGTGGAACCGGGTGTGTTTGCGGATGTTTTCAACCGTGAGGGGCTCGCCCGCCTCGTAGCAGGCGATGGTTTTGTGCTCGGCGCCGTGGTACTGGAACATCCGCCGGATTTCCTTCATGCGGGAACACAGCGCCATATACCCCAAAAACAGCGCAAGCTTGATCGCCGCTTCAATCAAAACCTTAGGCCAGCGGCCAAGCGTCACCGCCTGGCTGAGCAAGCCGGTCAGAAAGGTGGGTAAAAACACAAACAGAACAACCGCCATCACCGCGCCGAGCGCCGCCGAAACGCCAAGCAGGATGTCCTGCACTTTGGGGCCGACATGGGCTTCAAGCCAATGGTCAAAGGCGGACTGTTCGGCCTCAGCCTCTTCCTCTGTCATGGAGATATCGGCGCTGTGCATAAGGTATTTGTATCCGCAGCGCAGGTTTTCGACCATATTGCAGATGCCGCGCAGCATTGGCACCTTGTTGTACCAGTGGGTGCGCACCGGCTCGGTCGAAAGGTCGATGCTGCCGTCCGGCCGGCGCACGGCGCAGGCGATCAGCTTCGGGCCGCGCATCATGATCCCCTCCATCAGCGCCTGTCCGCCGACGGAGGTTCGAAACTGTGACGGTTCGTTTTGGTTTGCCATGAATAGAGCTCCTTCTTGTGATCACGGGGCCTTCCCCGCAGGGTCAGATCGGCCTGTGCAGCGCTTCCTGCCCGGGGTGATAGGCGGGCAGCACGATAGACACCGTGGTGCCCTGGCCAAGGGTGCTTGCAATGTCCACCCGGCCGCCGAACGCCGTCACGATGGAATCGACAACCGCCAGCCCGATGCCGGAACCGCGCACCGCATTGCGCCCTTTGAAAAACTTCTGTTTGACATGTTCAAGGTCTTCCGGCGAGATACCGCGCCCCTGGTCGCGCACGGTCACCGTCATTTCAGCGCCGGCGCGGCGCAGCGTCAAAAAGATGGACCCGCCGGGCGGCGAATATTTGACGGCGTTATCCAGTACATTGACAAGCACCTGGCGCAGCCGGCCGGGGTCCGCCCAAACCGGGTAGGGTTCCGGCGGTTCCTCATAGATTAGGCGCAGCCCTTCCTGCCGGATGCGCCCTTCAATGAAGAGCGCCGCATCGGTCACTTCGGCCACAAGATCCAGCACCTGGCATTCCAGCTTGATGCCGTTCTGCAGACGGGAAAAATCCAGCAGTTCTTCCACCATGGCATACAGGCGGTCCGCTTCCGCCCCAATGACCGAAAGCCCTTTGCGGTAGTTTTCATCGTCGGGGTCATGGATGGCCGCCAGCGTTTCCACCCAGCCTTTGATGCTGGTCAGCGGGGTGCGCAGTTCATGGCTGACCGAGGAGATGAACTCGTTTTTCATCTGCTCGGTTTCGCCCAGGTGTTCCGCCATCTCGTTGATTGTCCGGCACATGCGCCCGATCTCATCATTGTAACGCGGTTCGGGCAGGCGGGTTTCCAGTTCACCGCGGGCGATGCGGTTGGCCGTGGCTTCCACCTGGGCCAGCGGCCGCACAATCGACCGCACAAAAAACAGACCGCTCCACAGCGTAAAAGCCAGCACCGCCACCACCACCCCGGCCGAAAGCAGCACAAGATTGCGCCACTGGCGGTCGGCCAGCGTCAGGCTGGTGACCAGCCGCATGGCGGTGATACCGCCGGCCGCGTAGGGCACCAGCGTTGTCACCGCCATAACCCGCTCGCCATCCGGCGTGCGGAAAATCGCCCTGCCCACGCCGGTGGCGCTGTTGAGGGCGCGGTAAAAATCTGTGCCGTTTGTCAGGTTCTGGTTGATGGTGCCGCTGGAAGAGCTCAGCACAAAGCCGGAGTCGTCGAGCAGCATGAACTCAAACTTATCCTTTTCGTCAAACTGTTCCACGGCGCGGCGCAGCGCCTGGCTGCGGGAAGCCGAAGTATCGCTGGTATCACCGGCAGTGCCGGTGGCCTGCAGCCGGCCGATAAAGGTGGAAAAGCGGCTTTCCATCGCCTGTTCCACCCCGCCGTACAGGCTTTGGTAACTGAAATACAGGAACAGGGTTTCGGCCAGAGCCAGGATCAGCACGCTGAGCAGCAAACTGCCCCGCAGCCAGCGGTTGGTAATGCTTTGGATAGGCCGACACCCTCTTTCGTAACAAAAACAATCTGCCTGCGGCAGGTTCACAGCGCCTGCAAAACCATGCCTTACGGGTTCCAGCGGTACCCATACCCCCACACCGTCAGGATGTGGGTCGGGCTGCTGGGCTCGTCCTCGATCTTCATGCGCAGGCGGCGGATGTTGACATCCACGATCTTGACATCGCCGTAATACCCGCTGCCCCAGACCCCTTCCAGGATCTTTTCCCTCACCAGCGCAGTGCCGGGGTTGCGGAAGAAAAGCTCCATGATCTGGAACTCCACCTGGGTCAGGTCGATCGGCTTACCGGCCTTGTAAAGCACCCGGCTTTTTTCGTCCAGCACAAAACTGCCGCTGACAAGCTGGTCCGGCGTGCCGTCACGGCCTTCGCCGGCGTTGCGGTGCACGCGGCGGGCCAGCGCTTCGATCCGGGCGATCAGCTCCGAAACCGAAAACGGTTTGGTGATGTAATCGTCCGCCCCGATAGAAAGCCCGCGGATCTTATCCGCCTCCTGACCTTTGGCCGACACAATGATGATGCCGATGTCGGGGTCGTCACGGCGGATTGTTTCGCACAGCGAAAGGCCGTCCATGCCGGGCAGCATGATATCGAGCAGCGCGGCGTCACATGGCGGGTTCTGGTGCAGCAGTTCCAGCGCGCGCTCGGCCGAAGGCGCTTCCAGCACTTCCCACCCGGCCATCCGCAGGTTGAGCACCTCCATCTCCCGGATGCTGTTCTCGTCTTCCACTACCAGGACACGTTTCATACAACACGTCTCTCCTTTCGCGTCATCTTGCATCTTCAGGTTATCGGCCTGCGGCCGCTCATTCCAGAACGGTCACGCCGTCAATGATGTCATCAAGCTCGAGCCCGTAGTATTCGGTAACCATCCGGGCCTGCAGCTGTTTGCCTCCAAGGTTTGCGACCCGTGAAAACGAGGCGGCCCCCTCTTCGGTGGAAAGCTCCGCGCCTTCCTCATTGAGGTCAACAACCCGCAGTTCACAGTAGGTCACAGTGCCGGACAGGTTGCAGACAGCCCATCCGTCGCCGCCCAAATTTCCGCGCAGCATCACATTGCCGTGCATGGATTCGGGCAGTTCCAAAAAGAAACGGTACTCACTGTCATAAACGCCGAAAATATTGTTGCCGCCCTCCTGTGTTGCAAAATCCCGCCAGAGCAGGTACCGCAGCCGGTTTTCCAGCGAGGCGCTCAGTTCGCCGCCGTCGGTGATTTCGGTCGGGATGTCAACGGTACCGTCCCCGTTGACATCGGTCGAGAGCAGGTTGACGTCATACCGCAGGGTGGCGCGGTAAAAGCCGGTCACCTGCGGCGGGTTGTACACCTGCAAAAAACCTGCCTGGGCGTCATAGGTAATCATGCTGGAAGCCAGCGCATTGCCGCCGGTGCCCGCCCAGCCGTCCAGCACCAGGTAGTTGGTCCCGTCCGGCATGGTACCGGTCTGCAGGCCGGCGCAGCCGCTGTATTCCCCCTGGCCCACGGCCAGTGTCTGGGCCGCCAGGAAGGAAGAGGCCTCTTCACCGGTATAGGTCAGCAGCTGCAGGTCGATACCGCCGTTTTCGGTTTCGGTGGGCAGGGCCAGAATCAAATCCTGGATTCCGTCCCCGCTGCCGGTCATATCCGCCAGGATCATATCGGTGTACGCCTGTTGGTTGACAACCTGCAGCGTTTCGTCTTCATTATACAGGTACACCACCATATAGCGGTCGCCCTGCGGGCTTTCATAGCCAACCAGCAGCTGCAAAGATTCCGCATCGCGCAGATGGGCGGTGTTGACGCTCTCCACCTCGCCGGAAAGGCCTTCAATCTGCTGGGAAACCCGCCAGTCCTCGCCGTCCGGTTCCAGAATGGCGAGCCAGACATTCGTCCCGCTGGATTCGGTTGTGTATAGGACAGCGGCCTCCTCCGCGCCGTCGCCGTCCCAATCGCCAAACAAAAACGGCGAAAGGAAATCCCCGGTGGAAGGGTATTTCAGCGCTGCCACACCGCCCAAGTGGCTGTTAAGCGCCTGCTGGACGCCGCTTGTCTCGCCTGAAAGGCGCGGGGCGCGCAGCAGGCTCTCCACATCGGCGCCGGGCAGCATGCTGCACCCCGGCAGCAGCGCCGCCGCCAGGCAGAGCGCCGCCGCGCGGCAGATAGTTCTTGGCATGGGCGGCCCCCTTCCAGACAGGCGTTTCGCCAGAATACACAGCTGTATAGATATACAGGGTTAGTATACCACAAACCGCTTTTGCCCGCAATCCCGTGTGATTTTTTCATCCCCGGCGCGGGGCGGTAGCACAACCTTTTTTCACATTTCTGTATATTTTCTGGGTTGACAGGCCTATAAAGCGCGTGGTATAGCGGGTGTAATAAATAAATTAAAGGAGGGTTGTAGATAATTTTTAGGCATATTGTCAAGAAACATGGCTTTTTTGACAAAACTGGGATCGACAGCCCCCTGGTCAAAGCGGACGGGCCGCAGGCCGGAGGGCACAACCCCAGGGCGCCGCAAAAGCTGCCCGCCTTTTCCCGTTTGCAGGGTGTGCGCCGCGGTTTTTGCCACCGGTCACAGATGGCTTGGCGTTTTTCAGGCGCCTGTCCCGCCGGCCCCCGGCAGGGTACTGTACGCTGACAAATTGTTTTTTTGTCCCAACGGGACAAAAAAGGAAGGGTTTCCGCACAAGGAAACCGGCGTCGCCCTCGGCCGGCCCTTTACAGTAAGGAGGAAAGACCCCCACAATGGCAAAAGAACTATCCACCAAAATCCCGAAGCTGACGTTTAAAAACGTGATCGGCTACGGCTGCGGCGATGCCGGCGGCGTTATCACACTGTACATTGTCACCATGAACATGACCCGCTATTTGCAGGTGCATCTGGCGGTCGATCCGGTCATCCTGGCCGGCATGCTCTTTATCTGGAGCGCTTGGGACACCATCAATGACCCGCTGATGGGCACTTTGATGGACCTTGTCTTCCAGAAAGCCAAGCCCGGGCGCGATAAGTTCCGCCCCTGGATTCTCGCCTCGATCCCGGTCATGCTGTTCGGCGGCATCGCGTTCTACAATGTTCCCGGCCGTCTGGGCGGCGGCTGGCCGATGGTCATCTCGCTCTTCATCCTGAAGATCATCTACGAGGGCGGCTACACGATGATGAACATCGGCATGGGCTCGCTGCTCGGCGCCATGTCCACCAACGACCAGGAACGCGCCACCCTCTCCTCCGCCCGCGGCATGGGCTCGACGGTCGGCGGTCTGATCGCCGGCATCGTCATCCCGCAGCTGATCTCCCGCTTTGGCGACAATGCGACCGGCTACGGCATTATGGCGGCGATCATGTTCCCGCTCGCGATGGTCATCGTTTTCCTGCACTATGCGCTGACCCAGGAGCGCAACAAGGCCGCAATGATGGCCGAAGCCGCGCAGGCCAAGAGCGGTGACCAGCAAAAGACAAAGCTCAGCTTCAAGGATATCTACGGTATCTTCATCCACAACCGTGCCTTCCTTGCGCTGGTTCTGCACTCGATCTCGATCACCGGCGTCCAGTCGCTTGGCACCGGTATGGCCGCTTATGTGTATGCCGACGTTCTCGGCGACATCGGCCTGCAGTCTTATGCAAACGGCCTTTCGCAGATCCTTCAGGTCTGCCTGCTGCTCCTTGCGCCAATCCTGACCAAGAAGTGGGATCTTGTTTCGATCATCCGTGTCTGCCTGATTTCCGGCATCGTGATTTTCAGCGGCCTGCTGGCCTATGTCACCATCTCCCCGACCACCAATGTTTGGATCTTCATTATTTCCAGTTCGGTGGCCGCCGGCCTGATTATCATGTCGGTCCAGATGCAGTGGGGCCTTGTGGCCGAAGCCATCGACTACAACGAGTATAAGACCGGCAAACGTTCCGAAGGCACGATCTACGGCTTCTTCTCGCTGTCCCGCCGCATTGCCGGCACCGTCACCGGTTCGATCACCGTCCTGCTGATCGCCGCAATCGGCTACAACGCCGCCGCCTCGCAGGCCGGTCTGCCGCAGTCCGACTTTACGGTCCAGGGTCTTGAGACCTGCTACATCGGCTTCCAGATCGCGGCCGCCGTCCTGTCCTTCCTCTGCTTCACCTTCATCTGGAACATCAACGACGATCTTCGCGGCAAGATCAAGGCCTGGAAGACCGGTACCGGCCCTGCCGAGTATGAGCTGAACAAATAAACCCTTTGCTTTGCATTTCTTCTCTTAGAAAACAATACCGCCGCGCCCGGCCGGGCGCGGCGGTATTGTTTTCTGCCGTTTTCAATGATGGTCAGCCAGATCCTCTTCCCGGATGGCATCGTTTGCTTCCTTGTAAGCCGCGGCAGTCTCTTCATCCAGCACATAGACCGTGACCGGGATAACCGCATTCTCCACCGATTCGGCGTAGGTTTCATAATACAGGTCAATGAAGGCGTGGCCGGTCTGCATCGCGGTACCGGTATCGGCCGCGTAGGCGTACCCGTAAACAAACCGCCCGTCGTCCGAAGTTATGTACAGCAGCGAACCGTACGGAATCACGTTCGGGTTCACCGCAACGGTGCCGTAGGTCAGCCGCTGGCCCGAAGCCCCTTTTGCCGTCAGCGAAGCCGAGTAGCCGGTTGCCCGCTGGCCGCTGTAGACGGCTGCCACCCCTTCAGCCGGGGCGCCATCGACAATTTCCGGCCCGGTGAAGATGGAGACCGGCGCGCCCTCTCCATAGCACTTGATGACGGTGGGTTCCATAGGTGTGATGGTCTCACGCCCTGTTTCCACGGTTTCGACAAGTTCACCGTCCACATACACTTCACGGTAGCTGACCCGTTCCACCCCTTCGCTTCCCCCAGACATTGTCTGGGTATAGTCCTGGTCGCGGTAAAACAGGCTCGAATATTGGTACTCTGTCTCAACCGGTATGGTTTCTTCCACCGTATACTCGTTGTAAGTCACCCGCTGCAGCGTAACGGTGTCGCCGGGTTCCAGCGCCTCATCCGCGGCGGGTGTCAGGATATCGTTGGTTCCAACCGCTATATTGGCTTCCGCCAGCAGTTCCCCCACCGTCTCGTCGGTTGCAATGAGATCTGCCGTACCGCCGTCCGCCATAACCGCCACCGTAAACGCCCGCAGCACATGGATGCGGTCACGGCCGTCGGCTTCGGTAATACGCAGCTCATCCTCCGCCGCGGGGGCCTCAACACCGGCCTGCTGCATAATGTCGCTGACCGTGGTGGCGCAGGTGATCACGGTGCCGGAATCCCCCTCGGTATCGGTGATTTCAACCACCCGCATCGAATCACTGATAAAAAACAGCGAAAGCCCCAACGCGGCAGCCCCTGTGCCCAGCGCTCCCAAACGCGGCAGAAAGCGCGCCGCACACCGGTACAGATGCTCACGGGTTTTGGTGGAAAGCATATGCAGGAACCTGCCTTTGTGAAAAATTCAATCCCTTGTTTCCCGCCGGGCGGCGGGGCCCGGCCGTTTACAAGTTTTTTCGGCCAATAAAAAAGCCGGCCGCCTCTTGGCGGAGCGTGCACGCTCCGCTGTGTCGAAAGGGCCGGCGCCGCGCCCGGCGTAACCGCCCGCGCAGCCCCCAAGTTGTGTAGTATTTTAATTCACGTTGGCTCGATTTTCCAGCGAAGCCGGTCGAAATGGGAAAAATTCACAGTTCCTTCGCAAAAAATCGCAGGTTTTCTTTGGGTTTTTACGCAGCCGCGCCGGTTTCCCGCCCCGCCGCTTTGATTTTTCTGTACGCAAAGAACAGGTACCCGCTGTGCAGGATCGCCACAACCGCGCAGGGAAGGATTGCCTTGGTGATCCCCAGCACAAGGATGCTGACTATGGCGTAGATATGCAGGAAGGCAGGCATCCAGAACATCAGCCGGTCCCGGCCAGCATCGTAGGGAATGTCGTATCTGGAATACTTCAGCACCAGGAAGATGCAGACGGCAAAATTCACCACCAGCATAATCAGTTCCGGCGTTTTCTGATACATGGGGAAAAGGGGCGCCATGAACAGAAGGAACATATTGACGGTGCACTGCAGAATCAGCGTGCCAAGCATGGCAAAAACCGGGTAGGCATAGCCGATCCATTCCTTTTTCTTTTTCCGGCAGACGTTTCTTCCGATCATGCAAAATGCCATGAAGAACGATAACATTTCCTCGTTCTGATTCTTTTACCTGCAAGATATGATTATGAGGAAAACAAGAGAAAACAGCATCCGGGATACCGAAGCCTGACATTACTGCTATGAGATCCCGAGCTGTTTTCAACGATAGTCCTTGCGGATTAATTCTCATTTTGTTTTTTGGCACGGAAAAGGATCATCAAAAGGGTTCCCCCAGACACCAGCAGGAGTGCCCACCATACCAACAACTGTCCGCCATCTCCTGTCTGGGGAGACGAACCGCCGGACTGAGACGTGTCACCGGGTTGAGACGTGTCACCGGGTTGAGACGTGTCGCCGGGCTGGGACGTGTCGCCGGGCTGGGACGTGTCGCCGGGCTGGGACGTGTCACCGGGTTGAGACGTGTCGCCGGGCTGGGATGTGTCCCCGTCAGAGGGCTGGCCGGAGCCATCCTCGTCCGGGTCAACCGGCTCTACAGGCGTATTGATCCCGTCTGTCTCTGCCAGCACATAATAGCTGTTGTGATTGGTGGTAAATGTAACAGCCGTGCCCTGTGCCTGAGATTCCATCTCTGTGACAGCTCCGCTCTCAGCCAGATCGAACACTGCCGGGGCCTGATAGTCACCCGTGTAGGTCACAGTAACGGTAATAGCGGACTGGACTTCTACCCGGCTGCCCTGGCTGTCCACAAAAAACAGATCCAGGGGGTACAGGTTGGTTCCGTATTTCTCCATGCAGGATTCAATCCACGCCCAAGCCTGTTCATCGCTGCGGGGGATCTGGTACACCACAAGGGTCAATCCATCCAGTGCCTCACCGCTCACCGTAACCTGTACGCCATCCTCCAGCTGGACGCTGGCCTGACCATCTACGACAGTAGCTTCTGCCCAAGCTGTCTCTTGAACAGATTGCGCCACCACCGGAATTTCCTCCGGTTCCGGCGCGGCGGCAAACGCCGGCATCGTAAACAATAGGGCAGACAGCGCCGACACAAAAATAGTCTGAAACAGTTTCTTCATCTCAACCTCCTGATTGTATCGTGGTATTCAGAGTGACAGCACCGGCGGAATGGTATGTCTCCGGCTCATAGGCCATCAGCTTCATGGAAATCGCCGTGCCGGGCGCCGGGACCGTGTCAAAGATGACGGACTGCACATATTCCCCGGGCCGGATCAGTCCGGTCTCACCCAGAACATCCCCATCTTCATCCAGAATCCGCAGCTTGAGCCAAACGTTATTTCCTTCCGGGTTGGTGAGCCACACGTCGGCCTGGCTGCCTTCCAGTACGACAGCCCCGCATACCCCCACCTGGAATGCCTGGGCGTCCAGTTCCTGCCAGCCAAGCCCGTCCGGCACATCGGGCGTCCCTGATACAGCAGACGCATCGAAGGAGGGCGGGACAAATTCCGACTGGGCGGCAGGAGCGGCGGTATAAAACAAGGCCGCACACATTCCCGCAAGGCACACAAAGCACAATACCGCCAGAATGGGTAATACCGGCTTTTGCCTGGAAGCATTTTGTTTTCCTGTCAAAACGGCATCACGCTCCTTTCTCTCATGTCTGGACACTGGCTGAGCCAGTGCCCGGACATCAGAGGTCAAGGGACGGATTTTTCCTGCCCCTTGACAACTGAAGCTGTTGATTACTCCGCAGCAGCGATGCTTACGGTGATGGTACCAATCTTGCCGCCATTGGCGCTTTCGGCAAGGGTTCCGCCGGGGGTAACGGTGATGGTGGCGCTGGGAGCCGAAGCAACTTCTGTACCCACGGCGGTAGCTACCGTGGCCTCGTTGTTGCCGAAGGTCAT
>ERZ1090863.850-NODE-851-length-14909-cov-6.683385_pt1 | contig 14909 bp, 17 predicted proteins | sample MGYA00478480_ERZ1090863 | MGnify/ENA primary metagenome ERZ1090863 (study PRJEB33644, sample SAMEA5815746) | chicken gut metagenome | biome: Chicken; feature: Gastrointestinal Tract; material: Caecum | place: Ireland | collected 2019-01-01 | study: A study of the...
CTGGGAACATCCTGCATCGGTCAAGCAGCTGTATTAATTCTGAAAGGGGCTGGGACTTTTATCCCGGCTCCTTTTGCTTTATAGCAAAAAAAGCGGAGCACTCCCCTTTTGGAGAATGCCCCGCTTTCTTTTTTTGCCTGTTATACCTTATACAGATTGTCCGTGCTTATCGCCGCAGTAACCGCGCCGTTTAAGCCAATGACTGCCCGCTTACCGGAGAGTTCCTGCACCGTGTAGACAGTCTGGTACACAAAGGACGCAAGGCTATTGTAGTTATAATCCTTTGCCCCCTGTTTCACCCGGACTTTGTCGCCCACCTTGATGGCTGCTGCCGGTGCAGACGTTCCCGCCTTTGCAAGATTATCTTGATGGACTGCCGCTGTGACAGTACTGCCAATCCCAATGACAACACGATTCCCGGATACTTCCAGTACATCATAGTTGTCATAGTAGGTGGTGAAGGCAGCTCCACTGTCATACTGTACTGCCTTGAGCACCTTCACCTTGTCGCCTACTTTGAACTTTGCAGTTGGCTGGGACGGCTTTGCCGGTTCTGCCGGTTTCGCAGGCTCCTCTGCTTTTCCCCAGCCATTAAGCCCCTGCTCTTTGACAATGGCGGCATAATCAAGATAGGAGACGTTGGTATCACAATACCCCGCGCTGTTGTTGGCTCCCGGCCAGGTGCTCCCGGTACTGCCAATCCCATCCTGCCAGATATGGCAGGTACGGTCTGGCTGCTGCACGCCCGGGCGCGCATACCAAAATAGCCAATCTTCCAACTGCTCCGGGTACAGGTAATTGAGGCACCAGTCGCGGTTTGCATACCATCCGGCACAGTATCCCGCATTCTCCAACGCCTGGCATACCGTTTTGATAATATCCGTATTCATCTGGCGCGTATTGCCGCCTCTCTGCGCCTTATACCCGTCCGTATCCTCCATGTCGATGAGTACCGGATACAACGGCTTTTTGCCTTTGAGCAGGCGCTTGATGTGCTCCGCTTCGCTCTTTGCCTCGTCCACGCTCATTGCATAGCTGTAGAGATATGCGCCCCACGGGATACCCAGCCGGTCACATTCAGCGGCATTGCGGGCAAAGGTGCTGTCGTCCTGCGTGTCCCTGTCGACACCCCATCCACAGCGCAAAATAGCAAAGTCAAGCCCCGCCGCTTTTGCCTTTTCCCAATCTACCTGCCCATTGTGGGACGATACGTCAATCCCTCTTTTGTTTGCCATGTTATTTGTCCTCCTTGTTATTTTCCCTAAGCTGTTTGACCGCCTGATTGATGCCCGTTGCCGCAAGGCCGGAGACAATCCCCACTGCCGCTGCGGTCAGGTAATCTGCCGGCGGGAACTCCGGCATGCCCAGCATATACGCTGCCACGCCCAGAATGCCGCCCAGCACCCCGCAGACAATGGGGATGAGCTTATTGTTGTCCCATGGGGTCGCCTTGACAATCAACCCGGCAAGGTAGCAGATAACAGAGATTGCCGCCACACTTGCAATTCCAATCCCAAAAATATCCATATCAGTTATCCTCCTTGTGTTGTGTTTGATACTGTTCTATCAGCATATGATATTTTGCTTTAATTGCTCCGTTTCCCCCTTCCCTCACATATTTCTCCCCTGCGGCAAGGCGTTCTTCCAAGGGCATTTCCTCGCTCATCACCGTCAGGCGCAAAGTATTCATATAGTCGTTGTGGGTGTACCCTTCCAGCCGCTTGATGCGTTCTTCGATTGCCCGCAAAGGCCGGGCTATTTTCCAAATTGCCACTGCAAACCCCGCTATCACGGTCAGATAGGTACATACATCCGCTACCCATTTCAGCTGTTCCAATTTACCACCTACTTCCACCTGCCGATTGCCTGAACGTTGACATAAAAATCTGCCGTGTGCGCATAGTTGGAGGCCAGACGGATATTAGGCAATGCCGCCTTGTTGTCGTCCCCACTGCCATAGGACAGATTTACTACCCAGACCAGCTCGTTGTTATACCCTAGTACACTAGCTGTCAGATATGGGCGCTCCGCAAACTCTGGGATTGCCCCCAAGGAATAAGCAGCGGAAACACAATACCCCTCTAGCTGGGTGGTAATGGCGACACTGTCCAGATGGATGGTCTTTGTGACAATCATCAGGCCGTTTGGAAATTTCCAGACGTTTGTATAACCCATGCCGGACGGAGTGCTGAATTGGATTCCAGGGGCAAAATCGTCAAATCCTGCCGCCACAAGCGCCCCGGAGGCATCCGCCTTGACCACAGCATCCCTTACCGCTGTCTGCGGCTGTGCGCCGACGTCGGCAGGCGACAGGACGATATCACCGGATAAAGGCTTGCCGTTGACCGTGCGGGTAATTGGTACAAAGTCATCAAGTCCAATCCCTTCCCACTGTTCTACGATAGCTTTTGCCGCGTCCCCCTGTGTTTGGGCGTAATTGCCTTTAGTCTGGGCATCGCTTGCAGCAGTAGCGGCTTGGCTTGCAGCACTATTTGCGGCAGTGGCGGCGCTCTCTGCATTGCTTGCTGCTGTATTTGCGGCACTTGCCGCGTTGCTTGCCGTGCTTGCTGTAGTATTGGCGTTATCTGCGGCGGTCTCTGCCTGTCCCGCTGCGGTATTCGCCTTATCAATCGCCTGCTGCGCCTGCACGATTAACTGCGTCAGTTCTCCCCATTCGTCGCTCGCAGCGGACGCTCCCTCAATATCGCAAGCCTGCACACGCAAGACAAGACCATCCACGCGCAGGTCATAGGTATCCGGCTTAATGACCTGCACCCAGCACGGATGATCTCCGGGCACATCACAGGCTCCAGAGGTTAGCGTTGCAGTCGCGGTATCCCCCTCAATTTCCATGGGAATCTGTACAATGTTTTTTCCTTTATTCACATAGAAAACAGCCGTAGTACCTTCCAATTCCACCGGCTGCCCACTAATATCAATGATTGTTATTTCATAGCTGCGCGCTTTGTTTTCTCCCTGCGATGCGTAGATGTACATCGTTCCATCTGGGTTTGCCGGAATTGCTAATTTTTGCATTTTATCACCATCCTATGTATTGATTGCATCTGCCAACAATCCATTTTTGAATACTAATTTTACCCTATCAAAATTCAGGGTTCCTGACCATGTTCCGCCCATGTTCCAATCCTTTATCAGTCCATTTTCGACCTTGATTCCTCCACCACTCAAACCGGGAAAAATTGTTCCACTAGCAGTATTCAAGACGGTTAAAAAGTCTGTTGATATATGCCGTTTGTCGTCATCGTCCATCCACGCAAAAAGTTCATCCTGATCCGGTGCAGTATGATCCCCGACAAATTTTTTTCGATGAAGACTGAACCCAGCAGCACTGCTGTAGGTTTCTCCGTTTTTCGCCAGATAAATACTACCTCGATGATTTCCATCGAGATAGAATGTTATTCCATTTGGGTTCATTGTAACTTCCCCTGTGCCATCTGAACGTGTCCATTCACTGGTATATGTCCCATACATATTACAGTCCCCGGTCTCCATGTTGATACTCGTTTTCCCGTTGGAGGATTGCAGGATCCCAGCTTTGATGAGGTTCGCAGTCAAAATGCCGGTTGTGATAAAGCTTGCCACAATCGACCCATCCTGTGTGATAGCTGTCTCGTATGGCCCATTGTATCCGTTATCACTGTACCCCAAGCCGCCTTGATTCCAGCGCCATACTTTCTGCGCTGTTTCGATGTCCGCTTTGTCCATGATAAGGATTTCATATGGCTGTCCTGCATCATTTTTGCGGATAACAACATATCCTCCATTTGTACCAGTAATCCAATTTGTCGCATTGTTGACCGCATTCTGCAACATACTATCCGAGGGTTTCTCGTTGATTTCCTGCTGTTGCTTTACAATTGTATCTGCGATATTTGTCTTCGCGTCGCCAAGCTCTACACTGATATACCTGTCTTTCAATGCGTCATAAGTGGTCTTAACGCATTTCGCCGTTGCAGATACCCCCAGTTTATCGTATTCCACATTGACGGTATCGCCAAGTTTCACCTTTTCCAGCAACGCGATGTCCTTGTATTCCTCTGTCTGTTCCAACGGCTGGAAAGCCACAGTAATGCTCACTGTAGGGACACCGATGTTGTTGTCCGTCACATATTTTTCAGCTGCTTCTCTTAGCTGTTCCTCCGTCGGCTGCTCCTCAAATTTATCCGATAAATCCACCGGGATTATCTTCGCGAAATCGTATGTACCGGGCGCATTTATGATTTTTTCCGGCAGCGTCACCAGATTACCGTCGCTGTCCTTATAATAGGGATAGATACCCGTTGATACGTTAGAGATATTTTCATCTTGTTCCAAATCCGTCAAGTTTTTCCCGTACCGGATACTCACGCCGTTATTTGACCCACGCTGTCCTAATAATTTGACCGTCCACCGGTCGAATTCGAACTCTCCGCCGTATACGTCCAAAATAGATCCTGTAGAGCCACCCAAAAGGGAGCGGATAGACGATGGCTGTATAACCTCCATCGCGGCTGTTGTGGACTTGTCCGTATAAAATGTAAACGGATTATCAACCACCGCAGCAGATTCAAGTTTTGACATGGCTTCCGCCGCACTGGAAGCTGTAAAAGGCTCTACCGGATACCCTGACAAATCATAGCTGATATGCTCTGCATACACTGTCACGCGGCCGGATAAAGGCTTTGTAATCCGGTATGCCCTAAACGGCTGCGGATCGCTGTATGGATTTGGCCTTGCAAAAATGATACATCGCGGTACAATGTCCCCATAATGGATCCCTGTGACTGGGTATTCCAACGTCAATTCAAACGCCCCATTAAGTTCTTCTACCGCTTGACAGGATATAGCGTCCGAAAGCGCTCCCAAACCGTTATCAGCAAATTCTTGTTCCGTGCTTGGATATAGCAAAATCAATTTATCACCTTATTTCAAAAAAACGCTTACCATCCCCTCATGGCTCAATGCCGCAGCCGAGGAAGCGCACATCAATTTTTCCAGTGTTTTACAAGCTGGATTAAAACAGCAGCTTCACATCGGCTGAGCTTACACCGTCCACCAACGGGGTGTTATCTCAATCCTGGTAACACCGCCGGAAAATCCAACAACGTTATTCCCTGGTTGCAATACCGGAAATTCCGGCGCGCTGATCGTTTTGTTTTTGTTGAGAGTGTCCTTATAGGCGTTTTGCGTATCGCTGTCCAGAACGACATACTCATCAATCTCTTTAATGGTCACCACCTTCCCGCCTACTGTGACCGTGCCCGCCCCATTGCCGTATACCTTTACAATGGGCTGCGCGGCAAATAACTCTGGATTATACAAGTACCCGGCCGCTGTAAAAACGGTCGGGTACTGTCCATCTTTGCGGTATCTTTGGGGTTTGCACACAAAAGTGATTGTACTCCTCCCGAATAGGTTCATTGCGTTTTCGATTTCCGGAGGGCCTTTGTAGTACGCTATACGATAGTAATCAGGATCATAACTATCCTCCAATCTTTGGTAACCTTTTGGGGATAATAACCATGCTCTAACTTCCCGCGCCCCCATTGGTGTTTTATTTTTATTGGCGTTAAAGTAGATTTCATATCTTTGCTCATAATTGCTGTATGATGCGTTATCTAATAGCAAATCTCCATTCCGCCCCGGAATTTGTACCGTCTCATACTGTTTTTCCGGTCCATTTTGTTCCGGGTACTTTTCCACGATCACTTGTACTGTATCAGACGGGATACCTGCCCACCAAATCATCCAAATACTGCTCCTCTCCTGATTACCTCGTTTTGTATTTTGACCATAACTGCCTCGGCAATTGAGTTTTCGTCCTGTCCTTGTGCGGGATATATGTTAAAAACAACCCCACCATAATTGACGGACGCAGGATTTGAAGACGATTGCGCGGAAGCATAAACCGGGATAGCCACAGAAGGGTCAAAACTGCTTATGCCGCTTTGCAGTGTGTTTTTTGCCGTTTTAAAAGCGTCGGACATACTATTCGACAGTCCTTGTGCAAATCCCTCTCCGCTGTATTTGCCAAGTTGCGCAAAGACTTTAGACGGAGAATGGATGCCTAATACATCCTTAACACCATCCACAATTCCGCCGAAAAAACCCGTAATCTTATCCCATACCCAGCTGATCATACTGTTAATGCCATCCCACAGTCCTGTGATGATGTCTTTCCCAATGTTGTAGATATTAGACGGTAATTCTTTGAACCATCCAATAATGCTGTCAACTACATTTACAACTGCCGATTTCGCTTTTTGGTACAGTTCGCTCCCCCATCTCCCGATATCCGATACTACATTTTTTAGCCATTCCCATATTCGGCCTGGTAAATTTGCAAACCAGTCAATTACCGCGCTGACAGTATTACTCACCCAGGTGGTAGCAGCTTGCCACATCTGTTGCCCCCATTGCCCAATTTTGGTAACGATGTCAACCAAAAAATCCCAAATTTTTCCCGGTAAAGAAGCAAACCATTCAATTACCGACATAATGATCTGCGGGAGCTCTGTAGTAACCCAATTCCAGGCATCAATTCCAAATTGGATAATGTGACCCAAAATCTGCCCGATTGCATAACCTATTTTCTCTGGTAAACTGTTGAACCATTCAATGGCGCTTTGAATCCATGCCGGGATTGTTTCGGTGAAAAAAGAAATAATGGAGTTCCAAACATCTGTAAAAAATTGGCCTACTTGTGACCATATATTATTCCACCATTCGGGGATACCGGAAAACCATTCTACAACAGCGTTCCATGCGTTGGGGAGCGTTTCTGTGAAAAATCCCGCTATAGCGTTCCAAACTACCTCAAAAACTTCCTTGATTGCATTCCAAGCATTGATAACCGCGTTGCGGAAATCCTCATTTGTATTCCACAACGTCACAAGTGCTGCTATTAGACCCGCTATCAAAGTTGCTATCAGCATAATGGGATTTGCGTTCATGACTAGGTTGAAAGCAGCTTGTACCGCTGTGGCCGTTTTGGTAGTCGCTGAAAACCCTTTAATGGCAGCAACAACCCCCTCTATAGTAGAGGCTACTTTCCATGTTGCAAATCCTACTCCAATCCCGGTTATTGCAGCAATAATCATATCTTTATTTGTGAGCAAAAAGTTGCCAAACTCTAAAACTTTTGGAAGCACAGTATTTATAAAATAATCAAACCCGCTTTCAATCGAAGCAGAAACGGAAGAAAAATCCACGTTTCCAGTAAGTTCCAAAAGTTTTTCCAGAATCCTATTTATACCTTCTCTTACAGCATTTACAGCCGGTTCCAATTTTTCACCAACCGTTGCCATGTTTTCCTGGAATTGTGCAGTAATCCGATTGCTTTCTACTAAAGATTTGTTATTTTCTTCCCATCCTTTTCCAGCAGAAATGAGCCCCTGATTCGACAGCTCTTGCAATACTAAATTTGCACGTTCTGTTTCACTGTTTGCGGATTCTAGTTTTTTATTAAATTCATCTTCACTTGTTCCGGCCCAATTCAGGACGTCGGCAAACGTACCTGTGACCGCAGACGTGCGGATCGTTTCGTTGATAGATTCCGCCAATCCGTCAATCGGGATGGAATCTCCGTATGTAGCCCAAGCACCAATAGCACCATAGGTCAACTGTGTCAGTTTTTCCTGGGATAACCCCAATGCTTGCAAATTGGCTGTTGTAGTCGCTGCTGTCTGATCATCTGCTAAAACACCATATAGTAGCTCATAACTTTCGGCCGTCTCCTGTGCGCTATAACCTGCGTTCTTGCTGGATACTTCCAAAGAACCCATGATTTTTCGGTATTCCTGTGTTTCTGCCACCAAATCAGCAATCCCACTGGCTATCCCCTTGATACCTTCGATAATTCCGCTAGCTATAAGGTTAGATTTTAATATATCGCCAAACGAAAGTGTGCTTTTTCCAGCGCCATCAAAGCTCTGTCCAAGGTCGTCAATCCCAGATTCAAGTTTTTCTGATTCAGCTTTTAAATTGTTTAGAGTTACTTTTGCCTCATTAAGTGCCTGTTTCCACTTTAATGCTGTGGTACTATTTTCTTTGTACTTTTCTGTGGCGCCTTGAAGCCCTTTTTGTAACTCGTCAACCCTCCTTTCCTGTACTTCAATCTGTTGAGCAAGGATTTTGCTTTGCGCAGTCATTTTTTCCTGCTCCGAATCATTAGCAGAAAAAGATGTAGTAAGGGCTTTCATTTCGCTGTCCAAGGTTTTCGCTTGCTGGATAATATTATTCAATTGTCTTCGATATTCTGCTTCGCCGTCCAGACCGATTTTAGGCCCTATATTGACTGCCATGGTATCACCTCAACTTTATAACATCTTCAAACCGCATATGGCGGTTGCGCTTTTTGGGGATTGCGCCTTTGTGTACAATGGCAAAGCAGGAAATCATATCGCGCATCTCTGCATAATCTGTGTGTAAAATTTCCTGCTTTGTCATATTGAGTGTTCTGCCGTAAAACAAAAACCAAGCAAGATTAAGACTCACTTGGTTTTTGCTACTTGTTTTTTTTTGGTTTCCACTTCGACAGTTTGTGCTGACATTTCTTTGATCAGGATGGTTTGTGCATCATGTATTGCTTTGCTGTATTCCGGCATGGACAAAGTTGTAATTGCTCGCAGCGTTATCGGATTAGGGACATGTTCTGCATTTTCAAATTGTAATTTATCTTCGGCGGCATTACTCATAATTACTAACATTTTTGCCATTAAGAGCATGCTTTCTGCTGTTGGTAATGTTTCAATTTCTGTCAATCTTGATATCTCTCTTCCTGGACACAAATCGGAAATATCAGAAAATGCTTGTACAGTCAACGCTAACGGATATTCCTTGCCGCGAATAGTCACTTTGTTCATTAAATTCACCCCTTTGTAATATTCAGCATGGCTTTCAAAATTTCTTCAGCTTCCGCTTCCGTATTCACATCGTTTGCAACTTTTTTCCAGTTGTGATTTGTGGTATCATCCCTCATCAAATCCGCAGTAAGCTCTTGCGTCTGCCACTCGATGCTCTCCTCTTGTGTAGCTGCCGATGTACTGGACGTTTGGAATCTTGATTTTGTTAGGACCGTAGGAGCAAAGCTCTCTATTCCATCAGACATATATCGTACGATAAACCCGATCCCAACATAGGGAATTTGCATATTATCTCCATAAGTAGTAATTTTTGCACTTTTTTCCCCGCCGTAAGAAAGTGTTTCTGGTTCTGGCAATCCGTAAATCAGTTTTTCTGCTTCTGCTTTTAGTCCATCTACAGTTAAAGTAACTGTCCCTCCTGTAAAAGTTCCGGGGACGTTTTCTGCTTCCACGTTATTTGCGTAAAACGGATTGCTGTCTCCTGTTTCCGGATCGATACTCACTTCCACACCACGGGCCAGCTCCATTCCTTCGGTATAGGATACAGCCCCACTTGCGTTTCCGTACAGCGCAACATACGGCTTTGAAAAACCAGTGCATACTTTTCCTGATGCCATTCTTTTCTTCCTTTCCTTAATCAATAATTTTTTTTGTTTCTCTGTCTATGATGTCGGCCATGGCTTGTTCTGCTTTCTTTCTGCTCTTATTGATTGCAGGACGTACAAAAGGCCTTTTTTCCGCAATGCTTGAGCCACTTTCCAGAGATCTTGCTATCATGACATTCGGCTGCCCTTTTGGATATTTTTTGGTTTTTAAGTCATTGTAACCGTCAAATCCGATTTTGACATTGTATATGCCATTATCTTCTTCGAGCGGAGTAATGCCTAATCCATCCAGCAATCCTTTTTTCGCCGTATCAGTAAGCGGTGCAGTGGTTTTTTTGTTATACGCTATTAACCCCGCTTTGTCATCCTGTGACGGGATGGCTTCAATGTTTTTTCGGATTGCATCTGTGATGATGCCTGCCCCCGCATAGATCGCCTTCCCTGCAATTTCTCTGGTTTTTTTTGACAGTTTTGATAAGCGCAACTCGTATTCTTTTAACGCTTTAAATCTCATTATTGCCATATAGAACCTCCCAAACCCATTCATAGTGATAAAATCCTGTATTTTCTTCGTACTGGCTGGAATTTAAATACCAAGCAATATCAAAGCTGTCCAATGACTTTTCAAAATCATTTTTCCAAGGATCGAACTCCATTTTTGTAAACAAGTCGGTTGTGCCCTGTATCGTTTTTTCCACATGCTTGCCATTCGCGTAAAAATCATTTTCTCCATCTTCCTGCCACACAAAATAGCGGTCGGATTTAAGCCGTTCGCAATGGCTCACAGCGTCCGTCACTGCGATGTGCGCCGCTATGATTCTTTCGTACCATTTCACGGCGCGCTCACCTCGATTTCCTGCTCGATTTTCGCCAGCGTGATGTCAAGGCTTGCCGGGTAGACGTCCGTGACGTTCTGCACCATGTCAACGCGAAACTGCCGCCCGTCTTCGGTCACAGCCACGTCCTGGTTGGTGATGCCGCCATAGCGCGGCACCCGCAAAACGCGTTCGATCTCGACTTGATTCTGCCGACCGCTATAATACCGCTGGATGCCAAGCCGCTGTTCCTCATACCGCAGCTTGCATTTTAGGGCAAGCACCGGCTGGGGCTGATACCCCGGCTGCGCTCCGTCGGTCACGCTATAGATTTTTACAACGCCGTCGCCAAAATTCTGCGTCACCCCGTTGTCAGTCCTGGGCCTGTAAGGCGCTTTCCACGGCATTCTGCATCACCATCGCTTCCTGCTGCGCCGTCAGGATCAGCGCCAGATAGTTGTTCTCAAACACATCCAGCGCGCTGTCCCGCGCATATCGCACATACTCCATCAGCAGGGTGCGGGCCATGCCGTCCGCCTCGTAGTCGGGCTGGCCGCCCAGCTTGCCGTCCAGGTAGGCGGCGGCTGAGGCGATCAGCCCGGAGATTTTGGCGTTGGTAGCCCCGTCATCCCACGTGATGTTGAGGTAGTTTTTTACGTCCGCCAGCAGGGCGGCGGGCACGGTCTGCCGGGTCATGCGTCGCCCTCCGATGTGGTGACCGTGATGGGGAGCGTGCTCTCGTCGTTAAAAGTCGCGGTCCCGCCGGTCACCGCGCCGCCGGTAGTAGTGAGCGCAATGGCGGTCACGTACTTGCCGTCAGCACCCGCCTTGCCTTGTGCCCCGGTTTCGCCCTGATCACCCTTGGGACCGGCGGGGCCTTGTGCCCCAGTATCGCCCTTGTCACCCTTGTCACCCTTAGCACCCTTCAAATTTTTGAAGGCGAACGAAAACACTTTGGCAGTATCAGGGCCAGATGCAGATACCGTTACAGAGGGTGTCCCAGTGTTGGCGTCTACGGTAGCTGTGGGGGTACCAAACCCAGCAGCAGCACCAGCGGGACCGGTAGCACCTGTTGCCCCAGTTGCCCCGGCGGGTCCCTGGGGGCCGACCTGCTCATTCTGAACACCCTGTTCGAGCTTATTCATCTTCTCGGCGGTGATAAGATCACCATCAGTCCAAGTTGTGGGTGTGTATGCCATCTGAAATCATCCTCTCTGGTTCAAGTCGCTCCAATCCGTGCTCTTCCAATCTCCCCCGAGCCAACGAGCCCGGTATCAGCCGGGGGCGTTATTCCCCCGACTTGGTCACGGTGATGGTATAGGTCTGGGTAGCGGTGCCGTTGGCAGCGGTGACCTTGACCTTAACGGTGTTGGTGCCGTTCGCCCACTTGATGGCCGCGCCGTTGCTGTAGGTGTCGGTCTGGTCGGTGTCATGGGTGTTGGTGATTTCGATAGTCGCGCCAGCGTCAGCGGGCACCGCCATGATGGTGTTGCTTGCGTTGGTCGTGCTGGCGGTGTAGTTGAGAGTAGCAGCCGCGAACGCCGGGGACAGGGTCAGCGCGCCAAGACGCAGGCTCGCCAAGTCGTCATTGTCGGACGCGGCGGGCGGGGTCAGCGTGGTCACCCGCAGGGTCGCCGGGCGCAGGTTGGCGATGTTCAGGCGCAGGAACGCGTTGTTGTCCATCGGGAAGCCGTTTGCGTACAGCTTGATGAGGTAGACGCGCTCATCCTCCAGGAAGTGGTAGTGGTCGCTGTACTCGATGCGGCCCTCGCGCTGCATACCGGCACCCGCAAAATACTTGTAGCCGATGCCGATAATGGCGTCGCCGCGGTCAGTCAGCGCGATGCTGGGAATGATGGTGATGGGATAGGGCAGGATATTGTTGCGGTAGGTACCGTCGCCACCCATGATGGTAGTGGCGGGCATAACCAGCTGGTAGTAGTCCTGCGGGTTGACGATGAGAATCACGTCGCGCAGCGTGCGCGGCTTGCCAGCCGGGTCAACGGCCAGCATGGACAGCAGGTTGCCGATGGTGGCAGGGTCGAAAGAATCCACCTCGATCTGCGATTTCTCCGGGTACGCGCCGTCCGTCACAGAAACGCCCTCGCCAACCTGGCGGTTCATGCCGATGGGGCCGTCCTTGCCGTCACCGGTAACGCAGCCGACCTCAAGGCCGTTTGCCAGCGCCTCATACAGCACCTGGCGGACAAAGCTGTCCAGCCACTCAGGGCCGAGCTCCAGCATGGCCTTGCAGACAGGAATGAACGCCGACAGCTTTTTGAGGGTCATGTCAACGACCGTGAACCCGGCAAGCAGTTCCTGCACGATGGGGTCGCACAGCTTGCCCCACAAGGCGGACTGCTGGCCGTTCTGGCTCATCAGCATTTCGACCACGCCGCCGGTCGGCAGGAACTGGATGTGTGACAGCAGCGGGTGGCTGGTCTGCAGTTCATCAAACACGGCGTTCATGATGGTCTTGGGCATAGCCAGGTCAGCGTTGACAAGCGCCTGCTTGACGTCGGCGGCTTTCATGCACTCGGCCAGCTTCTGGTAGTAGTCGCGCTCCTTACTGGTCAGCTGGCGGACGCCGCGCGCGGCCAGCACCTGAGTGTCGCGGCTCTCGCGCATATCGTCCAGCTTCTGGTCGTACTCTTCACGGACGCCCTGCGCGATGGCCTCGAACATCTGGTCGAACGCTTCGCTGTACGCCTCACTGTCGTTGTTCTTCAGCGCCTCCACCATTTTCTGGCGGGCTTCCTGCCGCGCCTGCTGCACGGTCATTTTCATGTCATTGCTTTTCATCTTTTTGCCTCCTTCAGATGATTTCTGCAAGGGCCTGCATCAAGGTTTTTTCGGCAGGCTCTTCTTTGGGTTTTTCTTTGGGTTGGGTTTCGGTTTTTTCTTCGGGCGGATTCAACACCCGCTGCATGATGGCTTTCTTCGCGTCCTGCGCAACCGGCAGGGCGGCGTCCTGCGTGATGGAAGTGGCGATGCCGTAGTCCAGCGCCTGCGCGGGCGTCAACCAGGTATCCACCTTCATCAACGCGCGAACCTCGTCGGCGGTCATACCGGTGCGGTCGACAAAAGCGTTGATGCCGATCTCGGTCATCATTTCCGCTTCGTCCGCCGCCGCGCGCAGGTCGTCCGCGTTGCCGTCCACCGACACGATGACTTGGTGCAGGAAATACGCCGAGAGGTTCGATGCGATTCTTTCATCGCCCGCCAAGAACGGGAACATCGCCGCGCTTGCGACAAATCCGTCGCCGTAACTAACAACTTTCGCCGGGTGCTGGCGCAGGGCGTTGTAGATCGCCCACCCCTCAGACACCGAACCGCCGTAGCTGTCGATATGTACGCGTATTTCGTCCACGTCCAAATCCTTGATTTGCTGCTCAAGGCTGTGCGCCGATACATCGCCGTCAAACAGCGCGAACGGCACGATGTCCCCGAAAATGTACAGGTCTGCCGCACGGTCGGCCTGCTGGATGGCATAAAACTTTCTATTCTTCACTTTGTTCACCCCCTTCCAAAGCTCTTGTCTGTGTCCCCATCTCGGAAATGTTCAGCGTTAGATAGTGCTTGTTAGCCCACTCTTCCGGGATGGGTTCTTGATTCGCTGCCCGCAATACATCGTTCAGCGAGAAGATACCGCTGCCAACGACCTTTTCGATGTTGGCCGCGTTCTCGAAGATGTCAAAGTGAATGATGCTACTGCTGTCTACTCGGACATAGCTTCCTTCCTGCCATGCCTCGTAACCGTAGCGCTTGCGGTTGATCTCTTCCTGGATTTGGTCGCACAGCGGGTCGATAACATAGGTCAAGAACCGCTTGTTGGCGTCGGCAGTCCCTTCCACCGACCCGTTGATGAGCACTGACGGGATTCCGAACGCCCTCGCGGTCATGTTGAACACATCCTCCACAAGTTTGCGGATTTCATCGGACGTGGCACCGCTGCCGCCGCCAAATTCCTGCACGGTGTACTCGTAGCCGTCGAACTCCGGCAAAATGCCGGTGGCGCTTTTCAGATAGGGCGCGACTTCCTGCTGGATTCGCGCGGCCAGCGCTTCCTTGAATCCTTCTTTTTGTGATTCGATGGTTGCGATGTGCAGCTTTAGGTGCGCGCCATTGCGGGTCGTGTAGAACGTCTGCGCGGCGTTCAGTAGATTGGCGTAGCTGGCGGCCATTGCGTTAAGCACCGGTCGGATGTCTTTGGCGTTCAGCCGCAGGTGGATAACGTCATTTTCGCGGAACGTCTTGGTATAGCTCATTTCGCCCACTTGGACGTTCGTGTATTCGTTTTGCCGCTGCGGGTACCCGCCGTTCATCGTCCAGCTATCGGCACACGCCAGCCCTTCAATGCCGGTGCGCGAGCGCGTTGAAATAATCAAGGCTTCGTTGGTTGTGTACAGCTGCCAAATCACCTTATGCCAAAAATCCGTGCTGTTCTGGTTGGTGTTCGGCTCCACGTTGAGCATATAGTACTCACGCTCCCGCACCTCTTTGCCGCGCTTGTAGGTGCGAAACTCACAGCGGCCGATTGCGTTCGCTATCATGTCCACGCACGCATGAAAGCACAGGTCGCGCACAAGGTAGTCCTGCGCCGCACAAAAGAGGTCGGCGCAATC
>ERZ1090863.853-NODE-854-length-14856-cov-6.398216_pt1 | contig 14856 bp, 19 predicted proteins | sample MGYA00478480_ERZ1090863 | MGnify/ENA primary metagenome ERZ1090863 (study PRJEB33644, sample SAMEA5815746) | chicken gut metagenome | biome: Chicken; feature: Gastrointestinal Tract; material: Caecum | place: Ireland | collected 2019-01-01 | study: A study of the...
CCCACGTCCACCAGGTGTCGTTTTGGATGATAGGGGGCTTGCCGGAATACTCCTGGGCACTCTGGGCGCTCTCAGCGGCTTCCGTGGCGCTCTTGGAGGCGTTGGTTTCAGACTTGGCCGCATTGGTAGCCGCCTGCTGCGCCTGTTGTGCCGCTTGCTTGGCTGGTTCCACATACTGACTGACCGCCTGGACCGCAAAGCCCTTCCATTGTGCTCCGGTGGTCTTCATCGCTACACCCTGCTGCTCGCAGACAAACAGGGAGCTATCGTCTACCGACTGCGCCTGCGGCAGGGAACCTATCGTTTTGTCAGCCATCTAATCACCTCATTGCCGGGGGGATTTTCGGGGGTGCGGGCGGCTTTTCGTCCAGGGACTTGACCACCTGCCGGATTTTGGATTTCGCCGCCGCCATAAAATCCACAGCGTCGCCGGAGACCATAATTGCCCCCAGCATGGTAAGCGCTTCATTCAACTCTTTCTTGATATCCATTTACACTCCTTGTCTCCACGATCCGTTCCATACCCATGCGGACGATGTAGTCCACGCACCGTCATATACCCACGGAGTTGCGGTGTACCATGCACCGTCCCAAACCCATGCGCCGCCGGAGGTTTCTTCCTCTTCCCAAACAGCGTATAAGCGGTATGTTTCGCCTTCCTCAGATCCCCACAGTGTGATGTAGTCCCCTGGGTAGTACTCCGGCCTGGTGGCGCTGGAATCGTCCAGTGCCCAGCCCAGGAAGGTGTAGCCGTCCCGCGTGGGTTCATCCCACGGGATTCTCAACTCCACATACTGGTCGTCGTTTTCTGTCTCCCCCTCAATGGTACTTGGTGCCCCGCTGCCGCCGTTTGCGGAGAATCGGAGGGTCACGTAGTATGGTCCGCCGCCGCCTCCACCGCCGCCGTCTGTGGTAAAATACTCGATTCCAAGCCACGTGGCTCCAGTGGCGGTGGGGGAGGTGTTGTATTGCACGTTTACCGCATACTCTGTACCGGGGTCCAGGCCGTCCACATACACGTCAAAGGCGGAGGATATTCCGCTGTACCACTCGTCGTACACTACCGCCGATGAGCTGGAGGCTAGTCGAACAAACACACGATAAGCCGTATAGGGCGACGACGGCCTCACGCGGATATTGACGTAATCTTCTCCGTAATTTTGTATCGAAAAACTTGGCATAGCTCACTCCAACTGGAAGTAGACCTCACCGTATTCACCTGATCCAGACGGTGCTCTGCTTCCATAACTGGCTCCAGGAATCACCAACGGACCGCCGCCGAGCTGACACATTGCAGTAGAACCAGTATCGCCGTATCCAAGCATCAAGAAAGGCCCATAGCCGGAGCTGATGTAGATGTTTCCAGACTGCCCCGTCTCGATGCGGATACCGCCTCTGTTCGTGCCGATAGTCAACCCGTCTCCTGTATTTGTATTTACAATGTCCATAGCGCCGACTTTGCTTCCGCCGGAATCCAAAAGCTCAACCTCGCGCCCTTGCAAAGTCCTGGCAGTGATTCTCAGCGCATTGACATAGTCCGCTGTGACGGTGCCGTCGATGATCTCTACCACGCCACGCTCTGTCTGGTATCCTTCGTCATTTTCCAGCTCACTTACCCTGTCTGGTATGTCTCCCGTGGTAGCTACATTGTTGGGAAGCTGGCCAATGGTCAAGGACCCGGTAATGTTGGCGGCATTGACATATAAGCTGTCAGTGTCGATTCTGCTTGCCTCAATGGTCCCCGTCTTGATACATGCCCCATCGATGGTGGTCGTACCATTGGCAAGTCCGGTAAACGTTACCAAGCCGTTCATCTGGATGGTCTGGGAGGAAACTGTAACCCCTCCCACGCTCAGGGAGATAGAGGACGATGTGGAACCGTTGGACACGCTCAGAGTGATGTTGTCCACTTTCTGCGTGATGCTGCTCACTTGCCCATTCAGCCCAGTCACTTGAGACTGAATCTGCTGCAGTTGCACACTAAAACTGCTCGACAGACCCTCTAGCTCATTCTCCACTTTCAGGAGGATTTCTTCGGAGGTCTTTGAGATTAGGGAGCGGGTCTCGGCGAGCTGCCAGTTGATGTCAGCGATAACGGGAGATTGATATTTGTATTCGCTCTCCTGTTCCGCCTGGCCCGGTGCTCCCGCGTCGCTGGTCATAAGGCCGTCAAAGGTCAGGGTGGACTGGGCCAGGACGGTGTACACCCCGCCCATCGTCAATCCGTCCCCGATCTCCGCCGCTGGGTCAAGGATCGCGTCCTGGGCCATCGCCGGGGTGTAGGTGTAGGAGGACAGGGCGGACAGGATATTGTTTGCCATCTCCTGGGTGCCGTAGGGGCATGTGACCTCTACGGTCCGCCCGGTATCATTTCCGGCGATATAGGCGTTCTCGCTGTCCACAGCTAGGATAACTTTTGACACAGGCGCGAGGGATGGGGAGGTGTCAAGCTGGGCCATCCGTGTGCCCAAAAAAACCTTATCAGACAAGTATCCTGTCACCTCCAAACGTGATCGCGTCGCCGTCCTCCTCCACCAAATAATTCGTCTCCGCTGGGATTTCCCCAAAGGAAACCAACCTCAACTTACCGTCATCGGTAATGATCCAGTTCCCGGCATTTGCCACGGCGATATACCGCAGCACGTCCCGCAGCGTGTAATTATTGGCCGGGTAGTCGATGGTGTAGCTCTGGTTGAGCACCGTCCGGGGGTCTAACGTCACGCCCATAAGTTGTGCGATCACATTGACCGCCTGGACCATCGTCATGGGAAACTCCAGCGACTGGGCCGGTTCCCACACCTGTTCGGCCTTGAGCATGTCGTCATAGCCGTGGATGGTCATTACCCCGGTCACTTCGTCTACGCTCCGGGTATCTATGTAGTAGATGCCCTTTTGTATCCACTCGCTGGCCTGCGCCCCCTTGACCAGCCGGTAGGAGGGGATCATCTTTGCCATTCTGGGGATTGTGCCCGGCTGACGTAAGACTAAGTCAATCTCCTTCGCCACCGCCCCGCCGATGCCCATCGTGTCCTCGGCGAACAGGTCTGACGTGGTTGAGAGGCTGACGATTTGATCCTCGCCGTAGGTCGTGCCCGCGATGACGATCTGGACCTGCTTCCGTGCGGTGGGGTCCAGGATGAGGGCCTGATACAGTGCGCTTGTCGTCTGCATTACTTTTCCTCCAGTGTCAACGACACGCCGGAGTAGTAGGTATTCCCTCCCTTGACAATTTTGGCGGTGACGGTGGGGCCGGTTACATACATGGCCCTGGTCAAGTCGTTCCCTTCATCATCGGTAAACGTCACCGTGGCCGGGTCCGTCAGGAGGGAGGCTTTCAGCGTCGTCAGAGTGTTGTCCCGCAGTTCAACATAGCTCAAATCGATCTGGTGCTTTTTGATCTGCGTCCGCCAATCTGTGCCGTCGATTGTGACGACGCTCCGCGCCTGACGCAGGAGAGGGGTGAGCACATACCCGCCCTCCGCCAGCCATTCGGCGTGAGATACGCCGTTGATGACCACTTTGACCTGCACATGCTCACCCCCTTAGATGTAGACCGGGGACTGCCCCCGGGCGATAGCTGTCTGGTTCTGCTGCTGAGTGATCAGATTCCCCACCTTTCGGCCATTGAGGTATACCGCCGCGCCGTCTAAAGCCGCCCGCACCGCCGCGCCCACGGATGCCCCGATGGTATCCCCGCCGGAATAGACGGGTGCAGAGGTTGCCGCCGTTACGCCGTAGGTCATGGTCGGGGCCACGAGACCGGACATAGACCGGTCAATCTGCCGCTGTACGTTTCTCATTTCGTTGGAAAACCCAACACCGATACCCATTGCGTCATAACGGCCAATTTTTTCGTACTTTTTTGATGGGCTGTGGATTTCTTCGTTATCTTCGACGCTGCTGAAAAGATTGTCGAGCAATCCGCTAAACCAGTTTTTCAGCCCATTCCAGGCGTTGGAAATTCCGTTTTTGATTCCATCGACGATGTTTTTACCGATGTTGGAAAACACTTCCCAAACATTGGAGAAAACATTGGTGATGTCATCCCACAGGCCGGTAAAAAAGTCCTTCCAACCGGCGAAAACATTCTTAATAGCTTCCCATGCAGCTTGGAAGTCGCCTCTGAGAACAGCTTCCACCACGGCAAAAATGCCTTTAATGGTGTTCCAAATGTTCTCGAAGTATCCGATGACAACGTCCCATACAGCAGTTATCCCGCTCCATGCCGCTTTAAAGAATCCTGTCAGCACATCTGCCACAACGGAGAACACGCTTTTAATGCCCTCCCAAATTGCTTCGAAATAGGGCTTTGCCGCGTCCCATGCCGCCTTGATATTCTCCCATGCGTCCACGAACGCCTGTTTGATGTTCTCCCAAATTTCAATAACAGCGTTCCGGAAGTCCTCGTTAGTTGCCCACAGCGTTCCAATGACTGTGACAAGTCCTGCAATGGCTGTAACGATAATGGCGATGGGGTTGGCCTTCATAGCAGCATTTAAGGCAAGCTGTGCGATGCTGGCCCCCTGGTTTGCCGCAGCAAATGCCTGTATGGCTGTGACCATTCCTTGGATTGTAGTAACCACTTTCCATGCAGCAAAACCAGCAGCGATTCCGGAAATGACAGAAATGATTGTCGGGCCGTTATCAACCAGCGTTGAAACAAAACCAGCAATGGTCTCTCCCAGTTGATTCCAGTCGATTCCGCTTATGATTTCTTGCAGGACGGGAAGCAGCTCTTGCGAAAGCTGGTTTTTCATATTCGCAACCGCTTCCCCAACGCTGGAAAGTGTCTCGCTCATTTCCGCCTGTGTATTGCGGCTCTCCACCAGCGCCTCATTGTTCCGATAGAACGCCTGGGCCGCCTGGTCGTACTGATTGGACAGGGTCTCCATGATGAGCCGGTTCCGCTCACTCTCCGATCCCGCCGCCGCCAGTTTGGCGTTAAACTCATCCTCAGAGATGCCCACCCAGTTCAGCGCGTCCGCCAGAGTGCCGGTGACCTCGCCCACCTTCGCCGTCTCATTGGCGGCTTCGATCAGTCCCTCAATGGGGAGGGAATCGCCAAAGGTGCCGCTCACGCCTGCGGCGATCTCCGTCCAGGTGGCCACGTCCTCCTCGCTCTCGGCCAGCTGCGCCAAAAGCTGGGAGGCCTCCGTGGCGGTGTCGGTGTCACCCAGGATTCCATAGAACGCCTGGTACGCCTGCTGCGCGGTATCCGCCCCATACCCGGCCGCCTCGAAGGCGGTGTTGAGCCGTCCTTGCGCGCGGCGGTATTCCTCGGTGGATTCATCCAGATTCCACAGGCTGGATACCAGGTCGGCCACAGCGGAGGCCGCCGCCTGGATGCCGGAGGAAATGAGGTTGCCCATCGCCACGGTCATGGAGCTTAACCCGCCGGAGGCTTTTTCGGACGCACCGCCCACATCATTGAGCGCGTCGGTGAGATCTTTGGTGGAATCCTCTGTGCCGTCCATTTCGCTCTGCACCTTAGAGAGCTGGGAGCGGGTTTTGTTCAGCTCGGCGACGGCGTTGTTCATGGCCTGCTGCCATCTTTGTACCTGGTTGCTGTTTTCCGCGTAGTTAGAGCGGGCATGGTCAAGGGCTTTCTGGATTTCCGCAATCCGCTTTTCCTGGAGGGAGAGCTGCTCCGTCAGTACCTGGGACTGGTTGGCAAGATTCTCCTGGCTCTTGTCGTTGGCGTCAAAAGCGGAGGTTACGGCCTTCATCTCCGTGCCCAGGGTCTTGAGTTGCTGGGAGATGGAGTTTAGGTTTTTTCTAAATTCGGCTTCCCCGTCTATGCCTATACGTTCGAGGCCCTATATCATAAGGCACACAAACCACCCCCTTGTGTCTTTATTGGTTTTATGTTATAATATAAATCGAGGTGATTACATGAAAGATATTACTGGTCAGAGATTTGGTAATTTAACCGTGCTCAAACCTGATTTCAAAGATCGTCGAGGTGAATGGCACTGGCTGTGCTTGTGCGACTGTGGATCGACGAAATCTGTATCAGGTAACAAGCTAAGAAGCGGCAACACTAAAAGCTGCGGATGTTTGCAGCGAGAACACAGAGCCTCCGGGAATATAAACCGAACACACGGAATGACTAAAAGCCGCCTATACTATGAATGGACAAACATGAAAAGCAGGTGCTATTACGCGAAAAACGTAATGTTTCATTCTTATGGTGGCCGTGGTATTCAAGTTTGCGAAGAATGGAAGGACTCGTTTGAATGTTTCATGAAATGGGCATTATTGAATGGATATGAAGATAATTTGACACTTGAACGCATCAACGTCGATGCTAACTATTGCCCAGAAAACTGCAAATGGATTCCTCGATACGAGCAATGCTTGAATACCAGGCGCAACCATTTCGTCACCGCTTTTGGGCGAACACAAACTATAAAAGAATGGTCCGTTGAAAGCGGTATAAAATATGACACGATTGAAAGACGCCTTAACAGTTATGGATGGGACCCAGAGAAAGCAGTGTCTGTACCGCCCACGAAACATAAGTAGGCATACACTCACCTCCTCTTTAGCCGCGACATCTGCTCAAACAGGTCTCCGCCGGTTTTCTCCTTCGCGCCGCACTCGGCGATCTGCCAACACGCAATTTGGTCAAACACTCTGCCCATAGGGAGGTTTCTGACCTCAAAGCGGGTCAATCCGGCTTTCGCGCCGTTGTAGTACACCCACGCCGGGCTCACTGGCCCGACGTGGCTTCGCCGTTTTTTCCTTCCGCCTCCACCGTCCGCTCGGTGTCAGACCGCATTACGTCGAAGATCGCTTGCGTGGCCTTGGGGTCCCGCACGTCGATGAGGTCGGCGGGACGGCACGGAAGTTCCGGGGGCAGGTCCTCCCCGCAGGCGGAGAGGTAGATTCTTCCGGCTTTCATGAGGATTTGGAGGACGCGGTCTAGGGCGTGGACCTTTTTCACAAGGTCATCCCCGGTGATCGCGTCGCTCATTGCGTCCAGACTCTTAAATTCCTCCAGAATCTTCTCGCTTGCCGCCAGGGAGAAACACAAGGGGTGTTTCTGCCCCAGAAATTCCACATAGCTTACCTTCATGGATTAACCCTCCGCCGGCGCGGCAAAGTAGTTGGTGATGTAGGCGATAGCCGCCTCCTGGGTTGGGAAAATCACCTGTTCAAACCAGGCGTTGGTGCCGTCTCCCTCCAGGCCCATGACGGAGGCTTCGATCTCCGGGGTCTGCCACTCGATGGATTCACCCATCGTCTGTGCGCTGTCCGCGGGCATGGAGAAGGTCGACCGGCGGTAGAGAATGACCTCGTGATTCCGCACGCCGTCCACCTGGTTCTGCCGGATGAACGCCACGCCCACCGGTGCGCTCTGCTCATTGCCGGTGTATTTCAGTGCGGTGCCCTCCACCTTCGTACCGGGTGTGTCACCGACGGTGACTTCCACGTCCTCCACAGTCAGGCCGTACAGGTCTGCGGCGGCCTCCTGGGTCAGACGATCCAGGGTGAGGGTCAGAGTGCCGCCAGAGGCCCCGGAGCTGTCGTTCTCCGCCACGGCGTTATTGGCATACAGTGGGTTGTCATCCGGCGTGTTGGGCTCAAAAGAGGCGGAGATCGCCTTACCCATCGTCTTGACCCCGGCATAGCCGCTGACCACGCCGTCTTTAAGGGTGGCTTTGGAGTAGTACACGCCGTACATGCCGATTCCGGCCATATATCATCATCCTTTCGTGACTTTTTCGATTTCTTGGTCTAAAATCCGGGCCATTTCCGCCTCCGCCCTGCTTTTTGAGGCGTTGATCGCTGGCCGGATAAACGGTTTCTTCTGCTTCCAGCTCGTGCCGGATTCCACGCCCCGGGCCACAAGCTGGTTGGGCTGGCCCTGTGGGTATTTGTCGGTTTTTGTGGCGTTGTAGCCGTCAAAGCCGATCTTCACGTTGAGATACCCCCCGTCGGCCTGCATGGGGGATATGCCCATCCCGTCGATCAATCCGGCCTTCTGCGGGGCCGTCACGCCGCCGGGCAGTGGATCTTTTTCAGTCCCGTAGCCCCGCACGATAGGCAGGGCCTTGATGTTCTCCTTGATCGCGTCAGCCACGATCCCCGCCCCGGCGTAGATTGCCTTACCGGCGATATCGTCCACGCCTTTTGACAGCTTGGAGATCATCAATTCGTAGTCGCTCAGCCCGGGGAATGTGATCTTAGCCATAGGCCACCTCCCACACCCATTCCCAGTGCCAGAACCCGGTCTCCTCCTCAAATCCCACATCGTTGAGATACCATGCGATATCGTGGCTACTGAGGCTCTCCCCGAGAGCGTCTGCCCAGGGGTCAAATTCCGTCTTGGAGAACAGGTCCGTTGTGCCCTGCATGGCCTTTTCCCCGTGGACCCCGTTAGCCTCCAAGTCGTTTGCCCCGTCCTCCTGCCAGACAAAATACCGGTCTGACTTCATCCGCTGGCCGTGGCTGACGGCATCCGTTACGGCGGTATGGGCGGCGATGATGGTTTCATACCATGTCACTCGCTCACCCCCTGCTCGTAGCGGGTCAGGGTCAGGTCCAGGGACGGCGGGTATACCAGATCCACTGTCTGGACCAGGTCGATCCGGTATTTCACCCTGTCCTCCGTCTCCGCAATGTCCTGGTTGGTGATCTTCGCCCGGGGCACTCGCAGCACCCGCTCCACCTGGACCTGATTCTGCATGGCCTCGTAATATCTCTGGATGCCTACCCGCTGCTCATCGTAGCGGAGGGTGTATTTTTTCGTCAGCGTCGGCTTTGGCTGGTATCCCGGCTGGGCGCTGTCCGCCGCCGCGTAGATGGTGACGATCCCGTCGTTATAGTCCTGCGTGACCTCATTCGCCGGGCGATACGGCGCTGTCCAGGGCATGGGCGTTCACCAGCCTTTCATTCTGCATCCCAAGGAGGAGGGCCTGGTAGTTGTTCTCGAACACGTCCAGGGCACTATCTCTGGCATATCGGACATACTCCATCAGGAGCGTCCGGGGCATTCCATCCGCCGTGTAGTCCGCCTCCTCCCCATATTTGAGGTTGAGGTACACCATCCCGGAGGCGATGAGGCCGGAGACCTTCGTGTCAGTGGCCTCATCGTCCCAGGTGATGTTGAGATAGTTCTTCACGTCGGACAGCAGCCCCTCCGGCAAGCTGTCCCGGCTGACCATATCAGGACTTGGTCACGGTCACCACGTAGGACTGCGTGGCGGTTCCGTTCTCGGCGGTGACTTTGACGGTCAGGGTATTTGCCCCAGTCTTCCAGGTCACAGCCCGGCCATTGACCACGTGGGTAACCTCCTCGTCGCTGGGGCCCTTGTTGGTGATCTCAATGGTGGCGTTCGCGTCGGCGGGGATGGCCGTCACGGTGTTGCTGGCATTGGTGGTAGTTGCGGTGTACCCGGTCAAAGTGCTGGCGGAGAAAGCGGGGCTCAGGGTCAGGCCGCCGATCCGCAGGTCAGCCAGGTCGTCCACATCGGACGCGGCAGGCGCGGTCACCTGTTCCACCTTCCACACGGCGGGACGGATTCCGGTAATATCCAGTACGAAAAAAGCATTGTTGTCCATGGGAAAGCCGTTGGCGTAGCCCTTGATGAGGTAAACTCGCTCGTCCTCCAGGAAGTGGTAGTGGTCGCTGTACTCGATCCTGCCGTCCCGGGCGGAACCGATGGCGGCGAAATACTTGTAGCCCAGGCCGATGATCGCCTGTCCCTGCTCCACGGCGGGGGACTGGATCACGCTCATGGGATAGGGCAGCACATCGTTGACATAGGTGCCGTTGGGGGTCATCATAGTGGTGGCGGGCATGATCCTCTGGAAGTAGTCCACGGGGTTGACCACCAAGATCACGTCACGGACATTTCTTGCCTTGCCGTTGGGGTCCACCGCCATAAGGGCCAGCAGATTCCCAATGGTGGTGGGGGACAGGTCGGTCACGGAAACGGGGGCCTTGACGGGGTACACGCCGCCGGTCACGGTCACATTGTCGCCCACCTGCCGGTTCATGCCGATGGGCTTGCCGTTGCCGTCGCCCGCCACGGTACCGGCCTCCAGGCCGTTGGCGTAAGCCTCGTAGAGCACCTGCCGCACAAAGTCGTCCAGCCACTCGGGGCCAAGGTCCAGCATGGCCTTGCACACGGGCATAAAGGCGGACAGCTTCAGAAGGCCAGTGTCCACCTCCTTAAAGCCGGAGGTAAGCTCCTGCACGATCTCGTCACACAGCTGGCCCCACGCCGCTTCCTGGTAGCCGTTGGTGTTCATCATCATTCGGATAGCACCCCGGGTGTTCATGAACTGGATGCGGCTCAGGAGGGGGTGACTGGTCTGGAGCTCGTCAAAGACGGCGTCGATGACGGTCTCAGGCATGACAACGTCCAGGTTGTTCAGGGCCTGCTTGGGGTCCTTCGCCTTCATAGCGTCCGCTACCTTCTGGTAGAACTCCTTCTCCTTCGTGGTCAGCTGGCGCACGCCACGGGAGGCAAGGACGGTGGTGTCGGTCTCCCGCTTCATCTGGTCGATGCGGTCATCGGCCCGCTGCTGGATGTCGTTCTGGATGCACTCCAGCATCTGGTCAAAGGAGGCGGAAAACGCCTCGGTGTCGTTGTCTTTGATGGCCTGCTGGAGTTTGGCCCGGATGTCGTCCCGGGTCAGAGTATCGCAATTTCTCATTTCGTGCTCCTTTCAAATAACTTCATAATGGAATTTTTAGGAACGGGCGGTTCTGCCCGGGGTTCCTCTCGCTTCTTCTGGAAAACCTTCTGCATGACGGTCTTCTTGGCCGCCTGGACCACGGGTGCGGCAGTGTCGGCGGTAATGGAGGTGGCGATCCCGTATTCCAAAGCCTGGGCTGGGGTCAGCCATGTCTCCCCCTGCATCAACTCCCGGACGGTGTCGGCCTCCATACCGGCCCGCTCCACAAAGGCGTTGATGCCGATCTCCGTCATGGTGTCGGCCTCATCCGCCGCGCTTCTCAGGTCGCTGGCGTACCCCTCGGCGGAGACCATCACCTGGTGCAAGTAGTAGGCGGACAGGCTGGAGGCGATCCGCTCATCCCCCGCCAGGAACGGGTAGAGGGCCGCGCTGGCCACAAAACCATCTCCGTAGGTTTTTACTTTGGCCGGGTGCTCCCGCAGAGCGTTGTAGATAGCCCAGCCCTCGCTGACGCTTCCGCCATAGCTGTCGATATGTACACGGATTTCATCCACATCCAGGCCCTTGATCTGGTCCTTGATCCCGTTGGCGGACACGTCGCCCTCGAAAAATTCAAAAGGAACAATATCGCCGAAGATGTAGATATCCGCCTGCCGTTCCGCCTGCTGGATAGCGTAATATTTCTTCAAATTTCTCACTCCTTTCTGGTCAGACTTCTGGTCGCCTCGCTCATGGGCGAGATGTTCAGGGTCATAAAGTGCTCGTTGGCCCAGGGCTCGTTGATGACCGCCTGGTTTGCCGCCCGGCGCACATCGTTGATGGTGTAGGCCCCGGACCCCACCAGCTTCTCCACGTTGGCGGCGTTGGCGAACAGGTCAAAGTGGATGATGCTGGAGGTGTCCACCTTCAGGTAGTCCCCTCTCCGCCATCCGTCGTAGCCATACCGCTTCCGGTTGATCTCCTCTTGGAGCTGGTCCGCCAGCGGGTCGATGCAGTAGGTCAGGAACCGGGTGTTCGCGTCCTGCGTCCCCTCGATGGACCCGTTCACTAACACGGCGGGGATCAGAAACCCACGGGCCGTGAAGTCAAAGATGTCCTCGATCATGGCGTGAATATCCCGGGTGTCTCCCGATGCGCCGCCGCCCACGTTCTCATAGGCGTAGCCGTCAAACTCCGGCAGGATCGCCCCGTCGCTCTCCAGGAAAGGCTTCACCTGGGCGGTGATCATGTCCTGGAATTTCTTCGCCCACTCGTCATCGCCCTGGGCCAGCTGGTTGACGTGCACCTTCCAATGTTGTCCGTTCCCCCAGGTGTAGGCTTTCATCGCCGCCGATACCATCCGCCAGTAGCTTTGATACAAGCCGTTGATAATGGGCCGCATGTTGGTGTGGTTCAATTTCAGGTGGAGGACGTTATTTTCGTAGAGCGGGTATGTATACTGGTAGTCCGCCACCGTGACCCCGCTGTACTCATTCTGCCGGGAGGGCCATTCTTCCGGCGGTTCCCAGCTGTCTGCCACCACCAGGGATTCCAACTGCCCCCGTGGCAGGGCGTTGACCACCAGGGCCTCGTTGTCCTGGTAGAGCTTTGCAATTAATTTGTGGAGAAACGCGCTGGAGTTCTGGTTCACGTTGGGGCTGACGTTCCAGAGGTAATACTCCCGCTCCTGGACCTCCTCGTGGCCCCGGAAGGTCCGAAACTCACATCGCCCCAGAGCGTTGGCTACCATGTTCGCGCACACCCAGAAGCTCAGCTCCCGGACTTGGAACTCCTGCGCGGCCTCGAACAGCTCCTTGCATGCCACCTCCACCGGCGATGTCTGCTTGCTTCCCATCAGCCATCGAAAAAAATTCAGCGCCGTGTATCTCACCTCCAAACGAAAAAGAGCCAACCGCCGATTGCTCGGTAGTTGGCTCAATGGCTCATATGATATTTACTTATCCCATCGTATTTCTCCCGCCCAGTCACAGCGGCCCCCGTCCGGTTTCTTTCCCTTGCACATGGCAAACACGCCTTGCGCCCCCGGCTTCACCGGATGGATCTTCTGGCCGCACACTGGACAGCAGAACCATGTTTTCCCGTTGATCTCTTTAATCACAGTTTGATCGCCCCCACTGGCGGTATCTCCGCCGCCGCACCGCCGCCCAACACCGGCTCTATGACCATGCTGGCTACCAGTGCCATCCAAGGGTCGGTCTTTCGGCTCTTTGCGTCGATTTTGGCGTAGATAAAGTTTCCTGTGTCCACTCCCAGGCTCCGGGAGCTTCGCACTCTTTTGGTATTGTTGACTGCCCACCTTAGACACGGGTTGTCCCCCCATGTAAACAACTCCCGGTCAAAGCACTCCTGGATCACCGGCTCCACCTGCATGATGTCGGAGGGCCGCACCAGCTTCACCCGGCTTTTATCCTGTGCGTCAAACCCGATCTTTCGCAGGCTCTCCGACACCAGCGTCCAGCGGTAATGGTCCATGGCCAGCATCAGGATATTGTAACGCCGGGCCGCCTCCAGGATGTAGGCCGCCAGCAAGTCGGGGTGGATGCTCACATCGTCCACCACCGTCACCAGCCCCTGCCGCGCCCACTCCCTCCAAGGGGCTTTCACCCTGGGCAGCGTCTTGGACTGGGCGCAGATCCAGGCGTGATTCACATCAATTCGCTGGTCCCCCCGGCGGAAGTGTAGGTTGACCGCCGCCCAGTCGGAGAGTTCGGCGTAGTCTAGGCCAACGGTGCATGCCCACCCGTCCAGCTTTGGCAACTCCCGGCTGGTGGCCTTGACCTTGCTGTAGTCCGTGACGGCGATCTCGGCGTTGCCCTTCGGCAAATTAAATCTCTTGGTATATAAGTCGCTGGCAACGGTTGGGTCATAGTCTTTGTCGATAAAGTTCTGCTCGATTTCCAGCTGCAAAGTCGGAAGATAGGGCAGCGAGGGATTCGCCTTGACCCACAGTTCTTTGTTGTCCGCCTCTTTTTCGTCGTCCAGCTTGTAGATTAGCGGGCACAGCCGGGAGTTTTTGATCTCTCCGTTCAGCACGTCGTGGGCGATCCGCAGCCGGTCATCCAGCACGCCGTCCCGGACATATCCGTCTGTCGTAATATAAAACGTCCTGGAGTGCTTCCGCTTGCCGAAGCCGGACCGAAATACTTTGATGGTGTCGCTGTTCTGGTACTCGTGGATCTCATCGAAAATCAGGCAGGCGGACCGCTTGCCGTCTTTCGTCCTGGCATTGGACGTGTTAAATTTGATATAGCTCCTGGTCCGCAGACTGACGATCTCTTCTTTCGACTTGTAAAAGAACTTTTTGGATTTAGCCCAGGTGTCCTCCAGCATCTGGTATATGTCCTCGAAGGAGGTCTTCGCCTGGTCCTCGCTGTTGGCGATGATGTCAACATTGTACCCCGGGATTCCGTGATACATTGTGGTCAGGTACCACGCCACACCGGAGATAAACCCGTTCTTCCCGTTTCCCCGGCCCATCATAATCAGATACTCGGTGAACACAAGTGTGTCGCTGGACTTGTAGTAGCAGTGGACCAGGGCGAGGACAAATTTCTCCCACGGAAACAGCTTCATCCGAAAATACCGCTCGATCAGCTCTACGGCCTTTTTGGTTTTTTCCGTATCCACAAATACGTCCGGGTTATTCAGCTTCCCCTCTATGTAGTCGCACGCCTGGTGCATCTCCCGGGAGGCTGGGACCTCTCCGCTCCTGATCGACTGGATATAGTCCTGGATGTAGTTCACATTTCATCATCCTCGGAAAACGCAGGCTCATCCGCCCCCAGTTCCGACAGAAGCGCGCTCATCCTCGCGTTGACCTTGATAAACTGCTCCACCGACTTGCTGTTCTCCGGGGTGCTTGTCCCATTGCTGTAGACCCTGGTGCGGACCACGCCGTTCTTATCGAGATCCTCCGCCAGTCCATTTTTTGCGTCCCACATGGTAAGATAATCTTCCACCATGTCCTTGTACTGGTGCCCAACCTTCCCATTCCGGTCCAGTTGGTCCAGCAGATCGGCCTTGATTGCGGCCCGCAGCTCTTCCTTTTTCACAAATTCACCCCGATTCCATATACACGCGCGAGAATCCCTCTCTTGCCCTGAACCCACACCGATTACGCCCCCACACTTTCATACTCTTTTTATCGATTGGTGTTGTCTGTCCCATATCTCCTTCGTAACCTGAGTCTTCCCCGTTGTTTGCAAC
>ERZ1090863.854-NODE-855-length-14854-cov-5.186972_pt1 | contig 14854 bp, 14 predicted proteins | sample MGYA00478480_ERZ1090863 | MGnify/ENA primary metagenome ERZ1090863 (study PRJEB33644, sample SAMEA5815746) | chicken gut metagenome | biome: Chicken; feature: Gastrointestinal Tract; material: Caecum | place: Ireland | collected 2019-01-01 | study: A study of the...
GAGGCACTCTAAAAACCCCAAAAATGGCTGAAATCAGCCGAAAAACCCTAAAAATAAGCCGATTTTGACGATCTTCCCCACAATCTGCCCCACAAATTACATTGTCGTACATATCGGACGACAACGACCAAAAGCGCATCGTTCCCGATGCGCTTCTTGCTCTTATAGCAATAACTTTTTACTTTAATACTTTCCAACCGCCCGTTTTATCCGATCCAACCCGTTCAATGTAGCCCCCATCTCTTAAAACATAGAGGTTTTTTCTGATTCCAGACGAACTCATCTGTAATGCCTTGGCCATTTGCTCTGTTGTAACATTGGGATTTTTCCTTAAAAGCTGCAGCAGTTTTTCCTGCGTTTGATTTGGTTTACCTGCTACTTTACCTGCTACTTTACCTGCTACTTTATCTGCTACTTTACCTGCTACTTTATCTGCTACTTTTTCGTAATTCAGATTGTATAACGTTACAAAGAAAGCACTCGCAGTGGAATAGAATTTAGGCGTTTTTGCTTTTGTAAAATGAGCAGAAAGGACGTAATCCCGCTTAATCTTCTTGAAACCACTGCCCCGTCGTTCCATAAAGTTCATGCGATTGAACAAATCCGCTATAACAGGATTTCGCCTCCTGGAAGGCACATTATCGATATCCAAGTCTTGTACTACTGACCCGTCCGGCATTCCGCCCGGCGAATAGATCTCCAGCCTGTCGTCATAAATATCGATATGAACTTCACTGCCCATATCGGAATAATCACGGTGGATCAAGGCGTTCACGAGACATTCCAGCACGGCTCTTTCCGGGTAATCTGGAAATTCCATCCTGCCTTCCGGCGTCTTTTTCCATCTCTTCTTAGTATTGTTTTTGATGAACTCCTCGCCATTCTGCAACAGCGAAACAAGGCTCCCGCTATATTCCTTATCGTCACTGGCTTCCATCACGCCGGATGCCTTGTCCAATCCATTCCAGTGAGTACAAAATAAGCGAGATTGACGCATCGGAGAGTCATCTGCGAGCAACACGCCTGCGTTCGTAAGAATGCCATTCGGCCCCACGAGTCCAAAAGAAATAAAATCAGAATCCGTCAGATCCGCTCCTGTCCTGATTTTATAGACAGAACGAAGTTTTGTAAAACTCAACTCGGAAAACCTATAACCGGACGGCAAGCTATCATAGGGTTTTCCGCTCCCTCGCAAGACAAGCTGTCTCAGCCGGTTTGCGTCCGCAGGGACGCTCTCATTCCCAACCCTGACGAATGCGACCCTGGTTCCGTCTGCGACATAATAATAAGGGGTCTCTTGACCGGCAACAACCTTCAACACAATAAAGTCTTTCCCATCTTCGCGATGGAGTTCGAGGATCGTTTGAGGAACAGGGTCAAGCCTCTGCTTTATCTGTTCGCTGATGATCTCGGAGTCGCGCTTTACATCAGCAAGCCCCACAAGTTCATCGTCATTTGATACACCAAAAAGCAGCACTCCGCCTATCTCATTTGCAAAAGCGCTCACGCTTTTCAACCAGCTTTTAGGTTTCTTCTCTTCGAGCGCGACCTTCTTATCATATTCTGTTGCTTCCCCGATGAATTTTTTGATGTCCATCTCGACCTCCTCACGCTCCTTTTATAAAATCTATTATACCATACGCCATTCTTTCCGAGGCATCAATTTCTCGACGCTCCATCACTCCACACCGAATTTTCCTTTGTCGTCAGGATAATCTTCAAACCGCTCCGCCAGAGCATCAACCGTGATCAACATGATTTTCTTTACTTGGTTTGATCATAACAAACTTTCAGGAGAAAATCAATAGGAATTTTGGATTTTCTGCGCGGCGCAACGAATTTCCACTTTCACGATTTCTTTCAGGGCGCGGCCGTCCTTACCATTATCCATAGATCTTGATCCCGTCCTTTAAGATCTCCTGCACGAGCGTAGCATTGTTATTGAGTTGGGAGACATCCAGAACATCGACCTTTTTCTTCAGCACTTCCCGGAGCGCCTCTACCAAACCGAAAAACTTGAGTCCGTTCAGCGGCATTGCCACAAGCAAATCGACATCGCTTTTCTCCGTCGCTTTGCCCTTTGCATAGGAACCGAACAGATAGCAATATTCCGCGCCATACTCTTGAAATACGCGGCTGCAAGCGTCTTTGATTTGCTCGATGGACAACAGCCCGTGCTCCTCATCGATGCGGCCGTACTCCTCCAGCGTGTGCAAAAGAAAGCTGCGCTTGACTTCCGGAAGCTTCACTTTCCCGATCTCATAGTTGATGTACGTTCTCCTGCTGACGCCGAGAATTTGCGCAGCCTGGACTTGCGTCAATCCTTTGGATGTTCTGATACTTTTGAGATCCATGATTTAATACCTCAGAAATATCTTACCACATTTCACCAAGAACGTCAAGCGGGATGTGAAGAAAATGCACATTCTTTCACGATATAATGTGCAACTTCTGCACACATTTAAACCCTGTATGTGCCGCCCGCCATTCTATACCCGCCACAATTCTCCTTCTGCAGCGTTTTAACTCCCCGCCGCCCCACATCGCATCTTACAGTCTACTTTATGGTCTACTTTACAGGCTACTTTACAGGCTCACCCTCCCCGCTCCTGTCCGTTTAACGTTCGGGAGGGTGACGACGAAGAAATGCTCGGCCGATTCGTCTTTCGGCTTGACTGGATACGTCTCGTCGGCCCTATTTTTGCCAAAAATCCGAAGAAAACTCCCCCTCATTTTGACAAAAATACAATAATTCTCCACTCGGGTGACACAACTTTATCCGATGACCTCCAGGTCCTCTTCCAAGACCGCGCAATCAATCTCCGTCGTTTCGTAGACGCCGTCGCAGCAAAAGATCTCGCCGTCAAAGTAGACGAGGAAGTACCCGCACCGCTTCTCACCCATGATGGTGCCCGTATCTCCGACCTTTACCCCCGCATTTCTATATGCTGCTTTATCGTGAATCAGCCGTACTTGGTCATGCAATTTCATAATTTCCTCCTCCATATGGCGTTGTCAAGACGATCTTCCCGTCGGGATATACCATCCAACCGGACACAAAAGAAACGATTTCCATGCTGTCTTTTCTCTGCAGTGCGATCACGATGTCGATACGTTGACCGTATGCATCCAATCTGCCCAATGTATATTCACCCGACAGGTAAGCCGGTTTTGCCTGTTTGATAAATTCTTGGGCCAAGTCTTCCGAATCAATGATACCATATCCCCAAGATTCAAACAAGTCTTTTATTCCGCCGCTTTTGCTTTCATCAAAAAGATATTCCGAGAACTTCTTAACCGAGCACTCTGCCGTTGGCTCGACAATAGGAATTTCAACGACTCTGCAATGGCAATTCGAATGCAGCGGCGCGTTGGGCGCTTTCTTCTTTACAAAGCAGCATCCGTTTAAATCCAAGCACACAGCGCAATGATTCGCTGTCATTCCGATAAATAGATTTCGTTCTTGTTGCTCACTTGTCTTGGCCGGAAGCGTACCATCATGGATCCAACGCACCCATGATTGAGACAATATTGTTACAGCGCGACTCTTTATGTCTTCCCAAATCATCGTATTACACCTCTCGCTTCCATGATAACATCTCATTCCGTAATATCAAAGATTACCTGCCAATATCTGCGATATAAATTTGCAATTATTTTCAATCTGCTTATTCTATGGCAACAAAATAGAGCCCCGAAAGGGCTCTCACTATGAATTATATGGACAGGGACACTTTTTTCATAGTCGGTCGTATCTCCAACGGAAAACCGAAGAAAGCATCTTCCTATTTTGAAAAACAGCAAGGCAGCCGCGGGCGAAAGTCCGCGCCCGCCCCTCTCTTTTTCACTTATTACCTAATGCCCACCGCCCGATCAGATGTCGTCATCAAAATCGTCCTCGTCAAAGTCGTCATACTTGCGCTTGCGCTGCTGCGTCTCATCCATTTCTTCCTCGACGAGGAAGCGCTCCGTCTCGCTGTACTCACCATCGTCATCGAGATCGAACGTACCCAAGGGGTCCACAAGGTTGTAAAAATCGTCCATAAAATCTTTACCCATGATATTTCTCCTTTTTCCCTCTTTTGAGAGGGCATTCTTTTAAAGTAATTTCTTGCAGCGAACCAACCGGCGCGCCGTCTTTCTTCTGATCGCAACGTTATGCTCTTTCTCTATGTAGGGGATAAAGCGCTGGATCTTCTCCAAAGTCCTCTCGGTAGCATGGCTGCGAACGCGAGAAAAATCGTACACATCTTTCAAGAGAATTCCTTTCCCGAAATATTCTTGATTGCTCCTGCGAAACGACTGTGTAAAGAGATAATACCGCCTCTCGGCATGAATGAGATAGAAAGACTGCTCTCCCTTTTTTGTCGTCCGACAATATACCGATACCACTTGTCCCTCCTTTATGAGAAAAAACTCTTGAACTCAACGCCGAACCAATCTGCGAGTTCATAGATCACGTCCACCTTATTGATGCCCTGATTGACATAGCGGCTGATCGTTCTGACGTCTGCCCCAAACTCGTAGGCGAATTCTTCCTGAGAGTCGAAGTTCTCCGCTATGAGTTCCCGAAGCCTTTGCCCTGCCTGCATCTGCGGAGAAAGCTTATTCATAATTCTCATTCCCCCACACATTTCGACGGGCCATCATCCTGTCGATTTCTTCCTGTCCGACGTAACGGCGACGAGGATGGATTTTCACGCCGCCCTTGGAACATACCCCGCCGAAGCGAATGAGTTTCTCCACGTAAACTTCATCGCCGTTAAGTTCTTCCGCCGTCTTGGGAACGCGTACCTCCGTCCAACCGCCGGCAGACTTTACCCCGATCTTCTCGAACAGCAGATCCTGAGCCAGTTCTTCCTCAAGTTCTTTTTGGAATGACTCCATGTCGAAGAGCCCGTTCATCTCCTCCTCATCCAAATCAAGATCGGGATCAGGCTCGGGCGGGATGTCGTCCGACCATCGGAACATGCAATGAAAATACTTGACCGATTCGCCGAATTCAAACATTTTCCGCTTAATGTCGGGATATATATCCGCATATGCCTGTGCCCAATCGCGGTTTTCGCAGAATTCCCGACAATTCCACGGGCTGAAATGCGCGCAAAATTTGATATGGACTATTTGAAGAAACTCTTGCTCTTTCCCCTGAAAGCCTTCCTGCTGATAGATCGGGATGAGTTTTTGAAGATTTTCGTAATGAACAGAGTGAGGGCGAATATTATCGACGAGGTCCAATGCCGTCACTAAAAAGTTGTATTCCTTCACCTCCGACACGTCGAGGGGTTCTTGCCACGCCTTAAAGAACAGCTCCCGCACGCGAGAAACGAGCTCAAAGAAGGAACGCATCATCTCCCCGAGCTTCGGGAACGAAAAGAAGTGTTCTGCGTTGTAGGAGAAGTTACAAACTGCGGCGCCCTCGTGATATGCCCCGGGGAAATAGGCATTCGTCTCTTTGAGCTGCTCGACCATACGCGTTTGGATGGCTTCTTCGTCGTAACGCTTCGGGGTTTTGATGGGGTCGTCGTCGCTGAAAATGGCAAGGATCAGCATCTCTTCTGCCGTAAGCTTCTCAAAATAAGAATTGTGGCGGGCGATCAGAAACTCACGAAACAGCGAAAAGAAGGGAAATTTTTTGTACCACTTCCAAACGGCATCCTTGTTGCAGGTCAATATATCCTCCGGCTCGATCCCGAGGATCTCCGCCGCCCGCGCAAGGATCTTTTCATTGACTTTTCCCTCTTTGAAAAGAGGGAGATGGACGGGGTAATCGTCATCGTCAAAAGTATAGAAATAGCAATCGTAATCACAAAAATACAACGAAAAACTGTTCTGCAGAAATTCTTCTATTTCAGCGCATTTTTTCTTACTTCTTTTTTTTGGTTTCCCCATTCATGACACTCCTTTGAAATTGCGTTTGAGGCTTGCTTTGCCATTGCGTCCATTCGGCCTTACCCTCACATCCAATGCCCCGATTCTTCATCGAAATAGACATCATCCGGCTCTCGGTACATCGCAACATTGTTACCATGAACGAACTTTTCGGCAAAGTCATCATTCTCGATCGTCCAATCGATATACCAGCACTTTCTGAAATGATCCCACCTCCATCCGCGTTCCCGCAGCATCTGTACCCATTCCTCATAAAGATACTGCCGAAATTCCATCGTGACAACGAGGCGTCCCTTTCTCTTTACGCAGTCTTTAACGCCTTTCTTGGCACAGAACGGCTCGTTCCGATCGGGCTTTTTGGCCTTCGTCTCTTTTTTCGGACGAGGCACGATGATCACAGGCCCCTTTTCACGCATCCTGTCCTCTGCTATGAGCCGATTGTCTTCATAGTACTTTCCTAGCGGCATAAACGACCTCCTGTTCTTTTATGCTCCCATCATACCATATCTTGACTCACCCATCTAGGACAGTTTTTGTCGTATCTCCCCATGCAGAGATCGCCCTTCTCACTCACACCCACATAGCGCGGCGGGGAACCCCGCCGCGCCACAGTATTCTTTATCGAATTTCTCACTTTATGGAATATGGCTTGATTTTGGAATTCGATAGCTTTAAGACCCCGTCGGTCTTTATAAGTGAGCCGATGAAGAGTTGGGAAGGTTCGTTTATATTACAATAGATTTCTTCAACTGTTCGACTGCGGCTTTGATCTTTTGCGCCATCAATTTACGCCGTTCCGCGAGGAAAGTCTCATAGTCCATATTTTCCCAACCGTGCGGCAAAGCATTCTCCTCTTCCATTTTGAGGATGTCTTCTTGCGAACGGCCTGCACAGACGATGGGATAATACTCGCTCGGAGCTTTCTCTAAAATTTCCATGTTGTCCTTCCAATCAATGTAAGCATAGTTGGCCATCTGGTTAATCTTACCGTCGGAATAGCCGAGACCACGCAAGTATGCTTTGGGGAATAGATGATGCTTTTCCAAAGAACGCCGTTTCCCGTCCGTACCGACATCGAATAGTTTTGAAAAAGGCAGACTGCTCTTAGAAAAGAGGACCTTTGTCCCGAGAATATTCAAAGCCGCAACGTAGGCATACCAAGCATTGTTGCCGCGTCCCGAGACCGCCAGGCCGTCAGATCCGACGAGCGTGATGCTGAAATAATCGTTTGTCAGTCGTTCCTCGGCGCGGGTGAGAATGAACTGCTTATATTCACTGGCAGAATGTAATTCTTTGATAGCATTCAGGTGATTTTCCACAGTCGATTCAAACGAGCCGGTGTAGAGGGACGTCAACGCCGCAAAATAAAACCACAGCGACGTTGCATATAAGTTTTCGTTGTGTGAGAGATGGAAGCGATGCTTGGCGATCAAGTACAGGGCATAGGAATAGAAAATCGTATTTCCCGACAAAATCATTTCCCCAGACAAATAACCTGCATTTAAGATCGCCTTCAAGAATTCGTGCCAACTGTTCAAATCAAGAACGTCGGGCAGTTTTTCTTTGACAGTTTCAAAGCGCACTTGCCGCAAATCGTCCGAAACGGCGCCTTTTTGGTTAAAATCGGCACCTCGCAGCAGTTTATACCCATATTTCAGGCGAGCGCGATCGAACGCATATGCCATCAACACACGAATGACGTCCTGCGCAGCCACATCCGTGAGCGAATTATAGGAAGTCACCTTATCTTTCGTCGGCCAGACGGAATCTTTACAGAACTTCTCGATGAGCTGCCGCCCATCTTCCCAATAGAGCGAGAAAAGAGTCAGAATGAAGTCGTTCTGTTTAAGGGGCACGCCGCCCGAATTGACGCGCACGAAAATCTCCGACACGTCTTCCTCTTCCGCCGTCGATTTGATGTCAAATACGGGAAGAATATGGTTTCTCAAGTTGCCGACCGCGTTGATATTTTCCGAGATAATATCCTGCTCGTCGTCTGTCAGGTCTTTTCCTTGTGCAAGACGTTCCTCTTTCAAACAGCGAATAAATGCGTTCACATATTGAAACGGCTTCGTGGTCGTGAAAATCTCACTGATGTCATAGATCCACTCGGGATCCTTTTTCGTCGCGGTATATCCGACCTCAAACTTGTTCAAAAGAGGGTTGTAGGAGATAACGATCCGCTTTTCATCGTAATGTGCATTGAGGACCTTCTTGCCTTTCATGACGGCGTAAAGTGACGTCAACCGTTGCTGCCCGTCAATAATGACTTCACGGGGTTCTCCATAGCTGTGCCCTTCTGTGCCGATCATCTTTTTCTTTTCCAAATTGGGACATTCCCAAAGCATAAGATAGCCGATGGGATACCCTCGCATCATGGAGTCAAAGAGATCGCGCACCTTTGTATCTTTCCAAATGAAAGGACGCTGCAATTCGGGAAGCCCCAATTCTCCCGTATCGATTTTTTCGATAAGCTGATTGACCGTCAAATTTGTATTGCTGAATATCTGCTGCATGGCTTTTCTCCTATTTGCTTACCGTAAAATTGTTACTTTTATTTTTCGGACATCCATCCACGTCCTATGATGTTGCTTCTATCTTACGAAAGGACGGCATAATGCTTCGCCTCAGTTCGATTTGCCGCAATTGTTTTCGATTGCAGTCAGCGCAGTTGTTAGTTGCTGTATTTTTTCAAGAAGATCATCGCTAAATTTGTACAATATAGTCTTTGTAATGTGATCCGTCTCTTTTTCAGCTCGCTCTTTAACATCTGCCTGAAGTTTTTTAAAATTCAAAATCGATGTTTTTAAAGAAGCCATTTTGATTTTACGTTCTGTTCCGTTTACCTCTTCCCCATGGTCATTCCCATATATGAAATCGAGTCCCAACATATATTGTGACATCTCCCTCTTTTGTGCATTGTCTGCCTCATTGTATTCTTTCGTAAAAACTTCGAGAAGCTCGTCATCAAATACTTCCAGCCAATGCAGATCCAAAGCATAAAATCGCCGTTCTTTGGAGCGAATTGCTCGAAGGAATTTCAATCGTGCTTCCCACAGCGACAAATTGTGTTCGACGTATTTAAGCTTTTCCAAGAGCGGTTTTGTTTTCATATTAGCGCACTTCATAATATCATTTGAAACAAAAACGCCATTCTCTTCATTTTCCCCATACGTTCTACAGCGTGCTTCAAATTTGTCGATCCCTTCCGATAACTTTTTATAATCTACAAAATCAATAGTAATTCCATAGCGCTCATATGCCTGCAACCTATCAATTAAACCTACATAATCTCTCCCGTCTAAAGTCCCTTCGTAAGCGTCATTTAGCGCATCCCGCAACCCTTTAGTCGTTGTGGACCAATCCAAATCAAAAATAGGCCAACGCAGTGCCTTTATCTTATCCGTAATTTGTACAGGATTACTCATTTGTTTTAACTCGGATATTATTGCTTCTTCGTCAAACTGTTCAAATTCGATCCATTGATCCAGAGACAAAACATTGATCCCCTCGCCATAGTACTTCCCGAGAGACGAAAAATCCGTTTGCATCAGCCTATCAATAGTCGCCATATACCCTTGGCTTTCGTCATCATCTTGAAGTCTTGGCTTTGCCTCAAAACTCTTGGCTGAAAAAGAATATAATATTTTGGATGATATCTTGTCAGACATATTGACTTTTCTCAAAACCCCAAAAATACGCTCGAATTTCGTTATAATCTTTTTGATTGATCTTAAATTATACTGCTTACTCTCCCAAAATACCTGTTTTATGACTGAAGCATTGTCCTGCAGAAATTCCACATAACCTTTCTCGGTCCCCTGGTAAGATTCGATCATGGAATCAATGATAGTGGAATAATCGGCCTTGAATCTCAATGTCTCAAAAATAACTTTTTCTTTAAAGTCGGCATAGTCGTCCTTAGCTTCTCGCTGCTCTGTTGTAGAGTGCTCGTTGTTATCCGATTTTTCCCGGGCCAACAATTTCTCTTCCGAAACCAAAATTAGAGTCTTGACGTTTCGATTTTCGCTGTACTCATTGATAGCGCCAAGAAGATCGATCATATTAATTTTACAGCGCTCTAAATCATCAAATACAAGAACAAACGGCCTTTGAGATTTGCCTCGTCCGATAAACCTTTTAACAGAAATAAAGTCCAACAACCCAAGAGATAACACGGAGGACAAACCTTTTTGAACACCCGAAACAGCTACGTTCCCTCCCGTAGCCGCTTCTGCGACCTTTAATCCATTATCGATGGTTTTACTGACGATTCTACCAATTTTTCTTGCCGTTTTGTTAAAGAAAGTACTATTGGCTTCCAAGTAGCATTCTTTAACTGCTTTATTTAGATTCGCAATACTATCTATTCCGAATAAAGAAATAACACCCAGGTATTCTCTTCTCTCTGCATTTAACTCACGGGCAAGATTTTTGAGGTAATAAGTTTTCCCGGAACCCCATTTACCCGTAATTAAAAGCGCCCCTGTTTCTTCTTTTCTACGAATAAACGTCAAAATATCTTTTCCAATATCCACTTTTCTCTCCTCTGCATATCATCTCCTTGCGTCTCAAGAACCGTTGGTCAAAATCGAACACCTTGCCAAAATTTACCGCTTTGAATTACATTACCTTCCTTACACAAATATGCTTTGAATATTGTTACAATTTTTACGACAATCATTATATGCCCTTAACGGTTACAATTTTTAAGAAGTTCCTATCATCAATCCGATATGGCATTTCAGCCGCAAACTCATACTATCATTTCCTTTCAACCATTGTCGCCCAACCTCTTATAATACCCCTCTATCTTTTCGTCGCAAACTTCTAAGATGTGCTGCTTGTCCGCGTCGGTCAGGCGCTTCCACACGACGTGGTTCACTTCGATGATGCCGATCGTCTTGGTATGGCGCATCATGTTCATGTCCTCAAACCGCTTGAAGGGATTGGAAAGGATATTCCGCTCGGCCTCTTTCTCCGTATAGCCGCCCTTTGCGAAAACGCTGTTCGCCTTTTCGACGATCTCCCCGCGCTCCCTTCTTCCCTCGTAAAACGCCTTAAAATACGCGACGATGTCGTCGATCTTCACCCGCCCGTGCCCGTCCGCGCTTTCCAGGATCGCTTTCAGCAGAACGGGCTTATACGAATAGCTCATGTCCATCGCATCGACCATCTCCATAAAGAGGTCTTTGCGGTTTTCATCGTCGATGAGCCGCCAGCCGTATTTCTCCGCGTATTTCTCGAGCGTTTCTTCCTTGAAGTACTTGAATACCCTGTGCTCGCTCATCGGAACGACGAGGTCGGGCACCAATTTACCCTCTCTCACATACCGCTCGATCGTCTCCGACTGCACGTCGACGCGCCGCACGAACTCCATTTGGCTGATCATTCCCGCCGCCTCTTCCTGCCAGTTGAAGATGTCGACGGCCTCGTAGTCGGTGGCGTCTACGGGATAGTCGATGACCGCGTCGGGCCGCTCTCCCTTTTCATACAGGGCTGCCTCCGCCTCGCGCTCCCCCTTCTTTCCCAACACGAGCCCGCCCGCATGGTAGTCTTTCAGGCGGAACAAACGGTGCATGGAATAGGGCGCGTTGTACTGACTTGCGTTGTCCACAAAGTCAAACACCATGAGGCAGTCCTTGCCTTCGCTCAGGCGCATCCCCCTGCCCAGCTGCTGCAGATAGAGCACCTTCGACATGGTCGGCCGCGCCATGAACAGCACTTCCGTCTCGGGGCAATCCCATCCCTCGTTCAGAAGGTCGCAGGCGCACAGGACATTTAACTCCCCCGACGCAAATTTTGCAAGCGTCTCATTCCGTTCCGACGTCTTCATGCTCCCCGAGACGGCAGCCGCCGCAACGCCCCTCTCTTTGAAGAGCGCCGCGATCTGCTCCGCGTGCCTGACGGAGGCACAAAAGACGACCGTGCGCTTATCTTTAACATAGTCGAGCCAGGTATCAACGATGAGCCGATTGCGTTCAGTCACGCAGATCTTGACGTCCAGATCGCGGATATTGTAGCGCACGCTGTTGAAGCGGACCTGCGTCATGTCGATGTTGGTATGGATGCGGATGCAGCGCACGTCGACGAGCGCACCGATCTCCACCGCCGTCTGAATGTCCAAACGGTGCGCCGTGTTCTTGAAAATTTCGAGGATATTCGTATCGTCCGCTCGTTCGGGGGTCGCCGTGAGTCCGAGAATAAACCGCGGCTTGAAGTAGGAAAGCACCTTTTGATAGGTCTCCGCCGCGGCATGGTGCGCCTCGTCGATGATGATGTAGTCGAACGCATTCTCTTGGAACAGGTCCAAATTGAGCGCGATGCTCTGAATGCTCCCGCAGATGACCTGCGTATCCCGCTCCTTCACGCGGTCGGCAAACAGCCCGACGCTCGCCTCCTTCCATAGAGAGCGAAAGGTCTCATAGGCCTGGGCGACGAGCTCCATCGTGTGCGCGACGAACAGAGTCCTGCCGCCGACGCTCTTGGCGTCCAGCACGGCCGTGACCGTCTTGCCCGTGCCCGTCGCCTGACACAAAAGTGCGATGGACTGCCTGTTTTCGCGCATTTTCTGAAGGTTTTGGAGTGCTTCCTGCTGATATTCGCGCAGCTCCAGCTTTTTGCCGTCCAACGCCTGTCCGCGCTGCGTGGGCAAATAGTCCTCGATCTCCCGAAATCTCCCTTCCGAGCCAAGAAACAGGCGCAGTTCGTCCTTGACCGTATCCGGCTGCTTCTGCATCTGCCGCACCGTCCAGCGGTACACGTCCCAACCGAGGTGGATCATGCTGTTCTGTTTGAGAAGATCGTCGGTGAACTTGTCTCGGGAGACGAGCCGCGGGTTGTGGGAGGCCTCGTCGTCTATCTCGATGGCGATGCGCTTTGCCCCGCTTTCGCAGACAAAATCAGCAAAGCGCGCGTTTTGCTAGATGTCAAAAAACGGGTATTGCGAATACAGCAGCCCCGCCTTTTCCGCGCCGAAGGTATCGGCGAAGATATCGATGAAGAGGTCCTCGGCATGGCTTCCCGAGAGCGATTTCAGCTGCGTCATATCAGAGTTCCCGAACGGTCTTCAAGAATATCTTTTGCCCGAAGCCGCCGCGCTTTTCCGCTTTGCGAACGCGCAATTCTTCAAGCTGTTCGCGACTGTATCCGAGGACGTCCGCCGCGGCATAGATGACTTCCAGAAGATCCGCAAGCTCCTCGGCGCTGTGGCTTTCGAAGTACTCCTGCAATTCCTCCGTCATCTTCTTATCGAGCGCAGCGAGAAACGCGCTGTCCTCCAAGACCTCCGTCTCGCACTCCTTCCCATCCGCGCGAATGATCTCGGGGATCCTGTCCCGCACCAATTTATTGTAAACGATTTCTTTCATAGGCAGCTCCTTATCAAGAATCCTATCAAATATTGTCTAATATCTTTTGAACAGCATAGGGCTTAGCAAATTTCACATAGAAATCGCTCACAAAAATTATATCGTCAGCGCTCGGCTCAGCCCACATGGCCGGATAAACCACAACTTTCTTCTTGCCTCGTTGTCCGAACGCAATGATCCCGCCATCAAAATCGATCCTGCAACCGGATTGCATTAGGATATTCGTCAACGGCTGAATGACTTTTTTCTGTTCATCCATGGGAATAGGGGCGGCTATTTTTCCTTCGACTCCAAGTTCGAGAAGTTGGAGGGCAGCAAAACGGTCTAACATACCGTGTACATACTGATTCCTATAATGCTTCAGGCACTTTGAGCATGCTGTCTCGCAATCACAAGCGCTCAGTTGTTGCTTGATATCTGTGAGCAACTCGGCAATTACCTCTGAAACGCTGACAGCATAACCGGCCCCGCTCGACAAACTATCATAGAGATAAATATCCACGTAGGAAATATCCGTCCCCGGTCTAAGACGATAGCCTGTAACGAGCTCCGTAAATTCAACATCCAGCCTTTTACTCGCAGCCAAGCGGAATGCCTCAGCCAAAGACTGCGCAGCACGATCCAGCCAAGGGTTATCATTCCTTTTCGTATTGATAACTTTATTGTCGATCCTGAATTCAAGAACCAGCATATCGGTCACGAAGTCATAGCCGAGATTTACATTCATGGCATTTGTGTGACGACATTCACCCCGAGCATATTTTGACTTATAGGGCTTTTTCAAGTTTCTTAAAACCAAAATATCATCACCCGGCATTGCAGCTCCGCAATCTTTACAAACCATGAAACCCTTATCGGCCGTACCTTTGTTCATCATGATAATTCGCTGGTTAGATCTCGAAGCAATTCGTATATTTTTACACCCCAGAACAGCTTTCATAACATCCGCCTGCGGCAAAGTCGAATATAGCGGTTGCTGAACAGATGAATACTCCTCTGACAATTGAGCTTCCGGAATCGGTTCTGCATTTCGCGGTGCAAATCCCCAAGGGCGCAACATCTGGCGAGAAAGGGTCAAAGCCTCATTCCCGCAGAACGGACAAGTCTGTATTTTTTCTTCCTCCAAGCCGAACCAACCGCATTGGGGACAAGAGAGAACCCCTTTTACATAGTTTGGGTCTTCTGTATATGCGCGTGCCGGAGTAAGCACTTGCCCGTAACGGCGCTCGCTCCCGGGATAATAAAAGCCGCCGATTTGGTATGTTTGCTTATCGACTACGATCGACCTTCCGGGGGCATATTCGCCGATTGCCACATCGATCCCACGGTCAACCTCATAAAGGATCTTGCCGCTCATATCGGGAATATAAGTGCTGACAACATTTTTAGGGAATGAATATGTAGGAATGATCCCTTCCTCATAAAGGGCATCCAAAAGGGACTTTGCTTCCTCGGATTTTGCTCCTACTTCCACTCCAAAGAGTTCCGGATGGGCTTGACATTTTTCCTTTAGTTTTTCCAAACCCGCTTGTAAGTTTTCTTTAAAGTCCAGTGAATCAAAAGACACATTCTTCGGCAAAAGAGACGTGTCC
>ERZ1090863.858-NODE-859-length-14799-cov-7.600244_pt1 | contig 14799 bp, 18 predicted proteins | sample MGYA00478480_ERZ1090863 | MGnify/ENA primary metagenome ERZ1090863 (study PRJEB33644, sample SAMEA5815746) | chicken gut metagenome | biome: Chicken; feature: Gastrointestinal Tract; material: Caecum | place: Ireland | collected 2019-01-01 | study: A study of the...
ACCCAAAAATTAATTGTTCTCGCGCGCGGCGCGAAAAAAAATCCCGCCCCGCGCTTGTATTTTTTGGAAATGTGCGCAAAATAAGGGTATGAACAAAAAAATTGGCGCGTTTGCCGCGTTCATGATTATTTTTTCGGCGATAGTGTTGCATTACTTCGGTCTGCTGATGCAGGACGGGGGCATTAAAATAAGCTACGCCGACAGTCAGAGTTGCGTATACCTGACCTTTGACGACGGTCCGAGCGACAGGGTCACGCCCAAAATTCTGGATACCCTTGAAGAAGAAAATGTCAAAGCCACCTTTTTTATCGTAGGCAAGAGCGTAAAGGGGCGCGAAAGTATTTTAAAACGGGCATTTGACGACGGTCACTCGATAGGCGTGCACAGTTACTCGCACGAGTATAAAGACATTTATTCTTCCCCCTCCGCCCTGCTCAAAGACATTGAAAAATGTAACGACGTTATTGAAAGCGTGACGGGTCAGAGGAGCTGTATTTACAGATTTCCCGGCGGAAGCTTTAACCGCGAAAGCGCGCTTATAGACGCCGTGACCGACGCGGGGTATAGATATGTCGACTGGAACGCCTCGGTGTGCGACGCAGAGATAGCAAACGCCACGCCCGCCGACCTCGTTGACGCGGCAAAAGCGACTTCCGCCGACAGAAAGACAGTCGTGCTTTTGTGTCACGATTCAACGACTAAAAAATCCACCGCGGCGGCGCTTAAAGATATCATAAACTTTTACCGCGGCGCGGGTTATGAATTTTGCGCCTTTTAAAAAATCCGCAACGAACGTTGCGGATTTTTTTAATTATTGTGCGACATAAACCAAAACACTTTGTTGTTCGGTCTGATACCCGTCATTATCGGCGATAAAGGTTTCCCCATAGAGAATGAGTTGCTCGGCGGTGACGGTAAAATAACCATGCTGTTCAATGCCATATTCGGCAATATCATATTCCCAGTCAAACCTGTCGCCGTTCCGGATAAATTCAAATTGTCCTCCGCTTACGGCATCGCCTTCCGACTCCATTATAAGTAAATTACCGGAAAACCTTAGAGTGCTGCCGGCATAAGTCTGATTTGCCATCTCGATAAGGCTGTTTGTCTGCCCGTCGGATGTAACGTCGTACCGCGTACACTCGCTGAAAACATACACGGCGCCGTCCTCGGGAACATAAACCTGTCCTTCCTCCTGCTGCCCGCCGCCGTTTTGCCCCTGTTCCTGTTCCGTATTGGGGTTATCTGTCTGCTCATTGTTGCAGGCAACAAGAGCCGTCACCGACGCGGCAGAAATGACTGCTAAAATAATCGATATGATTTTTTTCATATAAACCTCCCGTTTTTTATTAATTTTCTTTATTCTATCACACCGATTGGTGTTAAGTCAATAAAATTACGCCGATTGGTGTAATATTTTTGTATGTATACAGAAAAGTTTGCCGAAAATCTTAAAGAGCTTATAGGAAACAGGAGCGTAAGTTCGGTTGCAAAGGAAATAGGAATTCCCCAGCAGACGCTTACGCGCTATTTGCATTACCAAAGGGAAATTAAGCTTGAAAACCTTTGCCTTATAGCCGACTACTTCGGCATAGATCTTGACATTCTTACGGGAAGAAAAGATTTTTAAAGCGCGCGCCCGCACAAACGATATGTTTGTGCGGGCGCAGTTCTTTTATTGATTTGGGCTATGTAAATAATTTTAATTTGCAACCATAACGGACACACAAACTGCCGCAAATAATTTTATACCGTGCAATCAATTTACGCCGTAGACCGAGCGGTATTCCTTCATGGCGGTAAGATATTCCTTACCTTCTATGACGCCCTGTTCGATAGCGTCGATTATGTCCTGCATGGTTACGATTGAATAGACCTTTATGCCGAAATCGCGGTAAACTTCCTGCACGGCGGAAAGCTCGGAATTGAGCCCCTTTTCCATGCGGTCGACCGAAATTACCATACCGACGACGTTGACTTTTGCCTGCTGTTCGAGCTTGGGAAGAATTTCGCGGAGAGCCTTGCCCGACGTCATGACATCTTCGATGATGAGCACTTTTTCGCCGTCTTCAAGCTGTCGACCGACGAAAAGTCCGCCTTCGCCGTGGTCCTTGACTTCCTTGCGGTCGAAGCAATAATTGACGTTTATTTTGTGATTGTTCCATAGCGAAACCGCCGACGTAACCGCGAGGGGAATGCCCTTGTAGGCAGGGCCAACGAGAGTATCTGCCTCAATTCTGTTTTCGGCTATGCAGGCGGCGTAGTATTCGCCGAGTTTGGAGAGCTGTTCACCCGTTTTATAGTTGCCCGTGTTGATGAAGTAGGGCGCGAGCCTGCCGCTTTTGAGCGTGAACTGACCGAACTTTAAAACGCCGCTTTCCACCATGAATTTTATGAATTGTTGTTTGTATGTGAGTGACATGACTGCCTCCTTTTGTGTTTATATTTTTTTCACTGATTATATCCTTAATTACTTATGTCATTTCGAGCGTAAGCCGAGAAATCTATTCCTTATTCTTTATTTATTGATAGATTTCTCCATGCGCCGCCGCCCGAAACGGGCGGCGGCTTAGTCGAAATGACATGCGGTTTTGTTTAAGAGTATTGAATTAATTGAGCTTTAATGTATCGACTATGTCGTTTACGTCGGCTATGCCGTGGCTGTCGAGCCATGAGTTCATTTCGTTTATTATGCGGGGCATGGCGAGAGCATCGGTAAAGTTAGCCGTGCCCACCTGAACCGCGCTTGCGCCCGCGCACATAAATTCGAGGGCGTCCCTGCCCGTGGCGATGCCGCCCATGCCGATTACGGGAATTTTTACGGCGTGAGCCGCCTCGTAGACCATGCGCAGGGCAATTGGCTTTATTCCCGCGCCCGAAACGCCGCCCGTGTTGTTGGCGATTACGGGTTTACGCCTCTCTAAATCTATTACCATGCCCGTGAAGGTGTTGACGAGCGAAATGCAGTCTGCGCCGCCCTCCTCCGCCGCTTTTGCATTGACGGGAATGGATTCGACGTTGGGCGATAGTTTGACGATGAGGGGCGTTTTTGTAAGCTCGGCTTTTGTAAGCTGAGTTACTTCCTTTATGTTCTGCGGCTTGATTCCGAGCGCCATGCCGCCCGCGTGCACGTTGGGGCAGGAGATGTTGAGCTCTACCATGTCGACGAGTCCGTTCAGGCGGCGGCAGATGAGCTTATAATCTTCGAGCGTGCTGCCCGCGACGTTGGCGATGACCACCACGCCCTTGTCCTTTAAAAATTCAAGGTCGTCATTTATGAAGTGTTCAACGCCGGGGTTCTGCAAGCCGACGGCATTTAAAATTACCGAGTTGCCCTCGGCTATTCTCGGCACGGGGTTGCCGAGGCGAGCCTCTAACGTGGTTCCCTTTGTAGAAACGCCGCCGATCACCGATATATCGTAGACTTCGTTGAACTCTCTGCCGAAACCGTAAGTGCCGCTTGCGGCGATGACGGGGTTTTTGAAGTGCACCCCGCAGATGTTTACATTTAAATTTGCCATAAATTATAATTTCCTGCTCATGTATTCAGCCATGATTTTTAACAGTTTGCTGTGAACTTCCCACGGCTCGTTTAAGTAATTAAGCTTGAATTTTTTGCCGTTTGTCAATAAAATCGTCAGGGTACCCATTTTGACAAAGGCGTTTTGCGGATAGCCCGTGTATGAGACCTCTTTTTTGAGAAATAATCAGGTTGAGCTTTTCACACACGGCGCGCGCGTCGGAGACATGGTTTACGGCGACATTGCGCCCGTCGCACATGACGAGAGTTACCGTGCCCGAAGCGCGGCGACCGTTGCCCGCGTTGTAATATACGCGCGCGATATGAGATATTTTAACAGTCCCGCCGCACACGCACAGTTCTTCGCCCGAGCGGACGATTAAATTTTGGGGCAGGCGCAGCCAGCCTGAAATGTATTTTATGCAAAAAACACATTCGCCGACGGTCAAAACGGCGAGCGCGACTATTATAACTATCGCCGCCGGGCGCCTGCCGCTGTCGGGCACAAATGCGCCGTTAGTGACAATCAGCGCAATTATAACCGCCCAGATTGCCAGCGTGCATAAGGCGGAATATATTAAACCGTAAAGCGTGCTTTTGCTTTTGACGGCGACAACTTCCTGACCATTTGCCATTAAAACTCACCCGATTAAAATCTTTTTTTGACAATCAAAGAAGATATCTCGGCGCAGACCTCTTCGGCTTCGGCTACATGGCGGCAGACTATTTTTTTGCCGCTCTTTAATTTAATTTTAAGTATTCCCGTTTTGAACACAACCCCTCTCGCACCCATGCTGCCGTATGTGACGGAGGCGATGTCGGCGCACTCAACGCACCTGCCGTTCATTATAAGACGGTCGTCCTGCTTTATAATTATGATCTTTGGCGTAAGCGCGAATGTTAAAAGCAGGTACATTGCGAAACCGCCGAGAACCGCCGCGAGCGCGACAACCAACCCGAACACGAGCGCATTTGCGCCCTGAAAGCCGAAATAGACTGCGTAAAGGTATGCCGCCGCGACAAAAAACAGAGCAACTGCAAGTTCCATTATCCCCAATGCCGCCAGGCTTTTGCCCTTTACCGCTACTATTTTTGTCGTTATCTTTTTCACTTTTTTAACCTGTCGCCATAGTGCCGTCTGACAAAAAAATTCAACGCGGTAAAATCAGCCGTTAAAATCTAAAATTGTCATTGCGCGGCGCTTTTCGCGTCGTGTTCCATTATTTTAGCGAGCGTAAAAAGTATGCCGTTGACCTGCTCGACATCAGCCACAAAATTGCAGCTTATCTGCCTGCCGTCAGTGAGGGCAACCGTGATAGAGCCGTAATTTAAAACTACAAAGGAGTAGCGCCCGAAACGCGCGCGGCGGTAATTTACGTACTCTATTTCGTCGGCGGTAAAATCCGCCGCGTCGAAATAAAGCTTTTCACCGACTTTTGTTATTATATGTTCGGGTACGCGCAGCCACTTTATTAAAGTAATCGTGAAAATAATCAAGCCTATTACACAGATAATGGCAGCAAAGAGGTAAAACGGAAAATAGTTGCTTCCGGTTGCCATTTCGAATATGGAAAAGGCGCACAGAGCCACACAAAGGACAATACAGAAAATAGATGAATAAAGAGGCGTTCTGCTTTTTTCGGCAATGTATTCGGGTGTCATCAAATTCACGCCTCCTCTTTTTTGTCGCTTTCGAGGATAATGGCAAACAGCCTGCTGTGGGCTTGCTCCACTTCCTTAACGCAGTTACACTTTATCGTCGTGCCGTTGTTCAGTTTTACAATAAGCCTGCCTGTCTTGTAATAAAATCCCCTTGCATGCATACGATGATAGTTTACGTCGGCAATATCGGTAATTTTAAAGCGAACGTTCATAAATATAAGTTCGTCGCCCTGCCTTACAAGTACATTGTAGGGGGCACGCACATAATTTATAATCGTGTAACATGCCACGACGACACAAATAACTATAAGCACAATGCATAAAATTCTCATTATCTGCGATAAAACGCCGTTATCGGTGAGCGCTTCGCCGTATTCATAAAATAAATACCAACATAAAAATGGCAAAAATAGAACGACTATTATGCCTTCAACAAGGTATGATTTTGCTTTTACCGCAATTACTTCATTTTCTTCCATATTTTCTCATATAATGCCGCCAAAAAGGGCGGCGGCACACGAACTTATAATTCGACGTCGTTGATATTAAAGACGGGGCCGTCCTTGCAGACGCGCGCGTTGCCGCCGTCAGCCGTTTTGCACACGCAGACGAGGCAGGCGCCTATGCCGCAGCCCATGCGCTCCTCCAAAGAAACGAGGCAGGGCGTTGAAATGCCCTTTTCTTTAAGCTGGGTCTTTAACGCGCGCAGCATGACGGGCGGACCGCACGAAATTATAAGGTCGGGCTCAACTTTTTTGTATTCAGAAAGGAACGCCGAAACGGCGTTGGTTTTTTGACCTATCGAGCCGTCGTCCGTTACGATTGTAAGCTGTTTGCTCGCCGCCCCGAAATCTTCGGTGAGGCAGGCGTATTCCGCCGAGCGGAAACCTATGTAAGAATAGTATTCCTTACCCTTTACGCTTTCGATTACCGACAGCAGCGGGAAAATGCCCACGCCGCCGCCCACGACGGCGATTTTTCTAGCGTTTTCGGGGATATCGAACCCGTTGCCGAGGGGCAGGGTGACGTTTAAAAGCGCCCCTTCCCCTGCCTTTGAAAGGCAGACCGTGCCCTCACCTTTTATCTGGTAACAGAAAGTTACGTCCTTACCCTCCTTACGCATTATGCCGAAGGGGCGCTTTAAAAGGTGTGCGGGGTTGCCCGTGGACACGTTTAAAAACTGCCCGCCTTTGACCTCCACCTCTTCGGGGAGGGTCAAAGTTATCTCATAAATACCGCGCGCAATTGGTAAGTTTCTCCTTACTTTTGCAGTCAACTCTTTCATTTGCTCATTTTACCTATGGTAGAGGACAGATCCTGCTGCATGTCTATGCAGGCGGCGCGCGCCGCTTCGGCGTAGCTCATGCCGCTGTACTGGGGCTTTTTGTATGCGCAGATTATGCCGCGGGAGTTGTTTACTATGCCGCCTAAGCCGCGGCCGTCGAAACAGCATTTGAGCATCTGCGCATTTCCGCCCTGCGCGCCGTAACCGGGGATTAAAAAGAATGTGTTTTTGAGCTGCGCGCGCAGGTTTGCCGCTTCCTCCGGGTGGGTTGCGCCGACTACTGCGCCGACGTCGGAATAGCCGTAACTGCCTATCGTGTCCTTGCCCCACTCTTCTACCAACTGCCCCATCTGCTCGTAAATGCACCTGCCGTTTTCGAGCTTTAAGTTCTGCAACTCGCCCGAGGAGGGATTGGATGTTTTGACGAGCACGAAGATGCCCTTATCGTACTTTTTGCAGTCCTCTACGAAAGGCGCGATGCCGTCGGTGCCGAGGTAGCCGTTTACCGTGAGCATGTCGGCGGGGAACGCCTTGATTTTTTTGCCGTTTATATCGGTTTTGCCGAGGTACGCCTTTGAATAGCACGAGGCGGTGGAGCCTATGTCGTTGCGCTTGCAGTCGGCAATAACATACATGCCTCTGCCCGTGGCGTAATTTACGGTGTAATCGAAGGCGCGCAGTCCCTCGTAGCCGTACTGTTCATAATAGGCAACCTGAACCTTGACGGCGGGGACTATGTCGCACACCTTGTCGATGATGTTCATATTGAATTCGATGAGACCTTCTGCCACGCCTTCAAATGTGGCGATGCCCTCCCTGAGCTCTTCGGGGAGGTAAGAAAAGTCGGTATCGAGTCCCACGCAGGTGGGGTTTTGAAGTTCAATTATTCTGTCGATTAATTTATCTATCATAAAAATACCCTTGTATTTATTATATTGATTTTTGGTTTCAGTGGTTAGGGATTAGGGGTTAAGGGCGGCGGAAGTAATTAATGAATAGCAAAAATTGAATAATGAATAATTGTAGTGGAAGTTTTCCCTTTGTCCGTCGCTGCCATTGTCATTTCGAGCGTAAGCCGAGAAATCTGCGCGAAGCGCGGCAATGGCAGCGAAGAGATTTCTCCACTGCGGTCGAAATGACAAAGGTGAAACGCGGCAAATGCCGCATGCTATTTTACCTTCCCTATCCCCTGTATCCTGTCCCCTTTAAGGGGGCGGCGCATTGTCCGTCAGGCTAAGATTTTTATTGCATTTTGTCAAAGTCGAATTTTACTTTGCCGTCGACGAGAGTCTTTAAAACTCTGCCGTAAACTTTATAGCCGTTGAAAGGCGTGTTTTTGCCCTTAGAGAAGAACTTTTCGCCGTCTATGACGTAGCTCTCTTCAAGGTCGACGATTGCCATGTCGGCGACTGCCCCCACTTTTATTTCGCCCCCTTCGAGGTTTAAAACGTGCGCGGGGTTATAGCTCATTTTTTCCATGAGCTCGGGCAGGGTCATTATGCCGCTCTTTACGAGGTAGGTATAGCTTAATGCAAAGCTCGTTTCTATTCCGCTCATGCCGAACGCCGCGAGGTTGTATTCCACCTCTTTATCCTTTTTTGAATGGGGCGCGTGGTCGGTGACTATGCAATCGAGCGTGCCGTCCTTCAACCCCTCGATTATCGCCTGTCTGTCGCGCTCCTCCCTGACGGGCGGGCTGACTTTGGTGAAAGTGTCGAAGTTTGTTATTATGTCGTCGGTTAAAATAAAATAATGGGGACAGGTTTCGGCGGTGACCTGAACGCCGTTTTTCTTTGCCGCGCGTATTATTTCCACGCCCGAATAGGTTGAAACGTGGCAGATGTGCACGGGCAGATTTAAGCTCTGCGCAAGGCAGATGTCGCGCGAAATCATTATGTCCTCCACCGCGCGGGGCTGGCCTTTGAGCCCGCAGAGCGTGGAGTTATAACCTTCGTTGACGACCCCTCCGTCGACCAGGGTAATATCTTCGCAATGGCACAGGCATTTTAAACCGAAGTCGGAGGCATACTCCATGCCGAGGCGCATTATGTTGGAATTCATGACAGACTTACCGTCGTCGGAGAGGGCGACCGCCCCCGCCTTTGCCATTTTGCCGATGTCCGAAAGGCTTTCGCCGCCCTCGCCGCGCGTTATGGCGCCTATGGGGCGAACCTTGCAGAGGTCGACCTCCTTAGCCCTGTTTATTATATAGCCGACCACGACGGCGTTGTCACACACGGGGTTGGTGTTGGGCATACAGCAGACCTGCGTCACGCCGCCCGCGACCGCTGCGAGGGAACCCGAGGCTATGTCCTCCTTGCCCTCGAAGCCGGGTTCACGCAGATGGACGTGCATGTCGATTATGCCCGGAATGACCGTTTTGCCGCGCGCGTCGATTATTTCGTCCGCGCCCGAAATTTCCTCGCCTATGGCGATTATTTTGCCGTTTTCGGTAAGAATATCGCTCTTTTTGACGCAGTCTTTAAAAACTACGCTGCCGCCTTTTATCAAAGTTTTCATAAACCGTTCTTCTCCCTGTATTCCGAAAGGAGCGTGAGCGCCGCCATGCGCACGCACAGCCCCGACGTGACCTGATCTTCTATTCTGCTACTCTGCCCGTCGATGAGCGAGGGCGTGAGTTCTATGCCGCGGTTTACGGGGCCGGGGTGCATGATTATGGCGCCGGGCGCGGCGAGTTTCAACATGTCATCCTTTACGCCGTAAAACTGAGAATATTCCGAGAGCGAGGGAAAAAGTCCGCCCGACTGGCGTTCGAGCTGGATGCGCAGACCCATTACGACGTTTGCGCCCTCTATCGCCTCCTCCCGCGAGTGCGCGATATGCGCGCCGAGGGCGTCGAACCCCGCGGGAATGAGCGTTTTAGGGGCGTACACCCACACCTGCGCGCCCATTTTGGAAAGCCCGAAGAGGTTGGATTTTGCCACCCTGCTGTGCTTTATGTCGCCGAGAATGGCAACTTTAAGCCCCGAGAGCGAGCCGAAAGTTTCGCGCATGGTGAGCATATCCAAAAGCGCCTGGGTGGGGTGCTCGTTCATGCCGTCGCCGCCGTTTATGACGGAAGCCTTGACCGTTTTTGCGAGCAGATGGGGCGCGCCCGCCATGGGATGGCGTATGGCTATGAAATCGGTTTGGAGAGCCTGCAACGTCTTGCCCGTGTCGATGAGGGTTTCGCCCTTCTGCACGGAGCTTGACGAAGCCGCAATATTGACCTCGTGAGCGCCGAGGTACTTACCCGCAAGCTCGAACGAGGTGCGAGTGCGCGTGCTGTTTTCGTAAAACAGCGTGACGAGCGTTTTGCCGGAAAGGCGGGAGAACTTTTTCTGCCCGCCCTTTACCTGCTTTTTGTAATCTTCGGCGAGATCGAGGATCTGAGTTATTTCCTGCGGGGTGACGTCGCGCAGTCCCAGAAGATCTTTTGAATTGAGCATAAAATATTGTCTTATCCTTGGAATTAAATTTTTTACGAAATAGCGAAAATTTTAAAATGAGTTTTACGATGCGGCAGCGCCGTTTCCGGCAACAAATAAAAATGCGGAAATAATGCCGTAAATACCGTGCAATAAATCCGCATGTCTGATTGTGCTATTGATTTGTGCCATGAAAATATTCAACTCTATTTTCCGCCGGGAACTTGATTTTAGTTTTATCAAGTATACCATTAATTAAGGCAAAAGTAAAGAGAAAAGGCAAAAATTTTTATAAAATTCTTTGAAGGCAAAAGTTTACTTTGTCGCACGAAGTGAGAATGTATTCTATGCCGTTTCTGACATGGCGGAAGGGAAAATAGACGTCGCCGTGCAGATGACCGAAAACAACCTTGTCGACCTTGTTTTCTTCAAAGAGCTGCGTAAACAGGGTGGGTTGAAGTCTGAGCCCCATGGGGGGATAGTGAATGAGCGCGATGAGCGTATCTCCCTCCCCGCGCACCTTTTCGACTTCCTTGAAGCACAGCCTGAATCTTTCAGCTTCGCGCAGGTAAAGCTTTTCGTCGTGCTCGGTATAATCCTGACTGCCCGGGCATGTCCAACCGCGTGAACCGCAGATGACGACGTTTGAAAATTTTACGCAATCGTTCTGCAAAAAATAAAAGCTGCCGTCGGGTGCGGCGCGGCGCAGCTTGGTTATTCCGTTCCACCAGAAGTCGTGGTTGCCGCGTATGAATACCTTTTTTCCGGGCAGACCTTTAAGGCTGTCAATGTCGTACAGCCCCTCTTCTATCGTCGTCCCCCAGCTGATGTCGCCGCAGATGACGACGACATCGTCCTCTGAAACTTTGTCGCGCCAGTCGCTTTTAATTTTTTCAAAATGACCATCCCAGTTTGCGCCGAATACATTCATAGGCTTATCGGCGAGCCCCGAAAGATGCAGATCGCTGATTGCAAAGACCTTCATACAACATATTGTAACATATTTTTGCAAACTTTTAAAGCATTTTCAGCGCACAAAAATAATAGACATTTTTTGGATTTATGTCCATTATTTTATATATTATGCATAACATAGTACTATGTATTTATATATTATGTCTGACATAGTACTTAAAATAAGCTCAAAAAATGCAATTTCGCGGCGCAACCGCAGGCTGCGCCGCTTGATTTCCTCCCCTATTTACACTTATTGCAGGATTTGCCCTGGGGATATAGAGGAAGTTCAAAAAATCCCGCGCAAACCTCCTGCGAATAGTCCTGCGCGGGAGGAATTGCGCAATATCCGTACGACGGCAGAAGAATCTGGACGTCGATGGACACCTTTAATATTATTGTTATGCAGGCGTTTACCGTAAAGGTCTGACTGTCGGCATTGAATGTGCCCTCGGCGCACACCGCCGAAGCTTCCGCAGTCACCCTGTAGGGCATTATGGACGGCGCGGGAACGAACAGAAGAACATCTTCCGACACCGAGATTGTAGCCTGCGCCACTCCCTCTGCGCCGTTGGCGTCGGTGTAAGCGACTTCTACGGGAATGGATACCGTTGCCTGCACGCGCGCACAGCCGGGTTTGTCGGCGAGGCGGTCGACAGTGAGGGAAGTTATATCGCCCGAGGAAGTTGTTGAACGGGCGCTTACGAACGTCAAGGGATATGTAGGATTGGCGGGCGTAAGGTCGGTGAGAGTCAGAGTGTAATTTTCAATCTGAATCTGCTTTATGCAGGCGTCGAAAATTTTCTGCGCCTGAATACAGACCTTTTCGCACAGTCCGTTCAGCGCGTTGCCCGTTATCGTGCCGGGGCACTGCGACGACTGAAAGTTTGAAAAAAAGGACATTTTTTACCTCCGTAAAAATTAATTGTGTGGGTTACTTTATTTTATGAGGCAATTGAAAATTTTGTTATAGACTATTTTGTGATGAAAGTTGAACGCAGTCATTTCACCATGGGGAGATTTCTCCATGCGCCGCCGCGATAAAAATCGCGGCGGCTTAGTCGAAATGACAAATATTTAGAGTTTGCAGTGGCGGAAATAAGGAATAGATTTCTACGTGCGCTCGCTCTGCTCGCTTAGTCGAAATGACATGGTGGAAGGTGGTTTAGCCAAAATGACATGGGCGATATTGCGACAACTTAATTAAAATGATAGATGCAAATTAATTTTTTTCTTGTACGCATCTTATTGAGCGCATTATTCGCACGAGGTGATTTACCGCGCACATTTTTAAGGTAAATTATTGCACATACTTACAGGGCGCGCTATCATGTGCTATCATGCGTTCGCGTTTTTAGGGACAGAGATAAATTTTGCGCGACGGGTAAACTATGCCGCCGTTGAAATTTTGCAATTTTTCGCCGTCGCAGCCCGTCATTTTTGCAATAGAAGCAAAATCGTCGAAGGGGCGCGCAATGACGTATTTGCACGGCTGCGGAGTCACCGGGCTGAGCTGCCCCTCTTCCCTGTAAAGGACGGGGCAAGAAAAGACCGCCTCCGCCTCCACGGGGGTTGCCGACGCCGTTATACGGATAAAGGGCGGGCGGTCGCAGATGAGCGTAAACATTTATATATTCTATGCCGCAGGCGGGCAATTTGGTTACAAACACACATAATTTAGGTGCGGAATTTGTAGAATAAAGCGTAATGGCAAACAATATATACAAATCTGCGGCGCAGGTTACGGTCTTTTCGACCATAGAAAAGACGCTTTCGTTCGTTTACAGAATAATACTTTCCCGCCTGATAGGCGCCGAGGGCATAGGCATTTACCAGATTTGCCTTTCGGTATTTTCAGTATTCCTGACGGCGGCGTCGAGCGGGATTCCCGTGACCGTTTCGCGCATGATAGCCAAGCAGAGCGCCACGGGGACAACCGCGGGCAAGCACGCGGTAGTCACGGCGGGGGTTGTGAGCACGCTGATGTTCACAATTCCCGCGGCGATAATTATTTTTTTCGGGCGGAACTTGCTATCATTCCTCTTCCCCGACGAAAACAGCCTGAACATCTTTGTACTTCTTCTGCCGGGACTGATACTGACCTCGGTATACGCCGTGATGCGCGGAACGTTCTGGGGCAACAAGCAGTTTATGCCCTATTCGCTAATCGAGCTCGCCGAGGACAGCGTGATGGTAATACTCGGCACGATACTCGTGTTCACTGCGGCGACCCCGACCGACGGGGCGTACCGCGCAACGGTGGCAGTGCTGATTTCGTACATATTTTCCTTTATTGTGTCCGTGGGGTGGTACCTCACGCATGGCGGAAAGTTTGTAAACCCCAAAAAACATATAAAGCCCCTTTTAGCTTCCGCCATGCCGATAACCGCCATGCGCACTTCGACATCCCTTCTGAATTCGGTCGTGGCAACCTTTCTGCCCGCGCTGCTGATAGGCGCATGCGGGTACGAAAGTTCGGAGGCGCTTGCGCTGTACGGCGCGGTTACGGGCATGAGCATACCCGTGCTGTTCATTCCAAACTCCCTGATTGGCTCGATCGCCGTAGTCGTTGCGCCAGAAATGAGCGAAAATTACTATGCGGAGCGCAGAGAAAAACTTAAAAGCGACGTTGAAAAGACAATAAAAGCCGCCGTGCTGATAGCGACGATTCTCATTCCGCTGCTGTTCACGCTGGGCAGGGACATAGGCGTGATGCTGTTCGGAAACGCGTTCAGCGGTGAAGTTATTACAGACTTTTCGTTCATGCTGCTGCCCATGTGCATTTCGATGATAACGACAACCGTGCTCAACTCCATGAACTGCGAAGTAAAAACGCTCATCTACTTTTTTATAGGCGCGCTGTTTATGCTGACATGTATTTTCGTACTGACCCCTTATACGGGCATCTATTCGTACATGATAGGTCTTGCGGGGAGCAACCTGATAACGGCGGCGCTCAACCTTAACCTTTTAAGAAAGATGTGTCCGAAGGTTGCGTACATGAAATACACGCTAATGTGCGCGGCGATAAGCATATTCGGCAGCGTATTCGGACTGCTACTCCGCGGGCTGACAGACGACCTTGCTCCCATACTGAATATTTTTGTATGCGGCGCAGCCGTTGCGGCTTTTACGGTAACCGCGCTGCTGACGCTCGGGCTTGCAGACCTGCAACCCCTTAAAAGACTGATTTTTAAGAAAAAGAGCTAATTTTTTTTTAAACGCCGTTAAAAATGTCGCATGTAACGGGTGAGCACGGCTGTAAACAGCAGATTACGGACGGGGCGGCGCGTTTTGCAAAACGCGCCGCCATTTTTATACCCATTTGGGCGATTATTTGGATTATGTAAGGAAAACATTACAAATCTTAAATTAATGTTGACAACATATATGGGACAATATATAATTATATCGCAGCCGCCTATATTGCAGCCGCAAGTTACAGACTGCGGCAATAATGCGTAGCAGAGCAGGAATATGAAAAACAAAGTAATCTGTTTAACGGGCGCGGGATTCAGGGTTTTTACGACCGCGGCGACGATTGCAACCCTCGCCTTTACAATTTTATTGATATGCATTCATGAACAAGTTCCCGCATATGCGATTGCCGCGGCGGCTTTCGTGTTTGCCGTCTGCGGATTTGCCTGCTTTTTGTGCTTTAACCACCGCATAATTTTTTCGCCCGAGCAATCGACGATTAAATATTGCGCGCTGAAATCGGTTGTTGTAGCTGTCGCCGATATAAAGAGAACAGAAATTTCAACGCTTGGTCAGGCGGGGTTTATTAAGTTCTGCAACATTGTTTTAACGCTCAAAGACGGCAGACGACTTACTTTTTCTGGGTGCAGTTCGCTGAGCGCGCAAAAAGCCGAGTCGAGGACGCGGCGAACAATTGCGCGGCTGCAAGAATTGATAAGCGCAGGCAAATGAAAAGTTTAATTACATTTTAA
>ERZ1090863.859-NODE-860-length-14777-cov-7.432890_pt1 | contig 14777 bp, 13 predicted proteins | sample MGYA00478480_ERZ1090863 | MGnify/ENA primary metagenome ERZ1090863 (study PRJEB33644, sample SAMEA5815746) | chicken gut metagenome | biome: Chicken; feature: Gastrointestinal Tract; material: Caecum | place: Ireland | collected 2019-01-01 | study: A study of the...
GAGTTGCGTTTCCCACCAAAACCACCGGGCATGCTCAATCGTGTTTCCCCTGCCACGCGCCTAAGCTCTTGCTTGGGCGCTTATTTTATTCAAGCCGCCCGACTCAACGGCAGAGTTGCGTTTCCCACCAAAACCACCGGGCATGCTCAATCGTGTTTCCCCTGCCAAATCACATAAGCTCTCGCTTGGGTGATTTTTTATGTCGTGTATTCCACGTACGGTAAACCCTGCATAAGCGCATTGTAAGCCGCCTTACGGTCTGGCAGCAAATCTTCGGGGAGATTGTCCGCGCAGAACCATTCAAGTTCCGCGCACTTATTCGGTTCACAAATGTGCGGCTCTCCCATAAATTTTTGAAGCACAAAATAGGGATTTACGTACGTTACCTGCCCGTCGCGCTTATAAAACAAAGTGAAAAATTCAAAATCCTGCGCATCTGCCGAAATTCCGAGTTCCTCGCGGCATTCGCGCGAGCAGGCGGCAGTCAGACTTTCACCCTCCTCAACGTGACCCGAACAAGCAAAATCCCACATTCCGTCGCCGAAGCCCGTATTTTGTCGGCGCTGTAACAGAATTTGCTTTATGCCGCCGACGTTGCGTTCTATCAGCACGACGACCGCCACGGGCACCTTGAATTTTTCCATTAAACCTTTACTTCGCCTTTGAGCCCGAGGCAATCGGCATTCTGCTGCAAGATGGGGTCTATTTCGTTGGCGATGAATTCTTCGGTCTGCGCGGGGGCGCGCCCTATAAATTTGCGCGCATCAAGTATTTCGTCGAGCTTGTCATGCACGGGCGCAAACATCTCATCCGCCTTTATAAGATCAATGAGGTTGTTTTCAAGCCCCCTCTCCTTGACGTTCCTGCCTGCCTCCATAGAGAGTACGCGTATCCTCTCGTGCAGCTCCTGACGGTTGCCGCCTGCTTTTACGCACTCCATCATGATGTTTTCGGTAGCCATGAAGGGAAGCTCTGCGGCGATATGCTTCGCAATTACCTTATCATAGACGACAAGGTTTTCACTAACGTTGAGATAGATGTTCAATATGCCGTCGAGGGCGAGGAAAGCCTGCGCGTTGACAATTCTCCTGTTTGCCGAATCGTCGAGCGTGCGCTCAAACCACTGCGTCGAGGCGGTGATCGCCGAGTTCATGGGGAGGGAAATGACATAGCGCGCGAGCGAACCCATTCTTTCGCTGCGCATGGGGTTGCGCTTGTACGCCATAGCGGAAGAGCCTATCTGCGATTTTTCAAAGGGCTCCTCAATCTCCTTCATGTTCTGCAAAATACGTATATCGTTGGAGAATTTATATGCGCTCTGCGCAATCTGGGAGAGAACGCAAAGAACGTTATAGTCGAACTTTCTGGGGTAGGTCTGGCCCGTGACGCCATAAACCTTGTCACAACCCATCTTTTTTACGACGCGGCGTTCGAGCTCCTTAACCTTTTCGCCGTCGCCGTTGAAAAGTTCCATAAAGCTCGCCTGCGTGCCCGTTGTGCCCTTTACACCGCGCAGCTTGAAGGATTTTTCGAGGTTGACGAGGTTGTCGTAATCCATCATCAAATCCTGCAACCACAGCGTTGCGCGCTTGCCCACAGTTGTGAGCTGGGCGGGTTGAAGGTGCGTAAAGCCCAAAGTGGGCACGTCCTTATATTTAAGGGCAAACTTTTTAAGTTTGTCCATTACATTTACTATTTTGACCTTTATTATTTTAAGAGCGTCGCGCAGAATAATCAGTTCGGAGTTGCAATCGACAAAACAGCTCGTCGCACCGAGATGAATTATGGGCATTGCAGACTTAGCCTGCACGCCGAACGCCTTTACGTGCGCCATTACGTCGTGGCGCACCTCACGCTCGTACTTTTCGGCGACGTCGTAATTGATGTCATCGGCGTACTTTTTCATTTCGGCGATCTGTGCGGGCGTGATGTTGAGCCCGAGCTCCATTTCTGATTCGGCGAGAGCAATCCACAATCTGCGCCACAGTTTAAAGCGCTTGTCGTCAGAAAAATTTTCCGCCATCTGTCTGCTTGCGTATCTTGTTATAAGGGGATTTACGTAAACTGAATTGTCTGTCATCTTGTGCTCCATAAAGTTTAGTTTTTATTTTTTGCCAATTTTTCAATAAGTACCGAACCAATAAACGCCAAAATCGACAATACCAGACAGGTTATGCCGACAATCATGATAAACATGCCCAGCCGCATAGCCGAAGCGCTCTCTTCAAGAGCCTCCTGACCAAGGTCGGGCGTATTGAGACTGCTTAACGCGGGAAAGTAAAAACACATTCCTACGGCTATGCAGACTATCGCAGCAAACAGCACGCCGGCAAGGACGACGCGCAGAATATTCTTAGTACTCATCAGAATTTTACGGGCTGAGGGTATTCAACGCCGTGGACGTCCACCTTCATGCTCTTTATTACCTGCGGCTTTTTGGGCTTGTCATTGAAATCGGTGGATACGCCCGCTATGCGGTCGACGACGTCCATTCCGCTTATGACTCTGCCGAAAGCGGCGTACTGCCCGTCGAGGTAGGACGCGTTGGCGTGCATAATGAAAAACTGCGAACCCGCGCTGTTGGGTGACATAGCGCGCGCCATGGATATAACGCCGCGGGCGTGCTTTATATCGTTGCTTTTAAAGCCATTCAACGAAAACTCACCCTTTATTGTATAGCCAGGCCCACCCGTGCCCGTGCCGTTGGGGTCGCCGCCCTGAATCATAAATCCGCTTATGACGCGGTGAAAAGTCAGCCCGTCGTAAAAACCCGACGACGCGAGCGACAAAAAATTATTCACGGTGTTGGGCGCTTTGTCGGGATATAGCTCTAAAACTATTTCACCGCCGTCGTCCATGACGATTGTAACGTTGGGATTTGTCATATTTACTCCTTACGCGCGGCGCACCGCGCGATTGTTATGAACTGTATATTTTTATAAATCGCTGTATTTCTGGACGAGGACGCCCGCCTCGTCGAAGAGCTGAACGGAAAATTTATCGGGGTAGCCTTCCTTGTAGACCACCCTTGAAATGCCGGAGTTAATTATTATTTTTGCGCAAATGACGCAGGGCTGGTGAGTGCAGTAGAGCGTGCAGCCTTCTACGCTGCACCCCACCCTCGCCGCCTGGATTATTGCGTTCTGCTCGGCATGAACGGCATAACATATCTCCTGCATGGTGCCGCTGGCGATGCCCAGTTTCTGCCTTAAACATTCACCCTTGTCCACACAGCTCTTTATGCCCTGGGGCGCGCCGTTATAGCCCGTGGCTATTACTCTTTTATTTTTAACGATTATCGCGCCGACGTGGCGGTTTTCCTTATAGCAGCTCGACCACGAACCGATGAGTTCCGCCATTTCCATAAAGCGCCTGTCCCATTTATCCATTTGCAGCTCCGAAAAATTAATTACATATAGATATTACCATATCTTTAATCAAAATGCAATTTTATATTTGATTTATGCAGCTTTTATTTGAAATATTTTTTTGTTTAATGTGTTTGAGTTGTTTTGTCTGCGTTTATAAATATTCGTGAAAAATAATATAACTTTTCCGGAGGAAAAATTAAATGAATATAAAGCCTTTGTTCGACAAAGTAGTTGTAGAAGGTCTTAAAGCCGAAGAAAAGACAAAGAGCGGTTTGTATCTTACCGCCGCTTCGCAGGAAAAGCCCGCCACGTGCATAGTTGTAGCCGTGGGTCCCGGCGGACTTGTAGACGGCAAAGAAGTTAAAATGCAAGTTAAAGTAGGCGACAAAGTACTTCTTTCAAAGTACAGCGGAACCGAAGTTAAAGTTGACGGCAAAGAATACACAATTATCCGCCAGAGCGATATCCTGGCAATCGTTGAATAATTAAGGAGATTGATAGATTATGGCAAAGCAGATCAAATACGGAGATGACGCAAGAAAGGCGCTTGAAGCGGGCGTGAACGTGCTCGCCGATACTGTTAAAATCACCCTCGGCCCCAAGGGCAGGAATGTCGTGCTCGACAAAAAGTTCGGCGCTCCCCTCATTACAAACGACGGCGTGACGATAGCAAAAGAAATCGAACTTGAAGACCCCTTCGAGAATATGGGCGCGCAACTCGTTAAAGAAGTTTCGACAAAGACCAACGACGTAGCCGGCGACGGCACCACCACCGCCGTTGTACTCGCCCAGGCAATAATCCGCGAAGGACTTAAAAACCTCGCCGCAGGCGCAAATCCCATCATCCTTAAAAAGGGCATTGCCGCCGCAGTAGATACGGCAGTCGATAAAATCAAGGCAATTTCCAAGCCCGTTGAAAACAAGCTTGCTATCTCGCAGGTTGCCTCCATTTCGGCAGGCGACGAAACAATAGGCAAACTCATTGCAGACGCGATGGAAATCGTCGGCAAAGACGGCGTTATAACCGTTGAAGAGGGCAAGACCATGAACACAGAGCTTTCTACCGTTGAAGGCATGCAATTCGACAGAGGTTACGCCTCCGCTTACATGGTTACAAATACCGAAAAGATGGAAGCCGTTCTCGACAATCCCTACATCCTCATCACCGACAAGAAAATTTCGACATTACAGGAAATTCTTCCCATAATCGAACCCATAGCTCAACAGGGCGCAAGGCTTTTGATCATCGCCGAAGACGTCGAGGGCGACGCGCTCGCTTCGCTCATCGTCAACAAGTTGAAGGGCGTTTTAAACTGCGTTGCAGTCAAGGCGCCCGGCTTCGGCGACAGAAGAAAGGCTATGCTCGAAGATATCGCAATCCTGACGGGCGGCACGGTCGTTTCCTCCGACCTCGGCTACGAATTCAAGGACGTAACGCCCGACATGCTCGGCAGAGCCGCACAGATTAAAGTAGACAAAGAAAACACCACGATTATAAACGGTTCTGGCTCCTCCGACGCAATCAAGGCGAGGGTCAACTCCATCAAAGCGCAGATTGCAGAGACGACATCCGAATACGATAAAGAAAAGTTACAGGAACGCCTTGCCAAACTCGCAGGCGGTGTCGCCGTTATAAATGTAGGCGCAGCTACCGAAGTTGAAATGAAAGAAAAGAAACTTCGCATCGAGGACGCACTTGCTGCTACACGCGCGGCAGTTGAAGAGGGCATCGTTCCCGGCGGCGGCGTTGCACTCCTCTCCACCATTCCCGAGCTCAAAAAGCTCGTCGAATCTCTCTCCGGCGACGAAAAGACGGGTGCAAGCATCGTGCTTAAAGCCGTTGAAGAACCCCTCCGCCAGATTGCAAAGAACGCAGGTCTCGACGGCTCGGTAATAGTCAACAACATTATCACAGCCAATAAGCCCAACTACGGCTACGACGCATTAAAGAATGAATACACCGATATGGTTGCAAGCGGCATCATAGATCCTACCAAGGTTTCGCGTTCGGTGCTTCAAAATGCGGCTTCGGTTGCAGCCACATTACTGACCACCGAGAGCATTGTAACAGATATTCCCGCTCCCGCTGCGGCAAACAATGCTGCGGGCGGCCCCGATATGGGCGGCATGTATTAATTTCCTCCATAAAATTCAAAAAGAGATCACCGAGAGGTGGTCTCTTTTTTTGATTGCGTTTGCACGATATACTTTTTTGATGTTTTCAAGCGCGCCGGCACAGGCTGTGCGGGCGCGCTTACCATATATTATTTATAACTGAATTTTATTAATTTGTTCTTTAAAACAAAATTAATATATCCCCGGCAGCAAAAACACAAAACAAATTACCTCACTCCGCCGAGCGGCAATTCAAATTTTGCAGGCTCTCCGTCTATTTCAAATGCGCTCACAGAAACGCAAAGAACGTCGTTATCTCCCACACCCGCGGAAGGGACACCATCATCATCGACAAAACTGCGGGCAGCCTCAAACACAATATAAAACTCGCCCTGCACCTCCCCGCCGCTGAACTGCGCTTCAAAGATGTCACTGCGGAATGTCATGAAATCTTCGCTACCATAAGCGGTTGCGGAAATATTTTCCGAAGTCAGGCCAATAAATCCGCCGTCGGTCTGATGGGTAAAATCAGCCTGCGCCGACAAAATGACAAACACATTATCTTGCCCCGCAGCAAACTCACGTTCGCCTATCGTAATCACATCTCCGCCAGATACGTCGTTTATGACAAGATAATTGCCAAAGTCATCTTCAACCTTTTCGCCAAACCCGAACGACTCTTCGGAAGAATCACCCGAATCGTTCGGGGCGGACGGCTCGTCTGAATCTGTACCCTGATTTGGTGCACTGCCTCCATTGAAAGCAAACATACCGTTCGCAAAATTGACGGCTAGGGGAACAATTACAAGACATGCAACGACGGCGCACGCAACGGATGCCACAATTCTTTTGATCTTACAGCGGCGGCACACCCTTTCGCGGATGTAATCCGACCCGTCACCCCCTTCGCCGGTATCGACGTTACGACGCTCAACATCATTATTTTGGGAAAAATCAATCAAAGAGCCCTGCGCTACGCCGCCATTTTCGGCTTTCGCACACATCTTTTCAAGAAGGTCGGATTTAAACTGCTCGTCGGTATGAAGTTTTTTCATGCTGTCTTTATAAGCGCTCATATCAGTCCTCCTCCAAAAATTTCTTTAACTTCGCGCGGGCGCGCGAAAGCCTTTTATGTACGGCGTTTTCGTTAATCTGCATAAACTGCGCTATCTCCTTCGCCGAATACCCCTCGTAATAATGCAGATAAATGACCTGCCTGTCGTCCGCAGAAAGGCGGGCGAGCTCTTCATCGAGCTGAGTTTCTTCTCCCCGCCGAGACAACGGCAGATTATCTATGCCAACAGTTCTCCGCCGCGCGCCCCGCTTTGCCGCATTTATGCTTTTATTTATCGCAACGCGGATGAGCCACGCCTTTAAATGCTCGTCGTCGCTGAATGGACACAGGCGCATCCTTTCGACAAGCGAAATAAAGACTTCCTGCACGATATCTTCGGCATCCTGGCGGTTACAGACATATTGATACGAAACCCTGAAAACCGTGTCGGCATACGCCGAAATTATCCGGGCAAAGTTCTCCCTGTCGGACAACTTATTCCAATCGTCCACAACATTTTCCTCCATGTAATCACTATAACAACAATTAAGCAGCTCCAAACCTGACACAATTTTTTTAAATTATATAATTTAATGCGGGCGGCAGATCGCCGTCCGCATTAAATCTATGGCAACTACTTTTTTAACGCGTCAAGAATGGCCGACAAAGCACATTTGCCGTGCTCATAGGTGAGTCCGCCCTGAAAATATGCGATGTAAGGCGGCTTTACGGGACCGTCGGCAGAAAGTTCGATAGACGCTCCCGAAACAAACGTGCCGGCAGCCATTATAATTTTATCGCCGTATCCCGGCATATCCCACGGCTCGCAGGTGACGTAGCTGTCGACGGGAGAAGCGTACTGCACTTCCCTTATGAATTTTATCATGTCGTCGGCGTTGCCGAATTCGATGCAGCGGGTGATGTCGTAAGGCATTTTATCGACGGACGGATAGTTTTTATAGCCGAGGTCGGTCATGGCGAGCCCTATGAGCAGCGAGCATTTAAGCGCCTGCGCTGTGACGTGCGGAGCCATGAATAGCCCCTGATAAAAGTATCTGTATCCGCCTTCGTAAGAACCGACTTCAAGACCTATCGAGGGAGCGGTAAGCCGTCTGCCGATTTTCTGGATATACTCGTCCTTGCCACAGATGTAGCCGCCCGTGGGGGCAATGCCGCCGCCCGCATTTTTGATGAGCGACCCGACAATGAGGTCGGCGCCGCAGTCGGTGGGTTCACTCTCTTCGACAAACTCGCCGTAGCAATTGTCAACAAAAATACAGCCGTCAAAGCCGCAGCTGCGGACAAACGCACACACTTCACCAATCTGCCTACACGAAAACGCATCGCGCAGTTCATAACCGCGCGAGCGCTGTATATAGACGACCTTCACCCTGCTGTCGCCTTTCAATGCCTCTGAAATGGCAGCGAAGTCGAATCCGTCCCCTTCCGTAAGGGAAATACAGTTGAACGCAACGCCGTAATCTTTGAGAGAACCTATATTTTCACCCGAAATTACAGGGCGTATCGTGTCATACGGCATTCCGCTTACACACAAAAGCGTATCGCCCGGCATCAGAAGTCCGAAGAGCGCAACCGAAAGCGCGTGCGTGCCCGAAAGCAAATGGGGCGAAACAATGCCTGCCTCGGCATGAAACGCATCGGCATAAATTTTGCCAAGACAGTCCCTGCCCTCGTCGCCGTAACCGTATCCCGAAGTTCCCGAAAAGTGCCTTACGGCTATTCTGTTGTTCTGAAAAGCCTTTAAAACCTTTTGCTGATTTTCAAAGGCAATGTCGTCGATGAGCGCAAATTTATCTTTAAGGCGCTCCTCACACTTTTGTATATATTCGCTGTAATCAGTCATTCAACAACTCCACAATTTTTTCAGGCTGTGCCTGCTGCCTGTCAATCCACAAAATATTTGGCAATTTTTTAAAAAATGTTATCTGTCTTTTTGCGTAATGGCGGGTATTGCGCTTAATTATATCACGCATAGTACTCTGCGAACAGCCATTTTTTAAACATTCAATAACTTCCTTATACCCTATCGCCTGCATACTCTGACAATGTTCGTCAACACCGCGGTCAAGGAGCGAGCGAACTTCGTCTACAAGACCTTTTTGGAACATTTCGTCCACCCTCTTGTCTATGCGGGCATACAGCTCGTCTCGTGGAAAATCCACCGCGACGGCGGCATAATTGAAGAGCGGAGTTTTTCCGTCGCTTAATTGAGACTTTTTCTTTCCGCTGACTTCAAATATTTCAAGCGCGCGTATCACCCGCTTTGTGTCGTTGGGGTGAATGGCGCGGGCAGACTGCTCGTCTATGCTTTCAAGCATTTTATGAAGGTAATCCTTCCCCTTTTCGCGAAGAATTTCGTCATACCTGCGGCGCACCTCTCCGTCGCCCTTGGCCTGCCCGTAGGAAAAGTCGAATAAAAGCGAGTTTATATAAAAGCCCGTGCCGCCGCATATGACGGCAACTTTGCCGCAGTCTGTAAGCGAGCGCACTATCGGCAATGCGCGCTCGCGAAAATCGGACACCGAAAAAGACTCTTTGAGGTCAACTACGTCTATCATATGGTGGACGACGCCACCCATCTCCTCCTTCGTCGGCTTCGCCGTGCCGATATTCAAGCCCTTGTAAATAAGCTGCGAATCGGCGGAAATAACTTCGGTATTCAAAAGTTTTGCGCACTTTACGGCGAGAGCCGTCTTGCCGGTAGCCGTCGCACCGCATATTACGAGTACGTTTTTCACGGCTACACTATCCTTTTGAACATCTTTTCTATCTGCGTCCTGGTCATCTTTACACAGACAGGTCTGCCGTGCGGGCATTTAAGTCCAACATCGCCCTTCAACATCTCGATAAGTTTTTGTTTTTCTGCGTCTGTCAGCCTCATTCCGCCTTTTACGGCGTGTTTACAGGCAGTCATGGCTATTTTATCTCGCAGAACATCTTCAACCTTTATCGATCTGAGCCCGCCGAGATCGGACAACAAGTCGCCGAAGAAAGCTTTTAGGTCTATATCCTGCAAATCGAGCGGAACTTCGTTTACGCGGTATGCAGTTACACCGAACGGTTCGATATCAAAGCCCATGCGGCGGATGAGCATTAAATTCTCTGATATAAAGGCAGATTCCTGCGCGTTGAGGTCGAGAATGTACGGAATAAGCATACCCTGGCGGTGTATGGAAGTGCGGTTTTTAAGTTTTTCAATCAGGCTATCAAAAATCATCCGCTCGTGCGCAGCGTGCTGATCGATGAGGTACACGTCATCACCCGTTTCATATATAAGATAGGTGTTGAAAAGATCGCCCTTATATTTCCAGCTTTCGTAAGCTATGCGCTCCTGCTCTGCCTTTGCACGCTCCTGTTCGGCAACACGAACGGGAAGCGGTTTTACGCCGCCGCAGACTTTCATTTTATTTTCCTCGCGCAACGGCGCGAATGCCTTGTACAGCGGAACTTCATCTGCCGTTTTAGGCTGAATATTCCGACTTTCCAACTTTTCATAATATGAATGATCACTTACGAGCGGCTGCGGTTGTACGGGAGGAGCAGGCGTCGCCTGTTCCGCTTTTTTAATCTTTCCGTCCGGCGTAAACTGCGGCATAGCCACGTCATCGAAATTTTTATCGTAAATTTTGCCGCTTTGGGTGTAGTCCGACGCATAGACGGCGTTTTTTGAGCCGCTTTCGGCGAATGTAGACTGAATTTCGGGCACGACCGTGCTGTCAACGACAAAATCTGCCGCCTTGGCGGTTCCGTCGAGCACGGAAGAGATGACCTTATAGACCGTTCCGAAAATAAGCTGGTTATCCACAAAACGCACGTCCGCCTTATTGGGGTGAACGTTTACGTCTACAATTTCGGTGGGGACGTCGATAAAGAGCGTATACACGGGGTAATTGCGCTTCATGGCATAGGGCGCATACGCCTGCGAAATAGCTGTCGAAATTACGTTATTGGAGATGCACCTGCCGTTGAGATATACATTCTGATAGGATTTATTGGGCTTGAAAAAATTCTGATTGCCTATAAAACCATATACATGAATATCGTTTCTGTCGGCATTTATTTTGAAGGACTGGGGCAGGTATTTTGAACCGTAAACCTGGGCGATAGCTTCCTCCAACCCGCCGCCGTATGACTGCAAAGTGAGCTTCCCGTCGATAAAATATTTGAAAGCCACGCGCGGATTGCCCAGAATGTAGCGCGTGACAAAGGAGGTTATATCTGCCTCCTCCTTTTTGTCAGTCTTTAAAAACTTGCGCCTGACGGGCGTATTGAAAAAGATGTTGCGCACAGTTATCTGCGTGCCCTTATCGAGGGCGGCGGGTTCAACCTGTCCGATAAATTCGCCGTCGCACTCAACCTTCCACGCATCGTTACCCCCGATGACGCTTATAAGTTCAACCTGAGCAATCGCCGCGATCGTGGCAAGCGCTTCGCCCCTGAATCCGAGGGTATGGATGTTGTCGATGTCTTCGAGCGTGGAAATTTTACTCGTAGCGTGAGAAAAGAACGCCGCGCGCATGTCGTCCTTTTCTATTCCGCAGCCGTTGTCGACGATCTTTATCAGATCCTTGCCGCCGCGCTCAATGTAAACTTCTATTTCTGTAGCGCCCGCGTCGAGGCTGTTTTCAATCATCTCCTTTACAGCCGAATAAGGTCTGTCGATGACCTCGCCCGCCGCAATGCGGTTGCATATGACTTCGGACAGTATGTTTATCTTAGCCATTTATTTCACCTTTTCAACGAGATCGCCCAGCACCATGAAAGCCTGCATGGGCGACATGTTGTTCATATCTATCTCTTTCAAAATCTTTTCAACTTCGCTCTCTTCGGCGGGCTGTTCAGACTGAACGCTCTGCACATCTGCCGTGACGATTCCGCCGCTTTCGACCTGCTTTAAAATGACCTTTGCCCTTTCGGTCACGCTTGCAGGAACGCCCGCGAGCGCAGCAACCTCTATGCCGAACGAGCGGTTTGCGCCGCCACGCATAATTTTGCGCAAAAATACTATACCGCCATTGATCTCTCTGACGGCAATCTTGTAATTTTTAACGCCATAAAGCTTGTTTTCAAGTTGAGTGAGCTCGTGGTAATGAGTGGCAAAGAGCGTCTTTGCGCCTATATTTTTTGTAATTTCCTCTACGACCGCCCAGGCGATGGAAAGCCCGTCGTAAGTACTCGTTCCCCTGCCGACCTCATCGAGAATAATCAGACTGTCCTTTGTGGCATTGCGAAGTATGGTTGCAACCTCTATCATCTCGACCATAAAGGTACTCTGGTCGGAAATGAGGTTGTCACTCGCACCGACGCGCGTAAATATGCGGTCGATTATGGGAATGCGCGCCGATTTTGCAGGCACGAATGAACCGATGTGCGCCATGAGCGCGATAATGGCAGTCTGCCGCATATAGGTACTCTTGCCCGCCATGTTGGGGCCGGTAATTATCATCGTGCGGTTTTCGCCCTCGTCGAGCAAAGTGTCGTTTGGAACAAACTTATCCTTTGAAATTTTTTCGACTACGGGGTGCCTGCCCTCGCGAATTATCATGGGACTGCCGCTTTCGACTATTTCGGGTCGGCAGAATTTACTCGATTTTGCAACTTCGGCAAATGAAGTTATTACATCGAGCTTGGCAACCGCGGCGGCAATCTCCTTAAAAGCCGGTATATTTTGCGAAAGGACGCCTGTAAGATGCTCGTAAATTGCGCTTTCGAGCTTTAAAGAACTTTCCTCGCTGTTCAAAATTTTGTCTTCGAGTTCTTTAAGCTCACCGGTTATAAATCTTTCGGCGTTGGTGAGTGTCTGCCTGCGCTGATACTCGGAAGGCACTTTGTCCTTGAAAGATTTGCTGACTTCGATATAATACCCGAAAACGCGGTTGAACCCTATTTTAAGAGTGCGAATGCCCGTCCTGTCGCGCTCGCGCGCCTCCATATCGGCGAGGATGTCCTTGCCGCTTACTTTGACCTGCCTGAGTTCGTCGAGTTCGGGGCTGAACCCCTTTTTAATATACCCGCCGTCCTTCATCGTTGCGGGGGGATTTTCTGCAATTACGCTTAAAATATATTGGGCGAGCTCAGTCATGTCGCGAAGACCGCGCGAGATATCTTTTAGAATGGCGCTGCCAAATCCTGTCAGCTGAAAATTCAGATTGGGAACGGTCAGAAGAGACTGCGCAAGCGCAAGGCAATCGACGGGCATAATGCTGCCGCCGGCTATTTTGCCGGTCAGCCTTTCAATATCCTTAACCTGGCGGAGCATATCCGAAACACCGACGCGCACGACGGTTGAATCAAACAATTCCTGAACGCCGTCGAGCCGATAATTTATCTCATTTGCGCTGCAAAGCGGCGATACAATCATACCACTCAACAGTCGCGCGCCCATGGCGGTTTTGGTTTTATCCAAAAGCCACAACAGCGAGCCGTATTTTTTGCCCTCGGACATGCTTTTTACAAGTTCAAGGTTTCTAACTGCGGCGTTGTCGAGCTGCATGTAAGCGCGACCTGAAATGTATTTGACGCTGTCGATATTGGGCAACGCGTGTTTCTGCGTCTCTTTGAGGTACTCCAAAAGCGCGCCGCACGCACAGACGGCGAGGGGCTTGGAACCCACTTCGAACGCCGAAAGCGTGCTCGCTTTGAGCTGGTCGAGCAGATTTTTTTCAGCCGCTTTATAGCCGAAAGTCCAGCTTAAATAGCTCGAAAAATGCGGCAGAATGCCGCGTGAAACCTCGGGAACATCCTTACACGCAAAGAGCATCTCGTCGTTGCATATAATTTCGCTGACAGAGAGTTTTACGAAAAGCGCAATTACTGCGCTCACTCCCCCCTCGCCCGCGTACTGAGTACAGCAGAGCTCACCCGTGGTTATGTCCGCCCATGCGGCGGCGCAGACGTCGCCCTCCTTGCAGGCGCAGGCAATGAAATTGTTGACGCGCGCGTCGAGGTAATTTTCGTCGGTTATTGTTCCCGCCGTCACAACCCTTATTACGTCGCGGGCGACCATGCCCTTTGCAGTTGCGGGGTCTTCAAGCTGTTCGCATATTGCAACCTTGTAGCCCGCAGAAACAAGCCTTGCGATGTACGAATCGGCGGAATGATAGGGAACGCCGCACATGGGCGCGCGCTCTTCAAGTCCGCAGTCGCGCCCTGTCAAAGTGAGGTCGAGCACCTGCGAAGCCGTCTTGGCGTCGTCAAAAAACATCTCGTAAAAGTCGCCGAGACGGTAAAAAATTATACAGTCCTTATACTTTTCCTTGACCGAAAAGTAGTGTTGCATCATTGGTGAAAGAGCCATTTTATACTACCTTTTATACTACTTCGCCGGTGAGCGAAACGCCGTTTGCGTGCTCGATGCGCACGTTGACGAACTGACCTATGAGGTTTTTCTGACTTGCGAAATACCCCATCCTGCCATATTCGTCGCGCCCCATGTACATGCCGCGCTTGCTGTCGTAATCCTCGCATAAAATCTCGACAGTTTTACCGATATACGTCTGAGAAAGGGCGCGGGTCTGGCTGTTTATGAGCTCTACAAGCTCCATAATGCGCGCCTTTGAAACCTCTTCGGGAACCTGGTTTGGCATCTTCGCCGCGACAGTCCCCTCCCTTTTGGAATACACAAAGGTAAACGCCGAGGCAAAGTTGACTTTTTTTGCGAGTTCAAGGGTTGCTTTGAAATCCTCGTCCGTCTCGCCCGGGAATCCGACGATGAGGTCGGTGGTTATGGCGCAGTCCGGAATGGCTTTTTTGAGCATTTCGACCTTTTCAAGGTATTGTCCAGAGGTATATTTTCTGTTCATCGCCTTTAAAATCGCATCCGAACCGCTCTGCACGGGAAGATGAAGGCAATGGCAGACTTTGGGGTTTTGTGCCATAACTTCGATGAGTTCGGGCGAAAAATCCTTGGGGTGCGAGGTCATGAAGCGAAGGCGGAATTTGCCGTCGATATCCGCAATCTCTTTAAGAAGCTGCGGAAAAGTCAGCTCTCCCTTATAGGAATTGACGTTTTGTCCGAGCAGGGTAATTTCCTTGTACCCCTCGCTCACGAGCGATTTTACCTCTTCGATAATTTTATGCGAATCCCTGCTCCTCTCCCTGCCGCGGACGTAGGGGACAATGCAGTACGAGCAGAAGTTGTTGCAGCCGTACATTATGTTTACCCACGCGTTGGGATAGCTCGTGCGCAGGGGCTTGTCGTCCTCGCAGATTTCACC
>ERZ1090863.860-NODE-861-length-14746-cov-5.497243_pt1 | contig 14746 bp, 12 predicted proteins | sample MGYA00478480_ERZ1090863 | MGnify/ENA primary metagenome ERZ1090863 (study PRJEB33644, sample SAMEA5815746) | chicken gut metagenome | biome: Chicken; feature: Gastrointestinal Tract; material: Caecum | place: Ireland | collected 2019-01-01 | study: A study of the...
CGCGACAGCTTAGCTATAATACCATCCCTTTCCCTTTTTGTCAACACTTTTTTCGAATTTTTTTGACATTTTTTGAGGCGCCTTTTACCGAACCTTTATATAGCGTCAAACCACCCCTTCTGCCACCAGATCTTGGTTTACCCGTTTTCTTTGCTTTTGTACTGACCGGGAATCGTTGCCCTATTTCAGACATGTTTGCCCGACTTCCTGTTCTCTATATAGATGAGGACAGACAGGATCATACGGTTCCCTGTTTCTGTTTATCTGTTTATATAGTGCGGCAAACCCAACCGTCCTTTCTATATATAAGAAGGCGCAGGTTTTCCACAAAGAGCGCCTGGTTTGTGGAAACTTTCCCTGATACACAAAGGCCCCGGCAAAAGCCGGGGCGGCGGGTTATTCGGCGCAGGAGCCTAGGAGTGTGAGGCGCTCGTCAAAGGGTGGATAACTCCACCCCAGGATCTCGGCTTCTTCAATCGGCTGGGTCAGGTGGGGCGCCAGATTCCAGAAGCGGCCGTCCTCGTAGGAGGCTTCGGCAAAAAAGTTGCCGAGCTCGGCGATGCGCTGCTTGAGGATCACATACGAGGCCTCCGCCGGACGGACGACGGTTGGGTTCCACTGGATAATGGTAAACCCATCCGCCGAAGGCAGGCCGAGCAGCTGTTGGATCTGGGCACGGGTCTGCGCGGCATAGGTGGGGTTGACTTCGGGGCGGTTCTGCCTGGATTCGATCACTTTCATGGTACATCTCCTGGTTGTGGGGTTGTTTTCTTCCCCCTTATACTACGCCTTTTGGGGTGTCGGATTCTGTAAGATTCTAGCCAAAAGATGAAAATGCCGCTTCTTTTTTGCCTATCATGACGAAAACAGCATAAAAACGATTCTTTTTGGACGAAAAACCGCGCGCTTTCTGGCAGATCGGCGCGTTTGCGGGCGAAGAGGGCTGCGGCTTTGTTTTCCACATATTTGTTGAAAACTTTGTTCTTTTATAGTAGTATAAAGGCAAGATTTTCCGGCCCTGCCCGGATGGAGGGAGAAACGCCATGCTTCTGGCTCTCAACATTGGAAACACCAACATCACCTTTGGCAGCTTTGCCTCGGACGGGCGCCTGGCCTTTGTTTCGCGGCTGTATGCCGACCCTGCTTTGAGTTCGGACGAAATATGCTACAAGATTATCAACATGCTGGATTTGTACGGCGCTTCGCCGCTGGACATTGAGGGTGTAATACTGGGCAGCGTGGTGCCCAGCATCACCGGCCGGATGCGGGAAGCGCTGCGCAAGATGACCCAGGCCCCGGTGCTTGAGGTGGGGCCCGGGCTGCGCAGCGGCGTGCGCATCCGTATGGACAACCCGGCGCAGCTCGGGGCGGAACTGCTCTGTGCAACGGTCGGCGCTTTGCGCCGGCACACCCCGCCGCTGCTTGTCATCCATATGGATACCGCTGCGACGATGCTGGCCGTGGATGCCGAGGGAAGCCTGGTTGGCGGGGTGATTTTGCCCGGGCCGCAGGTTTCCCTGCGCGCACTTGTGGCTGATTCCCTGCCGGCGCGTTTTTCTCCCTTTGCCCCGCCCCCCCCAAACCGGCTGGGTCCCAACCCGGCCGACGGCCTCCACCGGGGCGGGGTGCTTGCCACCGCCGCTAGGGTGCACCCATTGGGGGAAAAAATCCGCGCGGCGCTCGATGCGCCGCAAGCCCCTGTCGTTGCGACCGGCACCCTGCCCGCGAGCATCCGCGACGCCTGCGAAACGACGATCGAGTACCGGGAAACCCTGGTTTTGGAAGGTCTCTACGAAATCTGGCGGAAAAACCGGCACGGCAAGCGCTGAAGTTTTCAACAATTCTGTGGAAAACGCCGCCCCCCTGGCGGAGTTTTCGGCGGGAAGCATGCGTTTCCCGCCCGAGGCCCTGCCTTTGGGACGGCGTTTTCGGTTTGTTGCGGCTGTTGTTTTCATTTCGGGAAATTTTCGTGTCTTTTTCGCTGAAATTTCGCCCTGTTCCTGCCAGCGCGCGCCCCGTCCGGGGCGGCGTGCAGAGGACAGGGCGCTTCCTTTATATAATAAGGGGTTTTATGGGGTCTTCCCGCTAGACGGCGGGCCGTTTTTGTGGTATAATATCATGCGTATATTTCTGCGCCTTTGCCGGGCGCAAGACCGTAAACAAAGTGGGGAAGAACATGGATTCATTCAACGACGTATTGGACGCGGCCAAACTGTACTGCCGCGAACATACCGCCGAAGCCACCTACCAGTGTTATATTGCCGGGTTGGAAGCCGTCAGCTTTGAAAACTCCAACTGCGTCACGCTGCTGGTCCGCAACGATTTTATCCGTAAAATCGTCAACGACCGGTATGCCGGGCTGCTGAAGGAGGCTTTCAAGGAGGTTCTCGGGTTTGACATTGAGCTTGTGCTTGTCATTCCGCCGTCCCAACAGGCTGAGGGGGAAAAAGCCCCCGAAAAAATCACCGAGGAAACGCTGCCTTCCGGCCGGTATGACTTCACTTTTGAAAACTTTATCCGCGGCCCATCCAACCAGTTTGCCTTTGCGGCGGCCCAGGCGGTGGCGGCAAACCCTTCAGGCGCTTACAACCCGCTGTTTATCTACGGGCCTTCGGGGCTGGGCAAGACCCACCTGCTCAATGCGATCCAGATTGAGATCCGTAAAAACCACCCCGATTTCAACATTGTTTACGTCGATTGCGAAAAGTTCACCAACGAGATCATCACCGCCGTGCGCAACAACACGACCGAGCTGTTCCGCCAGACCTACCGTGAAGCGGATGTGCTGCTGATTGACGACATCCAGTTCATTGCCGGCAAGGAAGCGACGCAGGAAGAATTTTTCCACACATTCAACACGCTGCACAATGCCGGCAAACAGATTGTGCTGGCCTGCGACCGGCCTGCCAAGGAGATCAAAAGCCTGGAGGAACGCCTGCGCACCCGGTTTGAATGGGGCCTAACCGCCGACATTCAGCCGCCGGATTTTGAAACCCGGGTGGCGATCGTCAAACGCAAGGCCGAACTTTTGAACCTTGACCTGCCCGACGACGTGGCCGAGTATATCGCGAACCACCTCAAACAGAACATCCGGCAGCTGGAAGGCGCGGTGAAAAAGCTCAACGCCTACTATATGCTCGAAGGCATCGCCCCCTGCATCGGGGTCACGATGACCGCAATCAAAGATACGCTGAACGACCAGCAGCCGATCCCGGTCACGATTGAGAAAATTATCAACGAAGTGGCCCGGACTTACAATGTGCTGCCGGCCGACATCCGCGGCAAAAAGCGCAACGCCAACGTGAGCGCCGCACGCCAGATGACAATGTATATCATCCGTGAGATCACCGGCATGAGCATGGAGGCGATCGGCTCAGAGTTCGGGCGCGACCACTCCACCGTCGTCTATTCGATCAACACGATGGAAAAAAACATCGCCAAGGACCGGCACCTCAAAGAGATGGTGGATGATATCACCAAGAACATCCGCACCTGAAAAAGGGCTTTTTCGACCAAGTAAATCGCCTTTTTTGAGTTTTCCCCATTTTCAACCGTTTTTTCAACAATTAACATTCGTTTTCCACAGCGGGTGTTGAGAAGTGGAGTTGTCCACAGCGGCGGATTTTTCTTCCACAAGGTTTTCCGCAGCCCGCACAGCCCGGGTTTTGACGCGGCTACGCGGTGCAGGCTCCTTTTCCACCGTTTCCACACCCCCTACTACTACGACTATCCAAGTATAAGTTTAAACGGCCGACAAAACGGGGTACCCCCTTCTTTCCACAAAAAGCCCGCAGAGGGCTCCGGCCGACAAAACAGAGTAAAGACGAGGTGAAGAGAACGTGAAGTTCGAATGTGAAAAGTCACTGCTGGCTGCCGCGATTGAAGGCGTATCCCGCGCAATTTCGAACCGCACAGCCATCCCGGTACTGGAGGGCATCTATCTGCAGGCAGAGGGGTTCAAACTTACCCTGACCGGCTACGACATGGAGATGGGCATTACAACAACGATTGATTGCAATGTCCAGGCGCCCGGTGAAGCGGTGCTTGACGCCAAACTGCTCGGTTCGATGGTCAGCCGGATGCCGGCCGGTGACGTCGGCATCGAATTGAACGAGGAAGGCATGGCGATTATCCGCGGCGGTGTGGCCGAGTTCGAGATCCCCGCGCTGAACGCGAGCGATTACCCGAGCCTGCCGAACACCGCGGCCGAAAACACAATGACAATCCCCTGTTCCATGATGCGGGAGATGATTGAAAAGACAATCTATGCGGTCGCCCAGGAGGACAAAAAGCCCGCCCATACCGGAGAGCTGTTTGTGATTGAGCCGGGCAGCCTGACGATTGTCGCGCTCGACGGCTACCGGCTTGCGATTATCCAGCGGGATGTCGAATGCACGCGGGATATCCGGATCATCATCCCCTCAAAGCCGCTGCAGGAACTGCTCAAGATCATGGGCGGGCCGGAAGACCCGGTCAAGATCGATGCAAACCGGCGGTATGTGGTCTTTACGACCAACGGCTACACAATTATGAGCCGGCTGATTGAGGGCGAATTCTTAAATTACGAGAGCGTCATCCCCAAAGGAGCCCGCACAACCGTCCATGTGGAGACCCGCCGCTTTATCGAGACGATCGAGCGCGCCTCTCTCGTCATCACCGAACGGCTCAAAAACCCGCTGCGGATCACCTTCGCGCCGGACAAAGTGACGGTGCGCTGCCAGACCGCACTTGGCAAGGTTGTGGATGAATTCCCGCCGGTCAGTTTTGAGGGCGAGACGGTTGAGATCGGCTTCAACAACCGCTATATGCTGGACGCTTTGCGCAACTCGAAAGCCGACGAGATGAAGATGGAGTTCAACGGGGCCCTGAGCCCGGTCAAGCTGCTGCCGAAGGAAGGCAAGGACTATATCTACCTTGTGCTGCCGGTGCGGTTCAAAAACGATATGTAAAGAAAACATCTTTTCGAGGGATCATCTATGGATCTTGTCCATATTCATACTGAATTTATCAAGCTGGATGCGCTTTTGAAATTTGCGGGGCTGTGCGAGACGGGCGGCGAGGCGAAAGAACTGATCCAGGCCGGGGCCGTGACCCTGAACGGCGAAGTATGCACCCAGCGCGGGCGCAAATGCCGCGCCGGGGACACCGTTGACCTGGATGGCCGCACGGTGCAGATCGCGGAGGGGCGCTGATGCGGCTGGACGCGCTGCAGGTGCAGGATTTCCGCAACCTGGAAAGCGCGACGCTCTGCCCTGCCCCGCAGCTAACCGTGCTGTGCGGGGCAAACGGCCAGGGAAAGACCAATCTGCTGGAAGGGATCTGGCTGCTCACCGGCGCCAAGAGCTTCCGCGGTGCGAAGGACGCCGAGCTGATCCGGCGCGGGCAGCTTTTTGGCGCGCTGGAAGCCCGGTTTGAAGCCGGCGGCCGGGCGCAGGAGCTGCGGCTGACCGTCGGCAGCAAAGAAAGCGGGCGGCCGGGCCGGCGCGCCAGGCTCAACGGGGCTGACCGCGGGCGGGCGGCTTCGGTTGCCGGCACCTTTACGGCCGTTGTGTTTGACCCGAACCATTTGAGCCTGGTCAAAGGCGGGCCGGAAGGGCGGCGGCATTTTCTTGACGCCGCGCTCTGCCAGCTCTACCCCGGCTACCTGGCCGCGCTGCGGCGGTACGCACGGGTGACGGCCCAGAAAAACGCGCTGCTTAAAGCCTATGAGATCACGCCGGGGGCCGACATGCTGCTGGAAACCTACAACGAGGCAATGGCGGCCTATGGCAGCGAGGTAATCCGCCGGCGCGCCGAGTATCTTTCCCGGCTGGCCCCGGTCGCGGCGGCCAATTACCGCGATATATCAAGCGGGGCCGAAGTTTTGCAGATCGAGTATCGCCCCTGCTGTGACCCCGGCGACGGCGGGGCGCTGGCGGCCAAACTGCGCGCGATGGCGCCGGCTGAGCGGCGGGCGGGGTTCTGCCTGACCGGGCCGCACCGAGAGGACCTTGAGATCCTGCTGGATGGGCAGCCCGGCAAAATCTACGGCAGCCAGGGCCAGCAGCGCAGCGCGGTGCTGGCGATGAAACTGGCGGAGGCGAGCGTGGCGGGCGAGGTGCTCGGCGAGCACCCGGTCATGCTGCTTGACGATGTATTGTCTGAACTGGACGATGCGCGCCAAACCTATCTGTTGACCAGGATTGAGGATAAGCAAACTTTTGTGACAACCTGTGATTCGGCCGCTTTTGCACGCACCAACGGAAAATTGGTGTTTGTGGAAGGCGGCCGCGTGCGGGAGGGATAAGGCAATGTACCTGCATGTGGGGCAAGACTTTGTGCTCAACGACCGCGAGATCATCGGGGTGTTTGACCTGGACACCGCAACCGACGCAGGCCAGAAGGCCAAAATCACCGATGAGTTCCTGCGCAGAGCGCAGGAGCAGGGCGCGGTGGTGGATGTGAGCGGCGCGATGCCGAAAAGCTTTATCCTGACCGATTTCGCCGGCGGGACAGTGTATATCACCCAGCTTTCCACAGCCGCCATCCGCGGCAGAAGCGGGCGGGCGCCGGGGTGAGGGAAGCCTGATCCACCATCATTTTTTTGAAAACCAAAGAGTTGAGAGTTTAGATTCTGAACTCTCAACTCTTATAACGAACCACCGCTTTTCTTTCATCATCAAACTAGAGGGGTAACAATGGCAGAAGAGATCATCACATCCACCAACCAGGAGACCGCAACCGACCATGTCTATGGCGGCGAGCAGATCCAGGTGCTGGAGGGCCTTGAGGCTGTACGCAAGCGGCCCGGCATGTACATCGGGTCAACGGGGCCTTCCGGCCTGCACCACCTGGTGTATGAGATTGTAGACAACTCCATCGACGAAGCTCTTGCCGGATACTGCAACCATATCGAAGTGACCATCAAGGAAGGCGACATCATTGAGGTAGCGGACAATGGCCGCGGCATCCCGGTTGATATCCAGCCCAAGATGGGCATCCCGGCCGTGACCGTCGTCTACACCGTTCTGCACGCCGGCGGCAAGTTCGGCGGCGAAAACTCAGGCTACAAGGTCTCGGGCGGTCTGCACGGCGTCGGCGCGAGCGTTGTGAACGCTTTGTCCGAATGGCTCATCGTCCGGGTGCGGCGCGACGGGGCGGAGTATGAACAGCGGTTCCAGCGCGGCAAGCCGGAGGGTGATCTGAAAAAAGTCGGTATTGCCGCTTCCACAGGTACGACCGTCACCTTCAAGCCGGACCCGGAAATGTTCGTCGATACGACCGAATATGACTACGAAGTCCTGCTCAAGCGCCTGCGGGAGGAAGCCTTCCTGAATGCCGGCGTCCGCATTACCCTGACCGACGAACGCAAGAAAACCCTTGAAGAAAACGGCGGCGCGCTTCTGCGCGAGACAATGTGCTACGAGGGCGGCATCCGCAGCTTTGTGAGCTATTTGCAGCAGCGGCGTGATTTGAGCCCGCTGCACCCGCAGGTCATCTATATGAAGGGCGAGGGCGACGGCGCCGTCGCCGAGATTGCGCTGCAATACTGCGACAGCTTCAATGAGCTGATGCTGAGTTTTGCGAACAACGTCCACACCCCCGAAGGCGGTACCCATGAGGAAGGCTTCAAGCTGAGCCTGACCCGTGTGATGAACGAGTACGCCCGCGCGAAGGGGATCTTAAAAGATAAGGACGAGAACCTCAAGGGCCCCGACGTGCGCGAGGGGCTGATCGCGGTCATCAGCGTCAAACTGCAGGAGGCCCAGTTTGAGGGCCAGACCAAGGCCAAGCTCGGCAATACCTACATCAAGACGCTGGTTTCCGGCCTTGTCTACCGCGCGCTGACCGAATATTTTGAGGAAAACCCCGCCGTTGCGAAGGCAATCCTTGAAAAAGCGACCCAGGCTGCCCGCGCCCGGGCCGCGGCCCAGAAGGCCCGCGACCTTGTGCGCCGCAAAAGCGCGCTGGAGACCAACCGGATGCCCGGCAAGCTTGCCGACTGCCACGAGAAAGACCCCGCCAAGACCGAACTTTTCATCGTCGAGGGTGACTCGGCCGGCGGTTCGGCCAAGCAGGGGCGTGATTCCAACATCCAGGCGATCCTGCCGCTGTGGGGCAAGATGCTCAATGTTGAGAAGGCCCGCGCCGACCGTATCTACGGCAACGACAAGCTGATGCCGGTTGTGACCGCGCTTGGCACCGGCATTGGGGATGAGTTTGACATCTCGAAGGTACGCTACCACAAGATTTTCATCATGGCCGATGCCGACGTGGACGGCAGCCATATCTGCACCTTGATGCTGACCTTCTTCTTCCGGTATATGCGGCCGCTGATTGAGGCGGGGTATGTCTATGTCGCCCAGCCGCCGCTGTTCAAGCTGCAGAAGGGCCAGAACGTGAAGTACGCGTACAATGAAGAGGAAATGAAGCTGCTTTCGGCCGAGATGCCGGGCGCCAAGATCAACCGCTACAAAGGCCTGGGCTAAATGAACCCCGACCAGCTCTGGGAGACGACGATGAACCCCGACAACCGGGTGATTGTCCAGATCCAGATTGAGGATGCAGAGCGCGCCGACGAAGCCTTCAGCATCCTGATGGGCGAGCAGGTGGAACCCCGCCGCCAGTTCATTGAGAAAAACGCGAAGTATGCGAATTTGGACGTTTGATGGAGCCAAAAGAGGAACGGCCGCGGCGAAAACCTTTGCGGCTGGAACCGGCGCTGTATGCGGAAGGCTGGTATTTTGTGACAGTTGTCACCCGGGGGCGCGCGCCACTGCTCGGGCAAATCCGCCGGCCGGACGTTGTCATACCGACAAAGACTGGGCGATGCGCGTGGCAGGCGCTGCAGGATTTGCAGCGCCGGTATCCGGGCGTTCGGGTGGACAAGGCGGTTTTGATGCCGGATCATCTGCATATCATTTTTGAATTGCAGGCCGGCAGCCCGCCATTGGGCCGGATAATCGGCGGCTGGAAGGCCGGGGTTTCCCGAGAAATGGGCAAATCCATCTGGCAGCGGTCATTTTATGACCACATCATCCGCGGGGCGCAGGATTATCAGGAAATATGGAAGTATATAGAGGATAATCCGCGCCGGTGGCTGGTAAAGCATGGCCGGATGGAGGAATAAGCCGCCATACGCCGGTGTCAGGCGGTCGCAATCCCGCCGCGTTGGTGATGAACCCAAAATTCATGCGTAGGGGCGGGATTTATCCCGCCCGGGGGCGTTTGCGGTGCCGCGAGGTTCGCGGGCCGGAAGAATCCGGCCCCTACGCATGACGGAAACCCCCTCGCAGCCCCGCTGTGCTGGTAAGGAATCCATAACAAATCAAACGTTCTCATGCTATTTTCGGCGAGGCTGTGCCCGCCATCTTCCGCACAGGTGTATAATGAGATTTAGGTGGTAAAGTATGGAAGAAAACATCATTATGGTGCCGGGGTCCGGCACGAAGGTCATTGTGCGCGATGTCAAAAAAGAGATTGAGACCGCGTTCCTGGACTATTCGATGTCGGTCATCGTCTCCCGCGCGCTGCCCGACGTGCGCGACGGCCTGAAGCCTGTGCACCGGCGCATCCTGTACACGATGCACATCCGCGGCAACGACCCCAGCCACCCCTACCGGAAATCGGCCGATACCGTCGGCGCGGTGCTGGGTTCCTTCCACCCGCACGGCGACGCGAGCGTGTATGACGCGATGGTCCGCCTGGCGCAGGATTTCAGCCTGCGGTATCCGCTGGTTGACGGCCAGGGCAACTTTGGTTCGATTGACGGCGACCCCCCGGCCGCCTACCGTTATACCGAGGCCCGGATGTCCAAGATGGCGTGCGAGATGCTCACCGACATTGAGAAGGACACGATTGACTGGGACCCGAACTTTGACGAGACGACCAAGGAACCCCATGTGCTGCCAAGCCGCTTCCCGAACCTGCTGGTCAACGGCAGCCAGGGCATCGCGGTCGGCATGGCGACCAACATCCCGCCCCACAACCTGCGGGAGGTCGTGGGCGGGCTCTGCGCCCTGATCGATAACCCCGACATCGATCTGCCCGGTTTGATGGAATATGTCAAGGGCCCCGACTTCCCGACCGGCGGCATCATCATGGGGCGTTCGGGCATCCGCGCGGCCTATGCGACGGGCCGCGGCAAGATCACGCTTCGCGGCCGGGCCGAGATTGTCGAGAAGAAAAATGGCCGGTTCGAGATCCTCATCACCGAGATCCCCTACATGGTCAACAAGACCCGGCTGATTGAATCAATCGCCGACCTTGTCAAGGACAAGCGGATTGAGGGCATCTCCGACCTCAACGACGAATCTTCGTCCCGCACCGGCATGAAGATCGTCATCGAGATCAAGAAGGACGCGAACCCGCAGGTTGTCTTAAACCAGCTCTACCGCTATACCCAGCTGCAGGACACCGTCGGCGTCATTATGCTTGCGCTGGACGACGGCGTGCCCAAGATTATGAGCCTGAAAACGATGATGCAGCGCTATGTTGACTTCCAGGGTGAAGTCATCCGCCGCCGCACCGCCTTCGAGCTCAAAAAAGCGCAGGACCGCGCCCATATCCTTGAGGGCCTGCGCAAAGCCGTGGACATTGTGGACGAGATCATTGCGACGATCCGCGCCTGCAAAGGCGGTTTTGCCGAGGCCAAGGCCGCGATTATGGAACGCTTTGACTTTGACGACCCGCAGGCCGATGCGATCGTCAAGCTGCAGCTCGGCCGCCTGGCCGGGCTGGAGATCCTCAAGATTGAGGAGGAACTCGGCCAGCTGCGCGCAAACATTGAAAATTACAAGGACATCCTGGCAAACGACGCCCACGCGATGCAGATCGTCAAGAACGATTTGCAGGCTTTGGCCGACAAGTACGGCGACGACCGCCGCACTTCGATCGAGGCGGTGACCGGCGAGGTGGACATTGAGGACCTGATCCCGAAGGAGCAGTGCGTCTATACGCTGTCCCACACCGGGTACATCAAGCGGACCGCCGCCGATACCTATACGGCGCAGAACCGCGGCGGCCGCGGCGTGCAGGGCATGAACCAGAAAGACGACGACTTCACCGAAGAACTCTTCGTCGGCTCTTCCCATGATACGGTGCTGTTTATGACTGACCGCGGCCGGGTATACCGGCTCAAGGGCTACCAGGTGCCGGAGGGCGGCCGCACGGCCAAGGGCAGCCACATCGTGAACCTGCTGCAGCTGCAGGAAGGGGAACAGGTGACCGGCATGCTGCGCCAGCCGGCCGACATTGACGAGGAGCACAGCTACCTGACCACCGTGACGCGGCAGGGCGTGATCAAGCGGACGCCGCTTTCGCAGTACCGCAACATCCGCAAAGCCGGCCTCAACGCCGTTGCGCTCAACGAGGGCGACAGCCTGGTTTGGAGCCATCTGACCAACGGTGAGGATGATCTCATCATTGCAACCCACGACGGCGCGGCGATCCACTTCCAGGAAGGCGACGCGAGGCCGATGGGCCGTTCCGGCCATGGCGTGCGGGCGATCCGGCTGCGGGAAGGCGACTATGTAGTCGGGGTCGGGGTTTGCCGCCCGGGCGCCACCTTGCTGACCGTGACCGAGGAAGGCAAGGGCCGCCGCAGCCTGGTGGACGATTACCGCACCACCAAACGCGGCGGGCTTGGCATCCGCAACTATGCAAAGGGCGGGGTCGCGGCCGTCAAGATTGTGGACGATACCGACGATTTGATCCTGATTTCGGCCAACGGCATCCTGATCCGCATGCATGCCGACGACATCAACATCCAGAGCCGGTACGGCAGCGGCGTGCGGGTGATGCGCCTGGGCGAGGATGACAAGGTTTCGATGGTTGCGCGGGTCGAGCGTGACAACGGCGCCGAAACCGAAAAACCCGAAGCCGAGGACGACGCCGAGCCCACGGCCGAGGAGCTTGCCGCCATCCAGGCCGAGGAAGCCGCCGACGCCGCCGCAGATAATGCGGACTTGAGCGAGGAGTAAGGCGGGCGGTTTTGCCTGAGAGACCCGTGAATTTTTCGGGCAAAGAAAAACATACAGAGTAAACAAAACGGTGAACCGCTGAGATACTGCAGCGGTTCACCGTTTTGCCTGTATATGGTTTTATTGTTTCAGGGCCTGCGCTTATACCTCGATAAAGGTTGCGCTCTCCCCTGCCATCTGCAGAACGCCGTCGGCAAGCGCGGCGGCTTGGCCGTGGGCGTAGAGAACCTGCTTGGCGGTGAAGGCGCAGGGGCAGGAGGCCGGTTTTGCGGACGGGTTCAGCGCGACAAGCACCCGCTGGCCTTCGGCTTCCCGCAGGTAGAGCAGCGGCTCGCCGCCTTTTTCGCACCAGACAAAGGAAATCGAACCGTCCACGCCGAGCGCGGGGTTGGCACGGCGCACCGCGATGAGTTTGCGCACTTCGTTCAGCAGCGAATCGGGGTCGTCCTGCTGGGATTCCACGGTCGGGGCGTCGGCGGCAGGGTCAAGCGGGGTGTAGAGCCATTCGGCCGGCGCGGGTGAAAAGCCGCTGTTCTTGGCCGCAGCGTCCCACTGCATCGGGGTGCGCGCGCCGGTGCGTTCATACCCGCCTTCCACCGAAGGAATGTCAAGCTGGCGCATCCCGATCTCATCGCCGTAATAGAGGAACGGCGCGCCGGGCATCGAGAACAGGAAGGCAAAGGCGAGCTTCATCTCCTCGGGGTCGAGATATTTTCGCATCCGCTGTGAATCATGGTTGCCGGAAGGGATGCAGATCAGCCCTTTTCCGTTTGTCAGGGCGTAGTTCTTTTTGTATGTAGCGACAAATTCGCTGATGTCGCCTTTCCCGTCGCGGCCGAAGTAGGGGTGGTCGCAGCGGAACAGGTCGTTATAGTGGCTTGGGCCGAACTGAAGCAGGAAGTCCATGTGGAAGCCGCCGGCGAGCGATTTGTCCGGTTCGCCCCATTCCGAAACCATGACCGCATCGGGGTAGCGCGCATCCAGGAAAGCGCGGACATCCTGCCAGAGCTTGATCGTCTCGCGCTGGCCGGGGTCGTTCTTGACAAGGGAGCCCGCCATATCCACCCGGAAACCGTCGCAGCCTTTGTCAAGCCAGAAAGCCATGACGTCCTTCATCGCCTGCCGGGTGGCGAGGGCTTCGGGCGAATCAACCGCGCACTGCCAGGGCTTTTCCGGCTGGGCAAAGCCGTAGTTCAGCGCCGGCTGGCAGGAATAGAAGTTGGTGCCGACAGCGCCCGGCCGCTGCGAGATGCCGCGCAGTTCGCCCGCGATGCCGGGCACGCCGGTGACCGATTCCCACGGGTGGTTTGACCAGACATACCGGCCGGAGTATTCGTTTTTCTCGGGCCGGCAGCTCTCTTTGAACCAGGGATGCTCGATCGAAGTGTGGCCGGGCACAAGGTCAAGCAGCACATGCATGCCGCGGTCATGGGCGGCGGCAAACAGGGCGGCCAGGTCCTCGTTGGTGCCGTAACGCGGGGCGACACGGCAGTAATCGGCCACATCGTAGCCGGCATCGCCAAACGGAGAGACAAAGCAGGGGTTCAGCCAGAGCGCATTGCAGCCGAGCGAGGCAATGTAGGGCAGCTTGGCCGTGATGCCCGGAATATCGCCGATGCCGTCGCCGTTTGAATCAAAGAAGGTCTGGGGGTAGATTTCATAGAAGACCGCGTCGTGAAGCCAATGTTTCATAAGGGTCCGTCCTTTCCTGAAATAATACAGCGTCCGCCGGCTGTGCCGGCTGTCTCTACCTTGAAGTATATCCCGAATTTTGGCGGCTGTGTTGCACTATATCCGGGAAATGTTGTACAATATCCATAGAGAGCGGCCGGAAAGGCGGCTTGGGTTTAAAGCTGTATCAAAGAACAAGGAGGCAGGTATGAACATTCCCCCTTCCCTGCGGGAACCCCGCCCCGGGCGGCGGGACCGGCCGCTGGAAATTTACGCGATGCAGGCCGGGCCGGCCGGGCTGGAAGTGCCGGTACACTGGCATGACCACGCTGAAATCCTGCTGATGCAGGCGGGCGAGCTGGCCCTGACCGTTGAGGGGGAACCCCGCACCGGCCGCCCCGGGGATGTCTTTTACCTCAACCCGCGGGCGCTGCACGGCATGCGTTCGCCCGGGCCGGAATCCCGGTACCAGGCGTATGTCTTTCCCCTCCCCAGGCTGGGGTTTGCCCAGGCAGACGAAGCGGAGGATTACCTGCGCCCGCTGGCCGAGGGCAGCGCCCGGGTGGCAACCCAGCTGCCGCCGGATTCTGCGGCGGCGGCCGGCGTGCTGCTGAACCAGGCCGCAGCCTGGGCAAAAAGCGAAGCCCCGGGCGGATGGCTCGGGGTGAAAGGCTGCCTGCTGCAGCTGTTTGCCCGGCTGTATGCCGACGGCCAGATCAAAAGCCGCCCGGCCGAAACCGCCCTGGCCGATACGCTGCGTGCGATTGCCAAATACCTGGAAGAGCACTGCGCCGAGCGGATCACCCTGGCCGAAATGGGCGCGCGGTTTCATATGAGCGCAAAGTATTTCAGCGTGTTTTTCAAGCGGTATTTTGCCCAGGGGTTTGCGGCTTACCTGACGGCGCTGCGGCTGGAGCGTGCCAAGCAGCTGCTGGCCGAAACCGACGCCGGGCTTGATGTGATTGCCCAGGCGGCGGGGCTTTCCAGCGCGAACTATCTGATCCGGGTTTTTCATGCGGCCACCGGGCTGACACCAGGACAGTGGCGGCGCCAAAGCAGGGCGGCGCCCCGTTGAAGCCGGCGGGGATGCTATTCTGCATCGCCCTCCCCTTCCC
>ERZ1090863.861-NODE-862-length-14727-cov-5.158465_pt1 | contig 14727 bp, 11 predicted proteins | sample MGYA00478480_ERZ1090863 | MGnify/ENA primary metagenome ERZ1090863 (study PRJEB33644, sample SAMEA5815746) | chicken gut metagenome | biome: Chicken; feature: Gastrointestinal Tract; material: Caecum | place: Ireland | collected 2019-01-01 | study: A study of the...
GGTCAGTAGATAACGATGGTTTCTATGTCCCATCACACGAGTCACATAAAGCGATTGGAAAGGCGTTCCAAAACAGCGACCCAGTCTGCATTAAAATCGTAAATGGTAAAACTAAAAAATCAATGTTTGGTGGACTTGCTTACGTAACTGACTACTCACTAGAAGCGCCGTATGACGACGGTATGACTTATTCAATGACACTAGAGGGGAACGGAGCTTTAGTTGACTTCTCTTTAAGTGACAGCAACACTGCGAACCAAATGCCACAAGGTATGGAAAGCGAATAGAAAAGGTGTTAAATAAATGAAAGAAATTATCACAGTTGATGACAAAAATTATGAACTAAAATATAATGAACAAGTCATCGAAACAATCGAAACAATCACAGGCAAAGGCTTCATGGAAATTCTTATCGACAAAAAGCCAGTCCTATCACTTGCTGATTTGAAACAATATATTTCAAACGCCCTTTACGCTGAGGACGGCGGCAAAGTCCCTCAAGTTCAAGGGGTAAAAATTTATGAAGCGCTGCTACATTCTAAAGGGTATATGTTTTTAAATATGCTCGTAATTGAATCTATCCAACGTGATTGCCCTTTTTTCTTCCTAGCCAACTAGTGGAGTTCGAGTACTTCGGTGACAATTCAGGTGAAGTTGATGAATCGTACAATGACCTAGCAAAAGGTTATGAGCGTGACATTGATTTCGCTTTTTTCTTTGTTAATTTCAACACTTCCAAACGGGACTTCATGGAGCTTACTAAGCGTGAAAAGGTTTTTATTCGTAAAGCGTGGGAAGAAAAAGAAGTCAGAGAAAGCACTTTCATGCGGAACGCAGTAATGAACGCAGTAGCAAACGCCATGAGAGACAAGAAAACACCATTTAGGGATTTGTGGAAGAAAAAACAAAAACCTGTTGACTTCGAGGTGGTTGAAAATAATCTGGATGTTGTCGAAGAAAGCAACAAGGAAGATGGATTTGATTGGGTGGCAGAAATCTATAAAGCTAACGGATTAAATAAGCCAGCGGAAGGAGGTAACTAATGGCAAACTATACGTTAAGCGCCAAAGTCACTGCGGACATAAGTTCGCTAGAAAAATCATTTAAAAGCGCTCAAGATAGCGCCAAGAGTTTACAAAAAAGCCTCGACAGTTTGGACTCAAGTAGCGGCTTTAAAAATTTAGGCGCCGGATTAGATAGCGTAGGCTCAAAAATCTCAAGTGTTGGTGACGGTATTAGCGCACTTTCTGATAAAGTTAGCTCTGTTGGTGATTCCATGACTGGTATGTTCACCGCCCCAATCGCTGCTGGGCTTACTTCCATCGTTGCCGCTACGGCTGACATTGAACAGTCTATCGGCGGGGTGGAAACGCTATTCAAAGACAGCGCTGGGACTGTTATAGCGAACGCCAACAAGGCTTTTTCTACGGTTGGGGTTAGTGCTAACGAGTATATGGAGCAAGTAACTTCGTTTTCTGCTAGCTTGTTGCAATCGCTTGGCGGCGATACAGCAAAAGCTGCTTCTTATGCTGATAGAGCCATGCAAGACATGGCCGACAACGCTAACAAGTTTGGTACTGACATTGGTAGCATCCAATATGCTTATCAAGGCTTCGCAAAAGCTAACTATACCATGCTGGACAACTTGAAACTCGGTTACGGCGGTACTAAAGAAGAAATGCAACGGCTCATTTCTGACGCCAGCAAAATGACAGACGTACAAGAGCAGCTGGGAATAACAGTTGACGGTACAAGTATGTCATTCGGTAATATCGTCAATGCCATCTCAGTAGTCCAAGCGAAACTTGGTATAATGGGGACAACTTCAAAAGAAGCCTCTACGACTGTCTGGGGTTCTTTTAATCAGATGAAAGCTGCAGCCATCGACTTCGCAGCAAGTCTGGGTCAAAAAGACGCTGACATCCAAGCGTCATTTAACACTATGTACCAAAGTGCAGCAACTTTTGCCAACAACGTTAAGGGTGTTTTGCAAAACGTCTGGGATAACCTGCCGTTGACTGAGTACCAAAAAACACTTATCGCAACAGTTGCGGTAGCGGGTCCAGTTCTTTCTATCCTCGGAAGAATTGGCGGAGCTATTGGAGGTATGGCAAGCGGTATAGGAGCAGTTACTCAAGGTTTTGGGCAGTTGGCGACTTGGTTCGGGACGCTCGTAACTAACGCAGGCGGGCTATTACCTTTGTTGTCTGGTTTAATCGCACCGCTGACGATAATCGCAGGTGTTTCTGTTGGTGTCATGGCTTTAGTGCAAGCTTTCCAACAGTTGTACGCAAATTCAGAGGGGTTCAGAAATAGTGTAGCTACCCTTTACGAAACACTAAGCGGAGCTTTCCAACAAATCATGACAGCTATCCAGCCGATGATTGAACCACTTATGGAAATGTTTTCAAGTTTATATGACGCTCTTGTTAGCTTGTTCTCAACGTTGCTGCCTATTATTGTTCCAATTTTGACGAACATCATCGCTATTGTCACTGACGTTATCACATCAATCATTAATATCGTTTCCCCTATTGTCACAGTAATTACTGGAATTGTTCAAGCTTTAGTGGACGCTATCGTCCCAATCGTTAACGGGATTGTGCAAGTTTTCGGGGCTGCTGTCGAAGGAGTGACTGGAATATGGCGTGCATGGTCTGATACGGTTGGTGGAATTATTGGGAAAGTTACTGGAGTAGTTCAAGACGCAGCTAACAATATAAAAAACTTCTTCAAAGGTGCGTTTGATGCCGTAGCTGGATGGGCAAGCTCAATCTTTGGAGGAATTGCAAACACTATCACAAATGCATTTTCTAGTGCCATGGCCGGAGTCAAAGGAATCATCAACGGCGTCATTAACGGGGTGAACGGGGCAACTGGGCTTATGAATAAAATCCCCGGGGTCAACATTCCTAAAATTCCAAACTTGCTACATGGTACGGATAACTGGGTTGGCGGATTCGCTCGAATGAACGAAGGCGGACGTGGAGAACTTACGTATTTACCAAGCGGAACGGTTGTTGTCCCTCACGATATTTCAATGAAGTATGCAAGAGAAGCTGGGCGAAGTAATAACGTTGTTGCGATTTCAAGCGGAAATGATACAGGTATAATCTTATCAGCTATAAAATCAATAGCAGAACGTCCAAACGTTTTCAACGTCAACGGTCGCAGGTTTGCAGTAGCTACTGCTAACGATTACTCGACTGTAAACAAGAGAAACGATATGATTGTCAATAGAATGAGTGGAGGGCTTTAATGAATGGTTTTAATGACTTATAACGGCAAAGACTTATCTGACTTGATTACAATCCAAGAGGTCTTGCGAAATGTAGGGAATGAAAGGAGCGTCACTACTGACGACTCCCCTTCTCTTGGGGTAAACATCACGCAGCTAAAAACGTCAGCTAAGATTATCACAGTTAGCTTCTATATGAAGAATAAATTCAGCAAGTATGCACTAAACCAAGACAAGCACACGCTTGCTGGTATCCTAAACGTTGATGAGCCTGTCAGAATCACGTTTGACGATGAGCCTGACAAGTATTATATGGGCTACGTGCAGGGCATTCCAGATATTGAAGACCCAATTTCATGGCTGTCCGTTTTAAAGATGGAGCTTATCATTCCAGACGGGGTTGCGCACTCAACTACTTACAGAAGTTTCTCGGATTACACATATGAAACACCAAGCATTGACATTAACAACGGTACGCAGCTATTAAATAACGCAGCGGGTCCATTTGAACCAGCTAGACAAGAAACGTCAGCGCCAAACGGTGGTTTTGATAACTATGAATATTATTTCACAACAAACATTAAAATGACCCGCGATAAAACTTATGCGTTGCAAGCTAAGACTAATGGGAAGTTTTCTGGTTACCACAACGGAAGCGTTGAGAGTGACAGAGTTGTAATTTGGTTAGCTAGATACGAAGGCGGGCAACTAACTGGCGACCATCGAATTATCTCAGATGACAACACAGCGACACAAACAAATTTTAAATGGAATTTACCGACTGGGAATTATGTTTTACGTGTCAATAGTTACCATCGGGCAAATGGCTTGCTCAAGAGAGTGTGGGACGTTAAAATCGTAGAAACTGGCGAGACTGTAAACCTTATCAAAATGAACCTTAACAACAAAGGCAATGTGGATGCTAAGCCAATCATCAAAATCAAGTCCACTGATGAAAATGGTTATTATGGTTTAGTAAATGTAAACGGTGTTAGTGCTGTGGGTGACCCCGAAGAAAACGATGGCAAAATCGTAGAAAATCAAGAGGTGGAAATGAACTACCAGGCCACTTATTGGCGAGGCATCAACAAACTTTCAAATCCTCATGGACCATTTAAACCTAACGCAAACCCGTCAAGTAATTATGATAATTTTGAGGTATATTCTAACTCTAAAATTACTCTCAAAAAAGGGCAGTTGTACATACTGACGGCAAAAACTGACGGGAATTTTACAGCTAACCACTCGCCCGCCACGGAGAGTGATAACGTTGTTTTGATGTTCGTAAACCAAAGTCAAAGCGTTATCCAAATCGTATCGGATTCCAACACAAGCTCAGAAACATGGTTCACTTGGAATCATACAGACGGCGAATACTATCTACGGGTCAATACCTACCACAGACACGCAAGCAAGAGCGTTTGGAATGTTGCTGTTAGGGCATTCTTCAAAAATAACACAAACTTTTTGGATTATGCATTAGCTGATGCAAAAATTAACAAAGCTATTCTAAACGACCCAGCCAGCAAGATCACGTGGACTAGTAACAGCGTTTTGAATTTGTGGGGGAGACAACACTTATCGCACAATACACTCAATACACTAGCCACGCCATTCGCTGTAAGCTCTTTGAGTTATGACGTTACGCCAACGCAGTACGAATACTTTTGGTGGCGTCAGATTTTCTGGGCTGGAACGCAGCAACAACAAGGATTTTTGAAAATAATTTTTTCAGGCGATGACGACAAATTTTTATACGTAATCGAAACAACAAAATCCTCAAGCGCTCTAAGTTCAGACTTTAACTTGCTTATTGCAGATGGAAAAGGCGGATACAGATATGCCAAACAGTTTTCGTTTAAACCTACGCACGTACCTTCAGAAAACCCATTTCATAAGGACGGAGGCTGGTGTGATGTAATCAGGGAAGACAACAAAATCCAGCTCTACTGGTTAGGCTCAAGGTACACGATTGAAGCGCCCGAGCTGCACGAAAAGCGGACAACTAAAGTCCATCTGGTTTGGCAGAGTGTTTACCACAAAGATTATCTAACACACGCTTATATTGACGCTTTTAAATATATCAATAACAAAGGGACATCAATCCAAGACGTGCCGAACAGATACCATGCAGGGACAGAGTTAGTCTTAAATAGCGAAAATAAAACAATCCAGTTGGATGGCATTTACGACATATCTCAAAAAATTGTAGGGAGCGACTTTATCACGGTACCAACTGGCGAAAGTACGCTGGAATTTTACACTTCCAGCTGGTCTAACGACTTGCCAGAAATTAACGTCAAATTTGAAGAGAGGTTCTTATAATGCTTTTAAATGTTCACGATAAAGACCTGAAAATTATCGGCATATTAGACAATGAATCGCAGGACGCCATCGGGTACAGCGAAGACAAGTGGACAAGAGACTTAGAGACAGGCTCTTCAGTCTATGAGTTTACAGCACACAATAGAAAATTATCTTATGAAACTGTTTACATCAATCCTTTTAACTGTTTAAATATTGGGAACTATGTTTCATTCACCTACGATGGTGAAGATCATATTTTCAAAATCATGTCAGTTGAAAAGACAGGCACAGAGACCTACTGCTACTGTGAAAACCTTAATTTAGAGCTTCGGAATGAGATGGTGGGGGCTTACGATTCTGGAGAAGACGAGCTGACGCTTGAAAAACATATTGCCAAAATGCAACTATTGGAATACACCAATATGGTTATCGGCTTGAATGAGCTTTCAAACGTTAAAAAGGCGGTTAGCTTTTCAGACGAAGAAACAAAACTTTCTCGCTTGTTAGCACTTTTCCAAGCGTTTGGCGCGGAACACAAATTCACAACAAAACTCCACTCAAATGGCAAAGTCAAAGAGTTCAAAGTAGATATTTATAAGAAGAAAGATTCTGACGGGAATGGCGGAGTCGGTAGGTTTGTCAAAGATAAAATTCTACGAAAAGGCGAAAATATCAAGTCTTTAAAAGAGAAACAGGATATCCTTGAAATTTTCAACATGACTGTTCCAAAAGGGATAAGAAAAGTCACACGAGTAACGCAAGTCACGCCGCTGCCAAAAGATAAAAAACCAACTGTGAACTCTAATGAGATTATAGTTAGATCAAACATGATCAACGCTAACGGTACTCTGTCAATCGAGAATATTCAGACCATCTTAAAATTGTGTTATGAGTACCGAGTTTTGCCGTCAGGTGTCATTTCACAGCTTTATCTTGAGTCTTTTTGGGGTAATTCAAACGTTGCAAGGGTTGACAATAACTGGTCAGGTATGACGTGGACGGGCAACCCAAACCGACCTAGCGGAGTAGTCGTTTCGCAAGGTAGCGCTCGCCCTTCAAGTGAAGGTGGGCATTATATGCACTTTGCTAGTATGTCAGACTTCTTTAAAGACTATTTCTACCTACTCGCTAAGCAGGGGATTTATAATGTAGCTAACAAAACTAATATCTCAGACTACACTAGAGGGCTGTTCCGAGTTGGTGGAGCTGCATATGACTATGCTGCGGCTGGATATGACCACTATAACAGTTTGATGACTGGCATCCGTAACGGTATCAACGCAAAAAACGAAAACGTACTAGATACATACGACAACGACTGGAAAAATCCCAAAGTTGTAACATCGACAACAGTCGAGAAACCCGGCGCACCTAATACCAAAAAAGCCTTAAATGAGTTGGCTAGCCTTGTCGGCAAAACTGTTGGTAACGGACAATGTTACGCTGTTGCAGCTTGGTTTTCTTATAAACTGAACGGAGCTGGGCTAGGTTGCGGGCTTGGCGGTTTCTCTGGACTTGTCGGTTCAGGTATTCGAGCTTGTGATATTGGTACTGATTACAGCTGGGGGAATTTTGGTTGGGGAGTTGAAGGCTCTAACTTTTCTGCTTCAAACATTGTAGCTGGCACTATCTTGAATATCAAACCAAACTACGGAGCGCCTTGGTACACAGGGTATTACGGCCACACAGTAGTAGTAGAATCCGTTAACGGCGATACCGTCACAGTCCTCCAGCAAAACTACGCTGGTAAGCAGTATGTAACAAAAGACAATTATAGTCTTTCAGCTATCATTCCAAGTATTCAAACGCTAGTCCATCCACCAGAGTTAGCCAAAGGCGGACGAGTAGATGGCGGGAATGCAGTAGTCAAAGTTGATAGCGTTGATAAATATGTAAACGTTGACCTACCAACAGAGGTTGAGACTAAAGAAGAGACAGAGGAATTTTATATTCCTCATAGTTATAATAATAAGTGGTACGACGAAAACGATAACCTTGAGTTTTATATAAGTAATTCGGCAATCTGTGCACCTCAAAGTGCCGAAAACTTCCCAGTTGCTTTCTCATCTAAGGACAACGGGGACAAATGGATTCGTAGGGATTTTGAGTACGAAGTTGATACTGTTGATGAACTGATTGAGAAGTCACTTGAAGATTTAAAGAAAAATTGTTATCCAACTTTAGATTATGAAATTGACGGCTTTTTTGAAGCTTCAATTGGTGATACTTACCTAATTGAAGATGATGATTTTGAGCCAAAATTGACTATTAAAGCGCGTGTAATTAGTCAAGAAATTTCTCACACACAGCCCGAAAATAACAAAACAGAGCTATCAAATTACGTTAAATTAAAATCAGAAGTTCCAGACGCTCTTACAAGCCGACTTCAACAACTGATTGACGCTTCTATCCCGTATGAAATAAGGGTTTCCGCTTCAAACGGTACATCATTCAAAAACAATGAAGGCGAAAGCAAATTAACAGTTGAGCTTTTAAAAGCTGGTATAACTCAAGAAGCTGAGTTCTTTTTCAAAAATGGTGGTTCAATTGTCGGCAAAGGCGAAACGTTACTTATCAAAGCCACAGATTTTGAACACGTTTTCAACTTGACTATAGAAGCATATGTCAATAATGAGCTAGTAGCAACTAAGCCAATAACTTTCACAGACGTAGAAGATGGCGCTCAAGGTCCGCAAGGTCCGCAGGGCGACGAAGGACCTCAAGGTCCGCAGGGCGACGAAGGACCTCAAGGTCCTCAAGGTGACGAAGGACCTAAAGGTGACAAGGGTGACACGGGGAATGGTATTGCTAATACTGTTATCACGTATGGTCTCAGTGTGTCTGACACCACCGAGCCAGCAACATGGTCTAGCAGCGTGCCTACTTTAGTTAAGGGTATGTATTTGTGGACACGAACCGTGATAATATATACCAACGGTGATTCTACTACGAGCTATCAAATAAGTTACATTGCTAAAGACGCTGACGCTACAGAAGCTATTGACAAAACTAAACAAGAGTTGCTAGAAAAGCTTGAGACTGTACGAGACGATTCACTTGCAGCAGTCGGAGAAGCTAAACAAGAACTCACTACTGTGGCTGACGATTTGTCTCAAGCGAAACAAGATTTAACCAATCAAGCTCAACAGTTACAAGCACAAGCCAACGCACAGTCTGAACTAACCAAGCGTGTCTCATCAGTTGAAGAAACCGCAAACGGTACGAAGACGACTGTTAGCGAATTAAGCAAAACGGTAGATAGTAATACGGAGAATATTACTAGCGTTACTGCACGAACTAAAGTAGTTGAAGATGATTTGTCAGGAACTAAAACAACGCTATCTCAAGTTAAGACTACGGCTGATAGTACCAGTCAGAAAACAGCTACTTTAGAAACTGGCTTAAATGGACTGAGTGCGAAATTTGAAACTTTAAAAATCGGTAGTCGAAACTATTTCAAAAATTCAAAATCACGTAAATACTATATTGATAATACAGAAACACAAGACGTCAGAACTTTTATTGATGACGATTTTTGGAAAAATGATACTCGTTTTACTAAAGACTACGTTAGAATGTCTTTTGATATTGCTTTCAATCCAGCTTTGCCGTCAGATTTTACAACGAATGTCCATTTTAGCGCTAGTCCTTGGTATAACTGCGGTGGCATTACGTTTAAAGGTGGCACAACCGCCTTACAACACTTTGATTTGAAATTTAACTTGAGCGGTGCTGGTAATAACTACAAAACGAATAACGTATTTATTCGTTTGCATAATACACTTCCAGTTAATACAGCTGTAAGTCTTGAAAACTTCAATCTCTACTTATCCGCAGTAGTTGAAGACTATACACAAAATGAAGCTGACATCGAATCCAAAGTTGCTGAATACAAACAGACCGCAGACCAAAACTACGCAAGCTTACAATCTAATTTGCAAACTTTAGATGGTACGGTTAAGCAGAACAAGTCAGAGTTTGACCAAACAGCAAGTCAGATCAAAAGCAGCATTTCAGCGGTTGAGGGTAAGATTCCGACAAACGTTTCAACACGAAATCTTATTCTAAAATCAAACGACTTCGCAAATCCACATAAAGCAACCGGCGATAATACAACAGTAACATCAACAAATGGTTATTTCGTTATTAGAAGCACAGGCTACACAGCGAACGGATATGGCGGTATGTCATGGAATATGTCTATTTCTGAAGTCAAAGCTGGTGATGAATTTTCTGTCTTGATGCCAGTTTATATTGACAGTTCAGTTAATTTGGATAATGGCTGGGCTCTCATTCTAAAAAATCATTCATCAAATTCAGCGGCATATGATTATAATATCCCCACTAACAAAAAAGACCAATGGTTTAATGTTGCGATTACCTTTAAAGCTTATAAAGATGTCGTTTTTGATAATTACCCGTTTTATGTATGTCTCGTCAAAAATGGTCTGGTGCGCATTAAGCCGCCTATGCTTGTTCGTGGGAATATAATACCAAGCGACTATCAGCCAGCTTTTGAAGATGCAGCTAGTGACATTACTAAACTAAACACAACACTAACTCAAACAGCTGACGGTCTTAGACAGCTTAGCACACGAGTGACGTCGCAAGGCAGTACAATCAATACGCACACGACCCAAATCAGTGCATTGAATACTGGCTTAAATGCTAAAGTATCACAGACTGATTTCAATACGTTAAGTGGTCGTGTAACAACTGCTGAAAACAACATTATTGCTAAAGCTAATGAGTTGAGTAGTAAGATTACAAGTGTGGAAGGGAAGATTCCAACAAGCGCATCTCAAAGGAACCTAGTGCAAGGGACTTCAGTTGCCTGGTCACCATTCGTTAATATTACTACCAATAGCAACTGGTGTTACGATTTAGCAACTATAAGATACGGTGATGCCACTGGTATATACGCCGGCACAACTATTAATATCTTTGTTTATCTGTCTGCAGATGAACTTACACTAAATGGTTCAGGTCCACGCATCTTTATGCAAGGCATGGTTATTGACAAGAGCGGTACTGAAACATGGACAAACTGGGATAAGTACCATCCGTTTTGTAATAAATGGTCATCTAATCTTGTCTCTGGCAACAATTATAGGATAGTTAAATTATCAGCAAAAGTATCCAATGATAGCTATTCAAACATCAATGGATTCAAGATAGGTATTCGTATTGATGGTGTCCAATCTGGTAAGTTCCATCATAGGGCTTTGATGGTTACGACAGGGGATGTCTTTCCTGACAGTTGGTCTGCAGCTCCAGAAGACGCTATTAATCAAATCAGCTCTCTATCTAGTGAATTCAAACAGACTACAGACGCAATCAAAGCCAGTGTGACTTCGTTGAATAATTCAACAATTAAGAGTTCTAGCTTGACTATTAATTCAGACGGGATCGTTATGAAGGCTGGCAAGTCAACAACCGATGTCGCTAATGCGATTGGTTCTTATTTTGCTGTTAATCAGAATGCTATCAATTTGTTTGCTGACAAGATAAAAGTCAAAGGCAGCATGATTGTCTCAGGGTCTATCAGTTCAGATAAAATTGTATCAAGCGGTATTACAGCGAACGTTATCAAAGGTGGCACGTTGCAATCAACGAATGGCTCAACAAATTTCGAGCTTAATACTGGTAAATTGTATTATAACAACAATAACACTGGTGTGTTCCGTGTTCAAAATGGTGCAAGTACAATGGGACTCAAGTTTTCAAATACTCCAATCACTGTAAATGGTACTAGTCGAATCTTATCGCGAGCCATCTTAGGTGGTGACCGCCGCGAAACTACACTTGATGATGGAAAGTGGGACAAAGGCGGTTTCTCTGGCATTGTCATCGAAACGATTAAAGGTGTCGAACCTACCGAAAACGAGCAAGCCGATGCTTTGCGTGTGATCGCTGATAATATTTATTTCACACACACGTACAGCAACGATTCGCTAAGTGCGCGAGGGTGGAAGATGGAAACTTACTCACCCAATACCTCATATCCATCTAACGTTGTTTTGAAACCTTACGGGATAAATTATAGAAGCTCAAATATTGTTGTTGGTGACCTTCGTTTGGATAATGGTGACGGCTCAGGATACTGGATGCGGGCTACAATTAATGTGCTCAAAGCTTGTTTTGGTCACATCCTTAATGGTGGAACATCTTCTTCAGCGTTAAATGCTATACGATCTGAGCTTAACAAGATCTCTGGAACATAAAAGAGGAGGAAAAATGAATAAAACTCAAGAATTAATTCAACAAAAACTAGCGTTAGAAATTGCAAACAAAACACTTCAACTTGCAGGTGTAGAAGCGGAGCTAGAACAAGCACGAGAAACAATTGCAAATTTGGAATCTCAGCTTGAAACAGTATCTGATTTGAAAGGGGGTGATGAATAATGAGAGCATGGAACGTTGTTGGAAAATACCCAATTTATACTGATGGTAAAATCACACACACTGAAATCACACTAGCTACTTTGTCAGGTAGTTACGGCACATTCACTGAACGTGTCATTGGTGACCAAACTGACAAAACTAACAATGAACTTATTGAATTAGCTCGTGATGCTTATTTCAAATCTGAATATGCTGATAAAGCTATGCCAGAGGCAGTGCAAAAAGTTGATGAACTTAGCAGAAAAACTACTGAATATGAAAAAACCATCGACCAAATGCAAGAAGCCATTGACAAATCTGAAAAAATAGCTCAAATAACGACTGCTACACTTAATGAATTGATTGGCGTAGTGTACCCAGATGATGAACCTACAGATGGCGATACTGAAGGTATTACAGATGAAACTACTAAAGAAAATTAAAAACACAATTTTAGGAGGTAAAACAATGATGATTAATTATTTCGCAATGCAAATCGAACTAGGTTGGATTACTATTGAGCAAGTTCCAAAACGTTTTCGTAAGCAAGTGCAAGATCTGCTTGACTTGTCCCATGCAGGGTTGCAAGATGACAACACTGCTGAATAAGGATTAGGAAGCGAGAGGGGATTATGCAGGGTGAATTTTTAACAGGGATATTTTCGTTGATTGCTAGCCTTGTCGGAACGTTTGGCGGTATTGTCACGAGTACAAAACTAACCAACTATCAAATCAATGAGTTGAAGAAGCGTGTCGATAAGCATAATAATGTAATCGAACGAACTTTTAAATTGGAAGAACACAGCAAGTATATTGATGAACGCATCGCACGCTTGGAAAGCGAGGTTGAAAATCATGGAAAACATTAATTGGAAGTTACGCTTTAAAAACAAAGCTACATTGTTAGCAATTGCCAGCACCGTGATTTTGCTGATCCAACAACTAGGTTTTAAGCTACCAGACAATATTGCTGATATTGTTAACACGTTTTTAACGTTGCTGGTTTTACTAGGGGTTATCAATGACCCAACAACTGAAGGCGTTAGCGATAGTCCAAAGGCGTTAACGTATGCTGAGCCTAAGAAAGAATAGGTGAATAAAATGAAAAAGAATGATTATTTTATTGACGTGTCGTCTTACCAGTCTGCAGATCTAACGTCTATTTGTCAGGCTGCAGGAACACGTAAGACGATTATTAAAGTCAGCGAGGGGACAGGTTATCTTTCGCCCAATCGTTTTAAACAGACGGAAACCAGCGAGCCTGTAGGATATTACCATTTTGCAAGGTTTGGTGGCAACGTCAGTCAAGCGGTAGCTGAGGCGAATTATTTCTTGGCAAATATTCCAACAAAAGTCCCATACCTTGTATGTGACTACGAGGACGGCGCTAGCACGTCAAAACAAGCCAATACAGACGCTATTTTGGCGTTTATGGATAAATGCTCACAAGCTGGTTACAAGCCAATATACTACAGTTATAAGCCTTATACGCTAACGAATGTTGATTATCAACAAATCCTAGCTAAATACCCAAACAGCTTATGGATTGCTGCATACCCAAACTATAATGTAACACCCGACCCAGTTTGGGAGATCTTCCCATCTATGGATGGTATCCGCTGGTGGCAGTTCACTTCCACGGGTATCGCTGGAGGGCTTGATAAAAATGTTGTATTGCTAGACGACGAGCAAACGGCGTCGCCAACAGAAAAACAAGAAGAAATTTCGGAGGAGGAAGAAGATATGTTAAATTTTGTAATGCGTTCTAAAACAGGTAAACAAGGATATGTTGGCTGTGTCAATGGCTCTATTTTTGGCATTGGAGACATCGGCACAGTGGTAGCTTTGCAAGATGCAGGCTGTAAACATCTAGTGTTAGATGATGGCGATTTTGACCGCTTGATCAGCTCACAAAAGATTGATGACGACAAACGTAACGAAGTGCTCAAAGTTGCACTTGACAACGTAGCTAACACTATTAAGAATAAATAACATTAAACCACCGCTCAGGCTTGCGCTTGGGCGGTTTTTTTGCTATAATATAAATAGGCTAACAGTTTGCGTATTCTGTTAGTAAGTGTTTTCATGTTTTTTTTATAATTTTTTTGGGTGTCCCAGCTTATGCTGGGGTTTTTTGTTTTGCAAAAAAGTGATAATGGTGTAGAATAGAAATTGGATTCGTAGTAATACGAACACATAATTGAAGCACGTTATGTGGCTTGGCAGAGCTTAAAAACTGTTCCTCGGCGATAAGCCTAAGAAGCACAATGAGGAGTTAGAGAAGTCATTCCTCTCTAATCGTTAACCCCGCTGGAGGATTATCCAGCCGTGCTTTTTTTAATTTTGTTGACGTCAACAAAATTGGCAGTCATGCACGTTTATGGTATAATAGATGCATAAGTAGTTGAGAGGTCTTACTTATAATATTTTGGCAGAGAGTGGGCTGACGAGCGCACGTTAAAGAGAAATGACGTTTCGGACTAGCGTGAGCTATCTCTTTTTTATTTGGTTAAAGAGCAAAAATATGCTATAGTAGACACACTAGGGGGAGTTGGTGATATATATATGTCAATGGAAGAACTAGCTAACCACGTTATCGCTGTGGCGTGGGAAAACGGCTTTGATGTGTCGAATTTGCAACTACAGAAAGTTTTATACTTTACATTAAGGAACTCTAAAAACATTTTAGACGAAGAAGAAATTAAAGATACTTACGATGAACCCTTTCTAGCTTGGCCATATGGACCAGTAGCACAAAGGCAGAATAGGAGTTTTCGTTCTTTCGGATGTAGTCCGAT
>ERZ1090863.862-NODE-863-length-14721-cov-33.283172_pt1 | contig 14721 bp, 8 predicted proteins | sample MGYA00478480_ERZ1090863 | MGnify/ENA primary metagenome ERZ1090863 (study PRJEB33644, sample SAMEA5815746) | chicken gut metagenome | biome: Chicken; feature: Gastrointestinal Tract; material: Caecum | place: Ireland | collected 2019-01-01 | study: A study of the...
GTTCAAGGTCGTGCCCGAGCTCATCAAGCAGATCGAGGCCGCCAAGGCTGCCAAATAACTGTAAAGCGACTTCGCTTTACAGAAAAACAGCGCGCATCAGCGCGTAAAATCGAAAAAGAGAGCGCTCCGTCCAAAACGGGGCGCTCTTTTTGTATGTGATCTTCCAGAGCCAAAACAGGCACAGAAAACTTTGCCCGATATATCAGCCCCATTTGCTTGACCGGGGCGGGAACGGTATGTTATCCTTACTGCAAAGCTGCGGCGGGCGGTCCGCCGGGCAAATAGAGAAAGGCAGGGATAGACATGGTCAGAAGAAACGCAAAACGCTTATGGGCGGTATTGCTGGCAGGGGTCCTGCTGCTGGGCCTGCTGAGCGGCTGCTCGGTGGAGCTGGGCGATGTGGATGACGTGATTGGCGAAATGGACATGACGTATGGCACAGCCGAGGAATATGAGAAAGAAGTCATTCGCCTTGTCAATCAGGAGCGCGAAAAGCGTGGCCTGTCCCCACTGACGACCAACGATGCAATCATGGCAGCAGCCCATGCCAGATTGAAGGAACTGGATATTGAGCCTTCCCATACCAGACCAGATGGAACCCCTTACTACACGATTTTGCCCGAGTACGGCATTTCGCCCTATGCGCCGGGCGGAGAGAATTTAGCATTTGGACATACAACTCCACAAGAAGTGGTGAATGGGCCATATGGCTGGATGAATTCTCCCGGACATCGGGCCAACATTCTGAAGGAAGGGATTACCATCATTGGTGTGGCATACAATCCCACAAAGCATTACTGGGTCCAGATTTTTAGCCACTGATTGATAATTGATAAAGGAGCGCTTCGCCTTTGGCGGGGCGCTTTTCTTTGTTCGCCCGGGGCTGTCCGGACCGGCGGTGGCAAAAAGGGGCGGGGACGCATATCCTCCTACTGAACGCTGTGTTGCGAAAAGGAGGCACGTCTATGAATTGGAAACGGTGCAAACAATGCCTGTCCCTGTTGGCGATGGGGGCGCTGGTGCTGGCGCTGCTGAGCGGCTGCGGCACGGCCGAAAAGGACTCGGGTGGGGACCCGGCCAAGCTGTCCAGCTTTGAAGCCGAGGTGATCCGCCTGGTCAACGAGGAGCGGGCCGAGTACGGCCTGCCCGCCCTGACCACCACCGACGCCCTGACCGCCGCCGCGGCCAAGCGCGCGGAGGAGATCTCCAGCGATTACGGCCACGACCGCCCCGACGGCAGCAGCTGCTTTACCGTCCTGCCGGAGTTCGGCATCCGGTACGAGACGGTCGGCGAGAACATCGCGGCGGGGCAAAAGACTCCTGCCCAGGTGGTGCGGGCCTGGATGAACTCGGAGGGACACCGGAACAACATCCTCAACCCGGACTTTACCCAGATCGGGGTGGGGTACACCTACACAGACCGGGGCTACCGGCATTTCTGGGCCCAGACGTTCATTGGATAGGAAAACGGCGCGGACTTGCGCAAACGGGGTTTTATGCTATACTATAGTCAAGTAAAGCAGTACGGGGAGGACAAAACGTTGGAAGAATACCGCACCATCCGGGGGACGGCCGCCGGAGAATACGAGGAAAAAAAGAGCCGCTTTCTGGCGGCGGCTGCCCATGTGGAGAGCGAAGCGGAGGCGGTGGCCTTTTTGGAGCAGGTGCGGGCGGCCAACCGCACCGCCCGCCATAACGTTTATGCTTACAAGCTGCGGGAGGGCAGCCGGGAGCGGTATTCAGACGACGGCGAGCCGGCCAAGACCGCCGGCACCCCGGTGCTGGAAGTGATCGGCCACAGCGGCCTGACCGACCTCATCATTGTGGTGACACGGTACTTCGGGGGCATCCTGCTGGGGACGGGCGGGCTGGTGCGGGCCTATACCACTGCGGCTTCCCGCGCGCTGGACAGCGCCGAACAGGTGACGGTCCAGCCGGTGGTCAGGCTGGCCACGACGGTGGACTACCCCCTCTATGAGCGGGTGAACCTGCTGGTGGCGGCGGCGGGCGGCCGGATGGAGGAGCCCGTCTTTACCGACAGGGTGGCCCTGGCCTGGCAGATGCGCGCCGGCACCGAGGCGCCATTGCTGGAGCAGCTGCGGGAGCTGACCCGCGGCCAGGGCAGGGTAGAGGTGTCCGAGCCGTTTTACGGGGCGGTCTGAAGGAATGGAAAATTTTTCCATCTGCCGCCGTTCGCCCCCTTGTGACACACCCTCTGTGCTATAATTCAGGATGGACGGGGAGACCCGGGACGTTGAAAGTGAGGTTTTGACCATGGATGTCCGTCTGCGCACCGAGAAGATTGAACATTTGACCTTTGCGCCCTGGGCCAGCTTTTCGGACCAGAGCCGCGGCCGGGCGCGCCCGGAACCCCAGGACCCCATCCGCCCGGTCTACCAGCGGGACCGGGACCGGATCATCCACTGCAAGGCGTTCCGGCGGCTGAAACAAAAGACCCAGGTCTTTCTCTCGCCGGAAGGGGACCTCTACCGCACCCGGCTGACCCACACGCTGGAAGTGGCCCAGATTGCCCGGACCATCGCCCGGGCCCTGCGCCTCAATGAGGACCTGACCGAGGCGGTGGCCCTGGCCCACGATCTGGGCCACACCCCCTTCGGCCACGCCGGAGAGCGGGCGCTGAATGCGCTGTGCCCCGGCGGCTTCAAACACTACGAGCAGAGCCTGCGGGTGGTGGACCGGCTGGAAAAGAACGGCAGCGGCCTCAATTTGACCTGGGAGGTGCGCAACGGCATCGTCACCCACACCAAGGGGACCTGGGCCGCTACGCCGGAAGGCCGCATCGTGCGGATGGCCGACCAAATCGCCTATGTCAACCACGACATCGAGGACGCGGTGCGGGCCGGCGTACTGGACGCCCGCCTGCTGCCCAAAGAGGCCACCAGCGTGCTGGGGCAGACCAAGTCGGAGCGGATCACCGCCATGATCGACAGCATCCTGGCCCACACCGAGCCCCCGGAGATCAAGGCGGGCCCGGCGGAGGACGAGGCATTCCGGGTGCTGAAGGCTTTTATGTACAGCACGGTGTATGTAGACAAGGTGGGCAAGCACGAGGAACAGAAGGTGGGCAAGGTGATCGAAGCGCTCTACGAATACTATATGGCCCATGCCGAGCAGATGTCCCCCCTCTACCAGCGGATCGCGGAGGAGGAGGGAGACGACCGGGCCGTCACCGACTATATCAGCGGGATGAGCGACGAGTTTGCCATCCGCGCCTTTGAAGAATACTATGTGCCCCGGCGGTGGCACGTCCTGTGAGGCGTGCAGCGGCGCGCCGGCGCGGGAACACGATGATGCAAGGAAGTTTACCGGAATGATACCACACGAATACATTGAGGAGCTGGTCCGCCGCAGCGACGTCGTGGACGTGGTGGGCAGTTACGTCCAGCTCAAACGCAAGGGCCGGCTGTATGCTGGCCTGTGCCCTTTCCACAACGAAAAGACCCCGTCGTTTTACGTCTACCCCGAGACGCAGAGCTTTTACTGCTTTGGCTGCGGGGCGGGCGGGGACGTCATCACCTTTGTCAAGAAGATCAACGCCCTGAGCTACCCCGAAGCGGTCAAGATGCTGGCGGCGCGGGCCGGGATGCCGGAACCCGAGGAGGACGACGGCACCGGCCGGATGCGCAGCCGCATCCTGTCCATGAACAAGGAGGCGGCCCGGTTTTTCCATGCCTGCCTGAACTCCAGCGTGGACGAGGCCGCCCAGGCCCGGGCCTACTGGCGGCGGCGCGGCCTGGACGACCGCACCATCGCCCGGTTCGGGCTGGGGTATGCGCCCAACGACGGACAGGCCCTGTACCACTTTTTGCGGGACAAGGGCTACACCCAGGCTGAGCTGGACGCCAGCGGCCTGTTCAAGCGCAGTCCGTCCGGGCGGATCTATTGCCTGTTCTGGCGGCGGGTCATCACCCCCATCTTCGACCTGCGGGGCAACGTGATCGCGTTCGGCGGGCGCGTGCTGGACGACTCGAAGCCCAAGTACGTCAACAGCCCCGAGACGCTGGTCTACCACAAGTCGGAGACGGTGTTCGCTTTGCAGATCGCCAAGAAAGACCCCTCCCGGCGGTATGTCCTCTGCGAGGGGTATATGGACGTCATCAGTATGCAGCAGGCGGGCATCGGCACCGCCGTCTGCGCCTGCGGCACCGCCCTGACCCAGGGGCAGGTCAAGCTGCTGAGCGAATACGCCGACGAGGTGATCCTCTGTTACGACTCGGACGAGGCGGGGCAGAAGGCGACGCTGCGGTCCCTGGAACTGTTCCGGTCCAGTCCGGTGCAGGTGGGGGTGCTCAACATCCCCAACGCCAAGGACCCCGACGAGTACATCAAAAAATACGGGGCGGAACGCTTCCGGGAACTGTTGGACAAAGCGGGCAACGCCCTGGATTTCCGGCTGGGGCGGGCCCGCGCCAAGTATGACCTGGCTCAGGACAACCAGCGGCTGGAATACATCCAGGAAGCGGTGGACATCCTGTCCGACGGCACCACCCCCACCGAGAAAGAGCTGTACGCCGGGCGGCTGGCCGAGGAGACCAACCTTTCCAAGACGGCCATCCTCTCCCAGGTGGAGGCGGCGGCCCGCAAGGCGGGAGCCAGGCGCCGCTCGGTGCGGCAGAAAGAGCTGCTCCACTCGGGGGAGATGGACACCATCAAGCTGCCCTACGGCAAGGACGGCCCCGGTGCGCTGGGGGCGGCCTCGGCCCAGCGGCGGCTGGTGGCGGCGGCCCTCCGCCAGCCCGAGGAGCTGAAACGGATCGCCCCCGCCCTCCAGTCCGAAAGCATCCTGAGCGACGGCCTGCGGGAAGCCTACGAGGGCATCCTCGCCTGCTGGCGGGAGGGCCGCGAGGTCACGGTGGGGAACCTGGCCGGCCAGATCAGCGAGGCGGCCATGAATGAACTGTGCGCCGTTGCGGCAGAATACAGTGATGTGAGCTGCACGTCCCAGGACATTACCATGTACCTGGAACGGATCGCCCGGGGCAAGCCCCTGTCGGCCCAGGCGGGCAGTATGTCCGGCCAGGAGCTGGCCGATTACATTGCGCGGATCCGGGAGAAAAAGGGCGGGGGAGAGTGACCGCCCCCGGCGCCTTTGCCAAGGCGGAGGGAATTGCGTGAAAGGAGTGCCTGCCATGTCCCCAGAGATGCTTGCAGAAGAACTGGCCCGGAAAGCCAGGGGCCGGGCGGTGACGGCCGGCCAGCTGAGCCGGGCCGCCCAGGCAGAGGACTTCGACCTGGCCGGGCTGGACGCCCTGTGCGAGGCGCTGAAGGCCCGCGGGGTGGAGTTTGCGCCGGAGCCGGAGAGCGCCGGCGCGGAAGAGGACCCGCCCCTGCTGGACGAAGCGCAGATCGGCCGGTTGGAGCGGGAGCTGTCCCCGGCGGGGGTCACCCTGGACGACCCGGTCCGGGCGTACCTGAAGGAGATCGGGGCGGTGCCCCTGCTGTCCGCCGGAGAGGAAGCGGCCCTCGCGTCTGCCGCCCGGGAAGGGGACGCCAACGCCCGCCGCCGGCTGTGCGAGGCCAATCTCCGGCTGGTGGTGTCGGTGGCCAAGCGCTACGCCGGGCGGGGCCTGCCCTTTCTCGACCTGATCCAGGAGGGCAACCTCGGCCTGATGAAAGCCGCCGAAAAGTTTGAGCCCGAGCGCGGGTTCAAGTTTTCCACCTACGCCACCTGGTGGATCCGCCAGTCCATCACCCGGGCCATCGCCGACCAGGGGCGGACCATCCGCATCCCGGTGCATCTGGTGGAGAGCATCAACCGGGTGAAAAAGACCGCTTCCGACCTGCTGCACCAGAACGGCCGGGAGCCCACCCCCGCCGAGATCGCCGTCCGGCTGGACATGGAGCCGGAGCGGGTCGGCCAGCTGCTGCAGCTGTCCCAGGAGCCGCTCAGCCTGGAAGCGCCGGTGGGAGAGGAAGAGGACGCCCGTGTGGAGGACTTTGTCCAGGACGACACCGCCGGCGTGCCCGCCGACGAGGCCGGGCGGCAGATGCTCCACCGGGAACTGACCAGCGTCCTGGCCAGCCTCACCGACCGGGAACAGCGGGTGCTGTCCCTGCGGTTCGGGCTGGAGGACGGCAGGCCCCGCACTTTGGAGGAGCTGGGGCAGGAGTTCCACGTCACCCGGGAGCGGGTGCGGCAGATCGAAGCCAAAGCGCTGCGCAAGCTGCGCCACCCCAGCCGTGCCAGAAGACTGCGGGACTATCTGGAATAAACGGAGAGCTGCAGAGAATGTTGGGCGGCTCAATTTGTCAAAAGAGTCCCGTCCAGCCGACATGTGCGGATGGACGGGACACATACAGGGAAATTTGGCGCTGAGAGTGTGCGAGGCCGCAAGGCCGAGTGCGCGGTTCAGCGCCAAATTTTGTCCCCAGGGGAATATTAGGGGGAAGGAATTTCTGTCGCGCGACTGCGCGCAGAAATGGGTTCCCCCTAAACCGCGGAGCGGGCCGTTTGAAAAAAGCAAGATGCAATATGTACAAAATCACCAAAGGCTTTTTTTGGATGGAACGTGAAAAACAAAAAATGCAAGCCCCAAAACGCACTTTTGCAACACGCTGCCGTGTGTGCTGAAAGAGAAGCGCGCGCAAAAAAATTTTGACCCAGAGCCGCAAAATGGCTTGACAACTGGATTTTTTTATGCTACACTACATGAGTATCACAAAATGGAATACTGCGCGAAAAACGGGGTTTCGAGGCTCGTCTGGCGGGCTCGGAAACAAAAAGTTTGTGAAAAACGACGAACCCGTCCGGCCCGCGCAGGGCTGTTTCTGTGAGTCTGCCAGAAATCGGACGGCCGGAGGGGGCGCGTCCCCGCCGCTTGTCAAGAGCGGAGGGAGAAAAAGCCTCCCCGCCGGCCGCCTTGTCCGCACGTCCGTGGAGTATAAAAGTAAGGAGTGGTCGATTTTATGATGAAAGTCAAGCCCGTAAAACTCGGCAAGACCGAGCGGATGAGCTTCTCCCACATCGACGAAGTCATCGGGATGCCCAACCTCATCGAGGTGCAGAAGAACTCGTACCAGTGGTTCCTGGACGAGGGCCTGCGGGAGGTGTTCCATGACATTGGCACCATTGAGGATTACACCGGCAACCTGGCGCTGAGCTTCGTGGATTACCGCCTCGACAAAGAGCCCAAGTACAGCATCAAGGAGTGCAAGAGCCGCGACGTCACCTATGCCGCCCCCCTGCGGGTCACCGCCCGGCTGCTGAACAAGGAGACGGGCGAGGTCAAGGACCAGGAGATCTTCATGGGAGATTTCCCCCTCATGACCGACGCGGGCACCTTCGTCATCAACGGCGCCGAGCGCGTCATCGTCAGCCAGCTGGTCCGCTCCCCGGGCGTTTTCTACGGCATGGCCCGCGACAAGGTGGGCAACGAGCTGTTCAGCGCCACCATGAACCCCAACCGCGGCGCCTGGCTGGAGTATGAGACCGACGCCACCGGCGTGTTCTACGTCCGCATCGACAAGAACCGCAAGCTGCCCGTCACCGTCCTGTGCCGCGCCCTGGGCCTGTCCACCAACGACGACATCCTGAACTACTTCGGCGAGGATGAGCGCATCCTGGCCACCTTTGAAAAGGACACCACCAAGAACACCGAGGAGGGCCTGCTGGAAGTTTACCGCAAGCTGCGCCCCGGCGAGCCTCCCACGGTGGAGTCGGCCACCAGCCAGATCAATATGCTCTTCTTTGACCCCCGCCGGTACGATCTGTCCCGGTTCGGCCGGTACAAGATGAACAAGAAGCTGTCCCTGGCCCGCCGCATCACCGGCCAGGTGGCCGCTGAGAACGTGGTGGACCCCCTGACCGGCGAACTGCTGATCGAGGCAGGGGAGAAGATCACCCGCGCCAAGGCCGAGCAGGCCGACGCCGCCGGCGTCAGCCTGGTCACCCTCACCATCGAGGGCAAGCCGGTCAAGGTCATCACCAACGGCTGTGTGGACGCCCAGCCCTTCTTCTCCTTTGACGTGAAGGAGTGCGGCATCAACGAGCGCTGCTCCTTTGAAGAGCTGCGCAAGATCCTGGACACCACCTCTGACCCTGAGGAGCAGAAGGAGCTGCTGCGCCGCAACCACGACCAGCTCATCAACCGCACCCTCACCGTCACCGATATCCTGTCCTCCATCAACTACCTGAACGGCCTGGGCCACGGCATCGGCACCACCGATGACATCGACCACCTGGGCAACCGCCGCATCCGCAGCGTGGGCGAGCTGCTGCAGAACCAGTTCCGCATCGGCTTCTCCCGCATGGAGCGCGTCATCCGCGAGCGCATGACCCTCCAGAGCCAGGATCAGACCACCCTGACCCCCCAGGCTCTGATCAACATCCGGCCCGTGGTGGCGGCCATCAAGGAGTTCTTCGGTTCTTCGCCCCTGTCCCAGTTCATGGACCAGAACAACCCCCTGGCCGAGCTGACCCACAAGCGCCGCCTGTCGGCCCTGGGCCCCGGCGGCCTGAGCCGTGACCGCGCAGGCTTCGAAGTCCGCGACGTCCACTACAGCCACTACGGCCGTATGTGCCCCGTCGAGACCCCTGAAGGCCCCAACATCGGTCTGATCTCCTACCTGGCGTCCTATGCCCGGATCAATGAGTACGGCTTTATCGAGGCGCCCTACCGCAAGGTGAACAAGACCTACGACGAGAAGGGCCGCGTCATCGACCAGGTCGTCACCGATGAAGTGGTGTATATGACCGCCGACGTCGAAGACGAATACGTGGTCGCCCAGGCCAACGAGCCCCTGGACGAGAACCGCCACTTCATCCGCCACCGCGTTTCGGCCCGCCGCCGCGACGACATCCTCGAGATCGACGCCGAAAAGGTGGATTTCGTGGACGTTTCGCCCCGCATGATGGTCTCGGTGGCCACCTCCATGATCCCCTTCCTGGAGAACGACGACTGTAACCGTGCCCTGATGGGCGCGAACATGCAGCGCCAGGCCGTGCCTCTGATGGTCACCCAGCAGCCGCTGGTGGCCACCGGCATGGAATACAAGGCCGCCACCGACTCGGGCGTCGCCATCCTGGCCAAGAACGACGGCGTGGTGGAGCGCGTAGACGCCGACCATGTGGTGGTCCGCAACAACCAGGGCGGCGCGGATGAGTACAGCCTCATCAAGTTCGCCCGCTCCAACGCAGGCACCTGCATCAACCAGCGCCCCATCGTCTCGGTGGGCGAGACCGTCAAGAAGGGCCAGGTCCTGGCCGACGGCCCCGCCATGCGCAACGGCGAGATCTCGCTGGGCAAGAACGCCCTCATCGGCTTCATGACCTGGGAGGGCTACAACTACGAGGACGCCGTCCTGCTGAACGAGAAGATCGTCCGTGAGGACGTCTATACCTCCATCCACATCGAGGAATACGAGACCGAGAGCCGCGACACCAAGCTGGGACCCGAGGAGATCACCCGGGACATCCCCAACGTGTCCGAGGATGCGCTGAAGGACCTGGACGAGCGGGGCATCATCCGCATCGGCGCCGAGGTCAAGAGCGGCGACATCCTGGTGGGCAAGGTCACCCCCAAGGGCGAGACCGAGCTGACCGCCGAGGAGCGCCTGCTGCGCGCCATCTTCGGCGAGAAGGCCCGCGAAGTCCGCGACACCTCCCTCCGTGTGCCCCACGGCGAGTACGGCATCATCGTGGACGTCAAGGTCTTTACCCCTGAGAACAGCGACGAGCTGCAGCCCGGCGTCCGCGAGGTGGTCCGCTGCTACATCGCCCAGAAGCGCAAGATCAGCGTGGGCGACAAGATGGCCGGCCGCCACGGCAACAAGGGCGTCGTCTCCCGCATCCTGCCGCAGGAGGATATGCCCTACCTGCCCGACGGCACCCCCCTGGACATCGTGCTGAACCCCCTGGGCGTGCCTTCCCGTATGAACATCGGTCAGGTGCTGGAAGTCAACCTGGGCTACGCCGCCAAGGCCTGCGGCATCAAGGTCATGACCCCGGTGTTCGACTCCGCCCGTGAGAGCGACATCGGCGACGCGTTCGATGATGCACGCGCCACGTGGCACGGCGAGAACGCCCCCGAGTATCCCACCAAGCTGCCCAAGATCATGGGCGAGCAGGGCCACATCATCGACTTCTCCAAGATCGAGCTTGACCGCGACGGCAAGACCACCGTCTACGACGGCCGCACCGGCGAGAAGTTCGACAACCGCGTCACCGTGGGCTATATGTACTACCTCAAGCTGCATCACCTGGTCGACGATAAGATCCACGCCCGTTCCACCGGCCCGTACTCCCTGGTCACCCAGCAGCCCCTGGGCGGCAAGGCCCAGTTCGGCGGCCAGCGCTTCGGCGAGATGGAAGTCTGGGCCCTGGAGGCTTACGGCGCAGCCTACACCCTGCAGGAGATCCTGACCGTCAAGTCGGACGACGTGGAGGGCCGTGTCAAGACCTACGAGGCCATCGTCAAGGGCGAGCCCGTGCCCCAGCCCGGCATCCCCGAATCCTTCCGGGTCATGCTCAAGGAGCTGCAGTCCCTGGGTCTGGACGTCATCGTCCAGGATAAGGACGGCAACGAGATCGATATGCGCCAGAACTTCGACGAGGAGGAGACTGGCTTTGATATGCGTGAGGTGGCCGGCGCCGAGACCGTGGTGCAGGAGAGCGAACTGCTGAACGACTACACCATCAAGGATGCCGACGCGGGCTTTGACGACCCTGCCGTCCTGGAGGATAACCCCGCCCCGGAGGCCGAGGCCCAGCCGTCCGACGAAGTGAACTTCGACGAATAAAAGACAGCCGGTTTCGCATCGGAACTTGTTATAGAGATTAAGGAAGGGTTCGATTCATGGAAAACACCGTTTTCGATTCGATCAAGATCGGTCTTGCCTCTCCCGACCAGATCCGCAAATGGAGCTACGGCGAGGTGAAGAAGCCCGAGACCATCAACTACCGCACCCTGAAGCCCGAGCGGGACGGCCTGTTCTGCGAGCGCATCTTTGGACCCACCAAGGACTGGGAGTGCCACTGCGGCAAGTATAAGCGCATCCGCTACAAGGGCAAGATCTGCGAGCGCTGCGGCGTCGAGGTGACCAAGGCCAAGGTCCGCCGCGAGCGGATGGGCCACATCGAGCTGGCGGCCCCCGTCAGCCACATCTGGTATTTCAAGGGCATCCCCAGCCGCATCGGCCTGATGCTGGACATCAGCCCCCGCCTGCTGGAAAAGGTGCTGTACTTTGCAAGCTATATCGTCGTTGACCCCGGCCTGACCCCGCTGGAGAAAAAGCAGCTGCTGACCGAGAAGGAGTACCGCGAGATGCAGGAGCGGTACGGCGACGAGTTCCGCGCGGAGATGGGTGCCGAGGCCATCCGCACCCTGCTGGAGGAGATCGACCTGGACCAGCTGTCCGCCGAGCTGAACGCTGAGGTGGAAAAGTCCAGCGGCCAGAAGCGCATCCGCATCCTCAAGCGGCTGGAAGTGGTGGAGGCCTTCCGCATTTCGGGCAACCGCCCCGAGTGGATGATCCTGACCGTGCTGCCGGTGCTGCCGCCCGACCTGCGCCCCATGGTCCAGCTGGACGGCGGCCGCTTCGCCACCACCGACCTGAACGATCTGTACCGCCGGGTCATCAACCGCAACAACCGCCTGCGCCGCCTGCTGGAGCTGGGCGCGCCCGACATCATCGTCCGCAATGAAAAGCGGATGCTGCAGGAGGCTGTGGACAGCCTGATCGACAACGGCCGCCGCGGCCGCCCCGTCACCGGCCCCAACAACCGCGCCCTCAAGAGCCTGTCCGATATGCTCAAGGGCAAGCAGGGCCGCTTCCGTCAGAACCTGCTGGGCAAGCGCGTCGACTATTCGGGCCGTTCGGTCATCGTCGTCGGCCCCGAGCTGAAGATGGACCAGTGCGGCCTGCCCAAGGAGATGGCGCTGGAGCTGTTCAAGCCCTTCGTCATGAAGGACCTGGTGGAAAAGGGCGTGGCCAACAACATCAAGTCCGCCCGCAAGATGGTGGAGCGCGCCCGCCCCGAAGTGTGGGACAGCCTCGAGACCGTCATCAAGGGCCACCCCGTTCTGCTGAACCGCGCGCCTACCCTGCACCGTCTGGGCATCCGCGCCTTCAACCCGGTGCTGGTCGAGGGCCGCGCCATCAAGCTGCACCCGCTGTCCTGCACCGGCTTCAACGCCGACTTTGACGGCGACCAGATGGCCGTCCACCTGCCCCTGGGCGACGACGCCTGCCGCGAGGCCAAGCTGCTGATGCTGGCTTCGTTCAACCTGCTGAAGCCCTCGGACGGCGCGCCCGTCACCGTGCCCACCCAGGACATGATCCTGGGCAGCTACTACCTGACCACCGTCCGCCCCGACGAGGAGGGCGCGGGCAAGGTATTCCGCGATGAGGACGAGGCCCTGATGGCCTACGCCGAGCACGTGGTCACCCTGCACGCCCCCATCAAGGTGCGCCGCACCATGGTGCTGGATGGGGAGGAGCGCAGCGGCCTGGTGGATACCACCGTGGGCAGCATCATCTTCAATGCGCCCGTGCCCCAGAACCTGGGCTATGTGGACCGCACCGATCCCGCCCATTGGCTGGACTACGAGATCGGCTTCCGCGTCACCAAAAAGACCCTGCCGGATATCATTTCCCGCTGCCTGACCCGCAACGGCACCCGCGCCTGCGCCAAGATGCTGGATGCCATCAAGGCACAGGGCTACAAGTACTCCACCCTGTCGGCCATCTCGGTCGCCGTCTGCGACGCGGTTATCCCGCCCCAGAAGGACGAGCTGCTGAAGGAAGCCGACGATCAGGTGTCCAAGGTCGGCCAGCTGTTCAACCGCGGCCTGATCTCGGAGGAGGAGCGCTACAAAAAGACCATCGACATCTGGCAGGCCACCACCGACAAGGTCTCCAAGGCCCTGGCTGACAACCTGCCCAAGGACAACGAGATCTATATGATGGCCGACTCGGGCGCCCGTGGTTCGATGAACCAGATCAAGCAGCTGGCCGGCATGCGCGGCCTGCTGGCCAACACCGCCGGCCACACCATCGAGATGCCCATCCGCGCCAACTACCGTGAAGGTCTGAACATTCTGGAATACTTCGTCTCGGCCCGCGGCGCCCGCAAGGGCCTGGCCGACACCGCTCTGCGTACTGCGGACTCGGGCTACCTGACCCGCCGCATGGTCGACGTCTCGCAGGACGTCATCATCCGCGAGCTGGACTGCGGCACCACCGACGGCCTGGAAGTCTCCGAGATCCACGAGGGCAAGGAGAAGATCGAGTCCTTCCGCGAGCGCCTGATCGGCCGCTACGCGGTGGGCGACGTCACCGACCCGGCCACCGGCAAGGTGATCGTGCCCGAGGGCAAGATGATGGACCTGTACGACGCCGAGAAGATCGAGGCTGCCGGCATTACCCACCTGAAGATCCGCAGCCTGCTGACCTGCCGCGCCAAGACCGGCGTCTGCGCACGGTGCTACGGCTCCAACATGGCCACCGGCGAACCGGTCCAGCTGGGCGAGTCGGTCGGCATCATCGCGGCCCAGTCCATCGGCGAGCCGGGCACCCAGCTGACCATGCGTACCTTCCACACCGGCGGCATTGCCTCGGCGGAAGACATCACCCAGGGTCTGCCCCGCGTCGAGGAGCTGTTCGAGAGCCGCCGGCCCAAGAGCATGGCCATCATGAGCGAGATCTCGGGCGTCGTCTCGCAGGACGATACCAAGAAGAACGTGGTCATCAAGGTCACCGGCAAGGACGACACCGGCGCCGAGGTGGTCAAGAGCTACTCGATCCCCTTCACCCAGCACGCACGGGTCATGCCCGGCGACCGCGTCGAGAAGGGCGACATCATCACCCGCGAGGGCGTCCTGTATCCCCAGGACATCCTGGCAGTCAAGGGTCTGGACGCCGTCCAGAACTACCTCATCAGCGAGGTCCAGAAGGTCTACCGCCTGCAGGGCGTGGAGATCAACGACAAGCACATCGAGGTCATCATCCGCCAGATGTGCCGCAAGGTCCGGGTGACCGACGCCGGCTCCTCCGACCTGATCGGCGGCGCGCTGGCCAACCGGCTGGATGTGGAGGCCGTCAACCAGGAGCTGGCCGCCCGCATCGCGGCAGGGGAGGAGGGCGTCCGTCTGGTGGAGTACCAGCAGGTGCTGCTGGGCATCACCAAGGCCGCCCTGGCCACCGAGAGCTTCCTGTCGGCGGCGTCCTTCCAGGAGACCACCCGCGTGCTGACCGAGGCGGCGATCAAGGGCAAGGAGGATAAGCTCTCCGGCCTGAAGGAGAACGTCATCATCGGCAAGCTGATCCCCGCGGGCACCGGCCTGCCGGAGGTCCGCGAGGAGCTGATCCGCCGCGAGGAGACCCTCAAGGAAGAGCTGGAGGCCGAGGCCGAAGCGGCACAGGCTGCCAACCAGTAACCTTTCGGATAGGCATTCAACCAAAAGCGCAAAGCCCCGCCTGCGGCGCCCGCCGTAGGCGGGGCTTTTTGCCGCTGCGCCGCCCTCTTTTCGCCGCAGGGGCCGGCCTTTTGATTGAAAATGTATCATCTGTGTATAAAACAAAATTTTTCCGGTAAAACTGTTGACATTACACGCTTTTCCGTGTACAATAATCATGTTGCGCTTGACCCCCAGGGGACAAGTGCGGCAAAAAGCGCCGGGCCACACCGCCCGGCCGGGAAAACTAGTGGAAAGGAGAAACACAATGCCTACTTTTAACCAGCTTGTACGCAAAGGCCGCGAT
>ERZ1090863.863-NODE-864-length-14700-cov-32.453124_pt1 | contig 14700 bp, 10 predicted proteins | sample MGYA00478480_ERZ1090863 | MGnify/ENA primary metagenome ERZ1090863 (study PRJEB33644, sample SAMEA5815746) | chicken gut metagenome | biome: Chicken; feature: Gastrointestinal Tract; material: Caecum | place: Ireland | collected 2019-01-01 | study: A study of the...
GGCCCACCCGCCCATCCAGATCGACGACTTTGTGGGCCCCCTGCTGGAAAAGTACGAGGGCATCGCCCACGGCGAAGCGGTCCAGCTGGCCGCCTGCCTGAACGCCCTGCGGCGGGACCCCGCCGCCCCTTCGCCTCTGCTGCGGGCCCGCCTGTCCCGCCTGATGCGCGCTTTGCGGATGAACGAGGCCACCCTGGGCCGGCTTTACCGCACCTACATCGGGACGCTGGGAGGGCCGCCGGGCGCCTTCCGGTTCGAAGCGGTCTGGCGGGAGCGGGTGGTCCGCACCGTGGTGCAGGAGCCGGTGCAGCGGGTCCGGCTGGAGTGCACCGTCCGCAATGCCATCCTCACCGACGGCCCCGCCTGGGACTGCGCCGCCATCGCCCTGCGGGCCATCGACCAGAACGGCTGCCTGCTGCCCTATTGCAGCGAGGCGGTCCAGCTCTCGGTGGAGGGCCCCGCCCACCTGATCGGGCCCTCCATCGTCCCCCTGCGGGGGGGCATGGCCGGCGCGTACCTTGCCACCGAGGGGGTGGCCGGCCGCGCCACGGTGCACTGCAGGATGGAGGGGGCCCTCGACACCGAGGCCTCCGTCATCATCCGCCGGCGGGAAAACTAGGTTTTCCGCGGGTTTTTACGGTTGCTTTGCAGTCTGTTCAAACTTTTATCATTTCCATCTGGCATACTGTAATCAATACGATTCACACTCCGCCCTCCTGCCTGCCAACGCGGGAGGGCCTTTACAGGGGGTATTTTACTTATGCGTGAAAAATTCCGTCAGTTCATGGCAGGGCGGTACGGCACCGACGCCTTGAACCAGTTCCTCAGCATCCTGGCGGTGGCGCTGCTGCTGGTCAGCCTGCTCACCAGGCTGGGGCTGTTCACCTGGCTGGGGCTGGCCGCGCTGATCTACTGCTATTTCCGCACCTTCAGCCGCAACATCTCCCGCCGCACCGAGGAGAACTACAGGTTCTGCTCCTTCCAGGAGCGGCTGGCCGGCAAGTGGAAAGGGGTCAAACGCCGCTGGGCCGACCGCAACACCTACCGCTACTACCGCTGCCCCAAGTGCCGCCAGATGCTGCGGGTGCCCAAGGGCCGGGGCCGGATCGAGATCTCCTGCCCCCGGTGCGGCACCCAGTTCATCAAAAAGAGCTGATATGTTCGGCTATATCATACCCGACCAGCAGGCCATGACCCCGGAGGCCCGCTGGCGGTACCGCACCGCCTATTGCGGGCTGTGCCGCCGGGCGTCGGCGCTGCACGGCATGGCCGGGCGGCTGACCCTCAGCTACGACCTGACCTTCCTCAACCTGCTGCTGTCCAGCCTGTACGAGGGTGAGACCCCCGCCGTCACCGGGCATGGGCGGTGCCCGGTGCACCCCATCCGCCCCATCGACTGGCGCTACAGCGGCCCCACCGACTACTGCGCCGACATCGGGCTGGCCCTGCACTACTACAGCGCCAGGGACAAATGGGAGGACGACCGCAGCCCGGTGGGCCTCGGCTATATGAAAATGCTGGACCAGCACCGCCGGGCGGTGGAAGCCCGCTGGCCCCGCCCGTGCCGGGCCATCACCGAGGGGCTGGCCCAACTGGCGGAATACGAGGCCGCCGGCTGCGAGGACCTGGACCTGGTGGCGGGCAGCTTTGGGGGGCTGATGGCCGAGCTGTTCGACTACCGGCAGGACCGGTGGTCCGGCGAGCTGCGGACCATCGGCGCATCCATCGGCCAATACATCTACCTGCTGGACGCCTGGGACGACCTGGAGCGGGACAAGCGCCGGGGGGCCTACAACCCCCTGAAAAGCCTTGCCGCCGCCCCCGACTACGAGCAGCAGATGCGGGAGATCTTCGAGCTGCTGCTGGCCCGGGCGGCGGCGGCTTTCCGCCGTCTGCCCTGCGTGGAGGACGTCGATCTGCTGGAAAACATCCTCTATTCCGGCATATGGCTCAAATACAACGTAAAAAACCGAAAAAAACAACCCCAGATCCCCTGAACCGGGGGCCGGGGGCTTGCTTTTCGCGCTCCGATAGGCTAGAATAGTTTCGATTTGTGAGTGATCCGGGGCATGCCCCCGCCAGCATAGAGAGTTGTGAGGAAACGTTTGAATGAGAGATCCCTATGAGGTCCTGGGCATCCAGCGGGGTGCCAGCGAGGAAGAGATCAAAAAGGCCTACCGCGCCCAGTGCAAGCGCTGGCACCCTGACCTGAACCCCAACGACCCGACCGCCGAGGAGCACTTCAAAGAGGTGCAGGCGGCCTACGACGCCATCGTCAAGGGGGACACCGGCCCCCAGCCCGGCGCAGGGGGCGGCTACAGCCAGCAGGGTTACGGCGGCTACAGCCAGCAGAGCTACCAGCAGGGCGGCGGCTACGGTCAGGGCGGCTACGACGGGGGTTTTTATGGCTTCGACCCCTTCGGGTTTGGAGGCTTCGGCGGTTTTGGGGGCTTTGAGTACGGCGGCTACAGCCAGCAGGGCCCCAGCGCCTCCGGCGCCGACTCCGTCGAGATGCAGGCGGCCCGCAATTATATCGTCAACCGGCGCTACGCCGAGGCCCGCCGCGTCCTGGACGCCCAGCGGGAGCGCAGCGCCCGCTGGTACTACCTGTCCAGCCTGGCCAACGAGGGCCTGGGCCGGGCCATCGACGCCCTGCAGGACGCCCGCCGGGCCGTCCAGCTGGACCCCAACAACACCGAGTACCGCGCCCACCTGAACCGGATGCAGGACCCCGGCCAGAGCTACCGCGCCCAGACCACCTACTCCTCCGGGGGCGGCGGCATCATGCGGTGGTGCTGGTCCATGATCCTGCTCAACCTGCTGTGCAACTGCTGCTGCGGCAACCGCTGGTTCTTCTACCGGCCGTTCTGACCCAAAGCATGACCTTCCCCCGTCCGCCGGACGGGGGATTTTTTGTGCCCCGGACCGCAGCAGACTGCCTGTCTATAGACCTTTCCCCCAAAGTGTGCTAGAATACAGACAGCTTCCGGGCTGCGGCCCGGCGCGTTTTTGAGAGAAAGGATGCTTGCATGTGAAGATCATACTTGTGGGCGGCGGCAAGGTGGGCACAGCCCTGGCCCGCCAGCTCAGCGAAGAGGGCCACAGCGTCACCGTCATCGACACCAACAAGGCCCGGGTGGAGCAGATCGTCCAGGCCTACGACGTGTTGGGGGTGGTGGGCAACGGCTCGTCCATCGCCACCCTGTCCGAGGCGGGCATCGAGGACAACGACGTCTTTATCGCCATCACCGGCTCGGACGAGCTGAACCTGCTGTGCTGCATGTTTGCCAAAAAGGCGGGCAGCCGCCACACCATCGCCCGGGTGCGCAACCCGTCCTACAGCCACGAGCTGGACTTTATCCGCCAGCAGACCGGCATTTCGGCCATCATCAACCCCGAAATGACCGCCGCCACCGAGATCTCCCGGCTGCTGCGTTTCCCCGGCGCTTCCAAGATCGACACCTTTGCCGGCGGGCGGGTGCAGCTGATCAAGTTTGCCCTGACCCAGGCCCACGGGCTGGACGGGCTGCCCATCCGGGACATCCCCGCCCGCATGGGGTGCGACATCCTGGTCTGCGCGGTGGAGCGGGGCAAGACCGTCACCATCCCGGACGGCAGCTTTGTGCTGCGCAGCGGGGACCTTGTCACCTTTTTGGCCACGCCGGACAAGGCCCAGCAGTTCTTTACCCGGCTGGGCATCCCGGTGGCCCCGGTCAAAAACGCCATGATCGTGGGCGGCGGGGCCATCGCCTTCTATCTGAGCCAGTACCTGCTGGAGAACAGGATCAAGGTGCGGATCATCGAGCGGGACCTGGCCCGCTGCGACTATCTGGCCGAGGAGCTGCCCGCCGCCCAGATCCTGTGCGAGGACGGCTCCAACCGCAGTTTCCTGCTCAGCGAGGGGCTGGCCTCGGCCGAGGCCTTTGTGGCCCTGACCAACATGGACGAGGAGAACATCCTGCTGTCCCTGTTTGCCAGCAACCACTCGGACGCCAAGCGGGTGACCAAGATCAACCGGCTGGAGTTTGACGAGATCCTGAACAGCTTTGACCTGGGCAGCGTCATCTACCCCAAGTACATGACCTGCGACTTTATCGTCCAGTATGTCCGCGCCCTGCAAAACGAGGCCGGCAGCAACATCAAGACCCTGTACCGCATCCTGGACGACCGGGTGGAGGCGCTGGAGTTCACCGTCCACGAGGTCAGCCCCGCCACCGGCGTGCCCCTGAGCGAGCTGCACCTGAAGCCCAACCTGCTGCTGTGCTGCATCACCCGCGGGGACCAGATCATCATCCCCCGCGGCGGCGACACCATCCAGCTGGGGGATACCGTCATCGTCGTCACCCTCCAGCACGGCCTGCATGACCTGCGGGACATCGTGGCCGGGCAGGGAGGCGCGCGCAGATGAATTACGCCATCGTATTCCGGCTGCTGGGCTACATCCTGCTGTGCGAGGGCGCCCTGATGGGCCTGCCCGCCCTGGTCAGCGCGCTCTACGGGGAGTGGGACGTGCTGCAGGTGTTCCTGTTCACCATCGTGCTGTGCGGCCTGACCGGCGGCGCGCTGACCCGCATCAAGCCCCGCCGCAAGATCTTTTATATGCGGGAGGGCTGCGTCACCGCTGCCCTGACCTGGGTGCTCATCAGTGTGATGGGGGCGGTGCCCTTCGTGCTGTCGGGCGCCATCCCCGACCCCATCGAGGCGCTGTTTGAGACGGTGTCCGGCTTCACCACCACCGGCGCGTCGGTGCTGGCCGATGTCGAAATCCTGCCTATGGGCATCCTGTTCTGGCGCAGCTTCACCCACTGGATCGGGGGCATGGGCATCCTGGTCTTTCTGCTGGCGGTGCTGCCCCTGACCGGCGGCAGCCATGTCAATCTGATGAAAGCCGAAAGCCCCGGCCCCCAGGTGGAAAAAATGGTGCCCTCCGTCCGCCAGACCGCCGCCATCCTCTACACCATCTACCTGGGCATGACCGTCATCCAGATCGTCTTTATGCTGGCGGGGGGCTGCCCCCTGATGGACAGCCTGCTGATCACCTTCGGCTCGGCGGGCACCGGCGGCTTTGGCATCAAAAACGACAGCATGGCCAGCTACTCCCCCTACATCCAGGTGGTCACCACCATCTCGATGATCCTGTTCGGCGTCAACTTCAGCGCCTACTTCTACCTCATCCGGGGCAAGTTCCGCAAGGTGCTGATCGAGGAGGTGCGCTGGTATTTCGGGGTCATCCTGGCGGCCATCGCCCTCATCAGCTGGAACATCCGGGGCCTGTTCCCCGATCTGCTGACGGCCATCCAGCAGGCGGCCTTCCAGGTGGGGTCCATCATCACCACCACCGGTTTTTCCACCTGCGATTTTGACCAGTGGCCCTCCTTTGCCAAGAGCATCCTGGTGCTGCTGATGTTCATCGGCGCCTGTGCCGGCAGCACCGGCGGCGGCATGAAGATCAGCCGCCTGGTCATCCTGGCCAAGAGCATCCGCAAGGAGATCGCCCAGACCCTCCACCCCAGCGTGGTCACCCCCGTCCGGGTGGACGGCAAGCCGGTGGACCAGGAGACCATCCGCTCCACCAACGTCTTTGTGGCGGCCTACGTGATCCTTTTTGCGGTGTCGGTGCTGCTGGTCAGCCTGGACGGCGAAAGCCTGGTGACCAACTTCACGGCGGTGGCGGCCACCTTCAACAACATCGGCCCCGGCCTGGAAGGGGTGGGCCCCATGACCAACTTTGGGCTGTACTCCGGCTTTTCCAAGCTGGTGCTGACCTTCGATATGCTGGCCGGCCGGCTGGAGCTGTTCCCGCTCCTGCTGCTGTTCGCGCCCGAGACCTGGAAAAAGTTCTGACCGGAGCGCCCCTCCCGGCCCCCCAAATAGCAAACCAGACTGTCAAAAAAGTCCCGTCCAGCCGACATGTGCGGATGGACGGGACACCTACAGGGAAATTTGGCGCTGAGAGTGTGCGAGCCGCTTTGCGGCGAGTGCGCGGTTCAGCGCCAAATTTTGTCCCCAGGGGGATATTAGGGGGAAGGAATTTCTGTCCCGCGCATGCGGGCAGAAATGGGTTCCCCCTAAAGCGTGGCGCTTTTGCGACACGCTGAGCCCCCTGCCCATCCGTGAAGACGGGCAGGGGGCTTCTTATGATTTTTGGGCAAAAAGGTCACGGCTGGCTGCCGGCAAAACGATACCGGCCCTTGCCCTGCCGCTTGGCCTCGTACAGGGCCTTGTCGGCAGCGGCATACAGGGCGTCGTAGGCGCCGCCGCCGGGGCAGGCCGCAATGCCGATGCTGCAGGCGGCGGGCAGGGGCTTGCCCTCCCACTCGATTCTGCGCACGGCTTCGATCAGCCGGGCGGCGTAGTTTTCGGCGGTGGTGCGGGTGCAGGGCGGGTCGAAAATGGCGGCGAATTCGTCGCCGCCCAGACGTCCCACCCGGCAGCGGGCGGGCGCCAGAGCGTTCATCAGGCTGGCCAGCTGGACCAGCACGTGGTCCCCCGCCTGGTGGCCGTAGGTGTCGTTGATGGTCTTGAAATCGTCCATGTCCAAAATCAGCAGCACCATCTGCTGCCGGGGCTCCAGCTGAGCCAGGCGGCGGGTGCCGTAGCTTTCCAGGGCGGTCTTGTTCAGGGTCCTGGTAAAGGCATCCATGGACAGTTCCTTTTCCAGCTCCAGGATGCGGTCCTTCTGGTCCATGATGTCAAACAGCAGGCCCACGCCCACCACCGGCTGGCCGTCCCTGCCGTGCTGGAAGGCTATGTGCACCTCGAACCAGCGCTCTTTGCCCCCTTTGACCGGCAGCAGCACCTCCTGCTTCTGGTAAGCGGCGGTGGTGTAAGCCTCGGTCAGGCAGTGCAGCAGGGTCTTTTTCTGCTGGTCGTTCAGCCGCTGGCCGGTCTCGACCTTGTCCCGGATGTGGTCGATCTGCTGGGGCAGGTCGAACACGTCTTTCCACGCGGGGCTGAAGCGGATCACATCCTCTTTGATGTCCCACCGGAAGGCGATCAGGTTGCCCTGCCGGAGCAGCAGGTCGTACTGCTCGCTGCTCAGGCGGAACTGCTCCTCCGTCTCCTCCAGGGCGCGGTTGATGTCCTCGATCCGGCCGGCCTGGGTCAGCTCGATGCAGATGCCGTGGTAGCGGGCAAAGTAGATCACCAGGGTCATCATGCCCATGATGACGTAGTTGAGCACCGCGCCCGGGTCGTTCAGGGTGACCAGGTAGGCCAGCATGATCAGGTACCCCGCCGTGATGTTCACCACCGCATAGAGGGGCTCCATCAGAAAGAGGGCGGCAAAGGCCACCATGGTCGCCACGCCGCTGATCTTGCCCACCGAGAGGGAGGTGCTGAGGTCGAACGCCGCAAACAGGGCCTGCCACAGCACAAAGAAACTGCCGGCAAACTGCAGGATGCCATAGCGGACCTTGAGGCTCAAGTTCCGGCCGCCCAGGGCGTCGGCGCACAAAAAGACGGCCGCCGCCAAAAACAGGCTGGCGTAAAAGGCAAAATAGGTCCAGTTGTTGGGGGTCGTGAGCCCGGACGGCGAATAAAAGATGACCCGTATGATATTGAACAGTTCTACCCCGACTGCAAACACCGAGATGACCTTTATCAGCGCCCAGTTGCTGCGGACCGCCTGCTCCACAAAAGCCGGACGGATCTGGGGCTGGATGTGACGCGGCATACAAAATCTCTCCTTTGCTCTAAAACGCTGTCCGTTCCTTATTATACCGTCCGGCGGCCGGTTTGTCGAGAGTGAAACCGCGCCGGGGAGGCGCAGCGCCGCCCCACACTTTGTACAAAGTTTAACAATAATTTTTGTGCAAGACTGCAAGTGAAAAAAATGTGAAAAATGAAAGGCGCATCCTTGACAATACCATGAAAAATCTGTAATCTATTGTTCGTACCCGAACTATAAACAGGGGGGTTCCCTGGACGCAAGGGGGTGGGATATATTGGAAAAGGACTGCGGCGCACAGATCAACCTGCTGTCCCGTATGCTCAAACGGCGGCTGAACGTCACATTGCAGGGGCTGGGCATCACAGCCATCCAAAGCAGGGTGATGTTCTACATCATGGACCACTGCCTCGAGGGGCCGGTGTTCCAGCGGGATGTGGAGCAGGTGTTCAGCCTCAGCCGCTCGACGGCCACCGGCATCCTGCAGCAGCTGGAAGAGAAAGACCTGCTGCGGCGGGAGAGCGTGCCCAGCGACGCCCGGCTGAAAAACCTGGTGCCCACCCCGCGGGCCGCCGAGCTGGACGCCGAGGTGCGGGCCTGCCTGCGCCAGACCGAGGTGCTGCTGACCCGGGGGCTGTCGGAGGGGCAGGTCCAGCTGTTCAAAGAGACGCTGGCCGCTATGATCCGGAACCTGGACGCGGCCGGCGCCCAGAACCCCGGCCCTGATTAGTTCGCAGCCGAAATGTTCGCGCAAGAACAAATGCAAGTATGTAAGGAGGAGTACACGAGGCATGAATTCGATCGTTAAGACCTTGTCCCGCAGCATCCGCGAGTACAAGAAGACCTCGATCCTGACGCCCCTGCTGGTGACAGTGGAGGTCGTCCTGGAGTGCGCGATCCCCTTTGTGATCGCCAACCTGGTCAACCAGATGCAGGCGGGCTGCTCGATGGACATCATCGTCCGCTACGGCGCGGTGCTGCTGGTGATGGCCGTCGTTTCCCTGATCTTCGGCGGCGCGGCCGGCGCCACCTGCGCCAACGCTTCCGCCGGCTTTGCCCGCAACCTGCGCAAGGATATGTTCTACAAGATCCAGGACTATTCCTTTGAGAACATCGACAAATTCTCGGTGTCCAGCCTGGTCACCCGTCTGACCACCGACATCAGCAACGTCCAGATGGCTTACATGATGATCATTCGTGTGGCGGTGCGCTGCCCGCTGATGCTGGTCTTCTCCTTTGCCATGGGCTTTATCATGGGCGGGCGGCTGGCCATGATCTTCCTGTTCACCATTCCCCTGCTGCTGATCGGCCTGCTGCTGGTCATCCGGGCGGCCACGCCCCTGTTCCGCCGGGTGTTCCGCAAGTACGACGCCCTGAACGACTCGGTGCAGGAGAACGTCCAGGCCATGCGCGTGGTCAAGAGCTACGTCCGTGAGGACTACGAGAAAAAGAAGTTTGCCGCCGCGGCCGAGAACGTCCAGCGCGACTTCACCAAGGCCGAGCGGATCATGGCCCTGAACGGCCCCATGATGCAGTTCTGCGTCTACGCCGGCATGGTGTTCGTCATGTCCTACGGGTCCTACACCGTCATCACCAGCATGGGCCTTGACCTGAACGTGGGTCAGATGTCCTCCATGCTGACTTACAGCTTCCAGATCCTGATGAGCCTGATGATGCTGTCCATGGTCTTTACCATGATCACCATGTCGCAGGAGTCGGCCGAGCGTATCGTCGAGGTGCTGAGCGAGGAGAGCACCCTCACCAGCCCCGCAAACGCCCTGACCGAGGTCAAGGACGGCAGCGTGGACTTCGACCACGTCAGCTTCAAGTATTCCAAAAAGGCCGAGCGCAACGCCCTGTCCGACATCGACCTGCACATCAAGTCGGGCGAGGTCATCGGCATCCTGGGCGGCACCGGCTCGTCCAAGTCCAGCCTGATCCAGCTGATCCCCCGCCTGTACGACGTCACCGAAGGCAGCGTGAAGGTGGGCGGCGTGGACGTGCGCAAGTACGACCTGGAGACCCTGCGCAACCAGGTGGCCGTGGTGCTGCAGAAGAACGTGCTGTTCTCTGGCACCATCAAGGACAACCTGCGCTGGGGCAACCCCAACGCCACCGACGCCGAGATGGAGGAGGCCTGCCGCCTGGCCCAGGCCGACGAGTTCATCCAGCAGTTCCCCCAGAAATACGACACCTGGATCGAGCAGGGCGGCTCCAACGTTTCGGGCGGCCAGAAACAGCGCCTGTGCATCGCCCGCGCCCTGCTGAAGAAGCCCAGGATCCTGATCCTGGACGACTCCACCAGCGCGGTGGACACCCGCACCGACGCCCTGATCCGCCAGGGTTTCCGGGAGTTTATCCCCGAGACCACCAAGATCATCATCGCCCAGCGGGTGGCCAGCGTCCAGGACGCCGACCGCATCGTCATGATGGAGGGCGGCCGCATCGCCGCCATCGGCACCCACGACCAGCTGATGCAGTCCAACGACGTCTACCGCGAGCTGTACCTCACCCAGAACCGCAAGTCCAATAATCCTCAGGCAGGAGGTGACAAGGATGCCGAATAATGCAACCACCGAGCGGGGCAAGCGGGCCCCCAAGGGGGTCATGCCCCGTCTGATCCGCACCGTATTTTCCTTTTACCCGGTCCTGCTGCCGGTGACCATCGGCTGCATCCTGGTCAACGCCATCGTCAGCTCGATGCCCTCTGTTTTCATGCAGAACGCCATCGCCGTGGTGGAGTCCACCTATAAGACCGGCGACTGGGCCGCCGCATCCGGCACCATCTTCCGGCTGGTGACCATCCTGATCACCCTGTACGTCATCAGCCTGGCGGCCGGCGCGGCCTTCAACCAGCTGATGGCCATCATCACCCAGGGCACCCTGGCCAAGCTGCGCGAGAAGATGTTCGACCACATGCAGGACCTGCCCATCCGCTACTTCGACACCCACAGCCACGGCGATATCATGAGCTTTTACACCAACGATATCGACACCCTGCGCCAGCTCATCAGCCAGAGCCTGCCCCAGCTGATGATCTCGGCCATCACCCTGCTGAGCGTGTTCTGCATCATGATCTACTACAGCATCTGGCTGGCCCTGGTGGTGCTGTGCGGCGTGGTGGTGATGTTCTTCACCGCCCGCTACGTCAGCGGCCACTCGTCCAAATACTTCCTCCAGCAGCAGATCACCATTGCCAAGACCGAAGGCTTTATGGAAGAGATGATGAGCGGCCAGAAGGTCATCAAGGTGTTCTGCCACGAGGAGGGCGCCAAGGCCGACTTTGACAAGGTCAACGACGAGCTGTTTGAAAACAGCGAAAAAGCCAACCGCTACGCCAACATCCTGATGCCCCTGCTGGGCAACATGGGCAACGTGACCTACGTGGTGGTGGCCCTGGTGGGCGGCGCTCTGCTGCTGAACGGCGCGCCCAACCTGAGCCTGTCGGGCATGGCCCTGAACATCAGCATCGTGGTGCCCTTCCTGAACATGACCAAGCAGTTTGCCGGCGCCATCGGCCAGGTGTCCAACCAGGTCAACATGGTGGTCATGGGCCTGGCGGGCGCCCACCGCATCTTCGCCCTGCTGGACGAAGAGCCCGAGACCGACGACGGCTACGTCACCCTGGTCAACGCCCGGGAGAACGCCGACGGCACCCTCGAGGAATACCCCGAGCGGACCAACGTCTGGGCCTGGAAGCACCCCCACCACGACGGCACCATCACCTACACCCGCCTGCGGGGCGACGTCCGCTTCTACGACGTGGACTTCGGCTACACCCCCGAAAAGACGGTGCTGCACGATATTTCGCTGTACGCCAAGCCCGGCCAGAAGGTGGCCTTCGTAGGCTCCACCGGCGCGGGCAAGACCACCATCACCAACCTCATCAACCGCTTCTACGACATCCAGGACGGCAAGATCCGCTACGACGGCATCAACATCCGCAAGATCAAAAAGGCCGACCTGCGCCACTCGCTGGGCATCGTGCTGCAGGACACCAACCTGTTCACCGGCACCGTGATGGAGAACATCCGCTACGGCAACCTGGAGGCCCACGACGAGGAGTGCATCGCCGCGGCCCGGCTGGCCGGCGCGGACGACTTCATCCGCCGGCTGCCCGACGGCTACAACACCATGCTGACCGGCAACGGCGCCAACCTGTCCCAGGGCCAGCGCCAGCTGCTGGCCATTGCCCGGGCGGCGGTGGCCGATCCCCCGGTCATGATCATGGACGAAGCCACCAGCTCCATCGACACCCACACTGAGGCCATCGTCCAGCGGGGCATGGACGCCCTGATGACCGGGCGCACCACCTTTGTCATCGCCCACCGGCTGTCCACCGTCCAGAACGCCGACGCCATCATGGTCCTGGACCACGGCCGCATCATCGAGCGCGGCACCCACGACCAGCTGATCGCCCAGCACGGCACCTACTACCAGCTGTACACCGGCGCGCTGGAGCTGGACTGATCCGCAGCCAGTTTCCACGGCAAACCAAAAGGGCTTTCCCCCAAAAGGGAAGGCCCTTTTCTTTATGCGCCGGAAGGCGGAAACGAAGAAACCCCGCATGGACACCTGGTGTTCCAGGCATCCATGCGGGGTCTTATCAAGTTGCGCCAGCAGGAGTCGAACCTGCGATGGAGGAGTCAAAGTCCTCTGCCTTACCGCTTGGCGATGGCGCATCGAAGGCATGGCGCGCCGGACAGGACACGCCATGCAGTAGTATACCATATTTCGGGCCGTTATGCAAGATGCGCCCGGGCCGGATCACTCGATCAGGCCGTTGAGCAGGGTCAGGCACTTGCGGCTGTGCAGCTTGCGGATGGCCTTGGCCTCGATCTGGCGGACACGCTCGCGGGTGACGCCAAAGTCCCGGCCCACCTCTTCCAGGGTGCGGGGGCGGCCGTCGTCCAGCCCGAAGCGCAGCCGGATGACCCGCTCCTCCCGGGGGGTCAGGCTCTTGAGGGCCAGGTTGATCTGCTGAGCCACCATGGCGCGGTCGGCCGCCTTGCCGGGGGCCTCGGCGTTTTCGTCGGCCACAAAGTCCCCCAGGGAAGAGTCCTCTTCCTCGCCCACCGGGCTTTCCAGGCTGGCGGGCTCCTGGGCCATCCGCTGGATCTCGCGCACGCGCTCCACCGTCATGTCCATGGCCTTGGCCAGCTCTTCGGCGGTGGGCTCGTGGCCGTTCTGGTAGACCAGCTGGCTGGTGGCCTGGCGCATCCGGTTGATGGTCTCCACCATGTGGACCGGGATGCGGATGGTGCGGGCCTGGTCCGCGATGGCGCGGGTGATGGCCTGGCGGATCCACCAGGTGGCGTAGGTGGAAAAGCGGAAACCGCGGGCACAGTCAAACTTTTCGGCCGCCTTGATCAGGCCGATGTTGCCCTCCTGGATCAGGTCCAGGAAAGCCAGGTTGTGGCCCACGTGCTTTTTGGCGATGGACACCACCAGGCGCAGGTTGGCCTCGCTCAGGGCGCGGCGGGCGTTCAGGCCGTCCTGCCGGGCCTTGAGCAGCTCTTCCCGGCGCTCGTCGCTCAGGGGGCCGTCCTCAACGGCCTGCAGGGCCTCCTTTTCTTCGGCGGCATCCTCGGCGGCGTCCTCGGGGCGCTCTTTGTCCCGGCGGTCCTCGGGGTCCAGCTCTTCTTCCGGCTCTTCGTAGTCGGGGGAGTTCTCGTCCTCTTCAAAAGAGAAGCGGGCGGTGTTCCGCTTGATGTAGTCGGGGCGGTTGTATTTACGCCGGTCCGCCTGCAGGATGCGGGCCGCCTCGGCGCCGGCATGGATGCGGCGGCTCAGCTCCACTTCCTGTTCGGCGCTCAGCAGGGGGATCTGGCCGATCTGTTTTAAGTAATTCTTGACGGGGTCGTCCAGCAGCTCGTCCATGGCGGCTTTCAGGTCGGCAGGGTTCTCCTCCAGGCGGTCCTCCTCCGGCTCGTCGTAGTCGTCGTTGGCGCTGGCCTCGGCGCTCTCCACCTCGGCCAGGATGCTGTCCACGTCCAGGGCGGTCTCGTTCTCCTGGATCTTGATGCCCCGCTCTTCCAGGATGGTGTACAGGCTCTCGGTGTCCAGGCCGCACTCCTGGGCCAGCGCGCGCACTTCGTCCGCGTTGACCGTGCCCTCGCTGGCGCCTTTGCGCAGCATTTCTTTTAAGGTCATACCCATCGTATACTCTCCTTTTCGCTCAAAAGGCCAGGCAGCCTGCGGCTGCTCAAATCACCAGCCCGCCGTTCACCCCAAACACCTGCCCTGTGATGTAGCCGGCCTCCTCCCCTGCCAGGAACAGCAGGGCCCGGGCCACTTCCTGGGCATTGCCCAGCCGGCCCACGGGGGTCTCCTCGGCCAGGGCGGCCTTGTCTCCGGGGGTAAAGGCCGCCATCATGTCGGTGTCGATGACGCCGGGGGCCACGCAGTTGACGGTGATGCCGCTGGGGCCTTCCTCCCGGGCCAGGGCCTTGGTCAGGCCGATGAGGCCGGCCTTGGCCGCCGAATAGTGGACCTCGCAGCTGCCGCCGGTCTGGCCCCACATGCTGCTCACCGTCAGGATACGCCCCCATTTGCGGCGGATCATCCCGGGCAGGGCCAGCTGGCACAGGTGGAACGCGCCGGTCAGGTTGACGTCCAGCATATGCTGCCATTCGGCGGGGGTGATGTCGGTGAACAGCTTTTGCTGTGCGATGCCGGCGTTGCAGACCAGCACGTCCACATGGCCCAGCATGATCTCGGCCGCCGTGAAGGCAGACTCGCAGGCCGCGCGGCTGGCCACGTCGCACTGCAGGGCGATGCATCCGGGCAGGCTGGCCTCCAGCGCGGCCGCAGCCTGGGCGTTGGTGTGGTAGAGCACCGCCACGCGGTACCCCGCCTCGTAGAAGGCGCGGGCCGCAGCCGCGCCGATGCCCCGGTCCCCGCCGGAGATCAGCACCCCCCGGGCCGGCGCCGCTGTGTGGGCGGCAGGGGCGGGGCGGGGCTTCTCCGTCTCCCGGACAGACACAGCAGGCCGCGCAGCCTCCTGGGCCGCCGGACGGGCCGGCGGGACC
>ERZ1090863.864-NODE-865-length-14689-cov-11.257893_pt1 | contig 14689 bp, 13 predicted proteins | sample MGYA00478480_ERZ1090863 | MGnify/ENA primary metagenome ERZ1090863 (study PRJEB33644, sample SAMEA5815746) | chicken gut metagenome | biome: Chicken; feature: Gastrointestinal Tract; material: Caecum | place: Ireland | collected 2019-01-01 | study: A study of the...
GAGAATGCACTTTGATTACGGGGAGCTGCGGGCGAGCACAACAGAAGGGCAATGGACGGTTGAAGCGGGCGAGAGCAACGGGATGACAATGGACGGGCAAAACGGGCGGAGCAAGGTGATCGGGTGTGCTTTGGCGGGGCGGCAATGCCTCGCGCTGAGAGTTCGGATGGCCGCACGGGGGATAAGGAACGTGGCGGGGAATGGCGTACGGAAAAGAAGGATGGGGGCAAGCAGAGAAGAAGGAGGGCGGCAAAGAGGCGGACGAATGAAAAAAGCAGGGGAGAAAGCGAGCGGCGCGGAACAACTGGACAAGACGCGATGCGCCATACAGAAAATCCGTGACAAAAAGCGCCCCGAAAGCCGATCGGCTTTCGGGGCGCTTGTCTGCGTCGCCTTGTTTTCAAACGGTTCTGCGGCAGGGTGTCAGTCGTTGATTCCCTTCTGCTTTTCGTTTTCATACGGGGTATTGTAGAGTTCGGCGGGGTTGAGCTTGAAAACGGGCTTTCCGTTTGCGTCGAACCCGACTTTCAGGACGTGTGCGTGACGGTTGTGGTCGTCCAGCGGATCGCCGACGATCTTTTCATAGTCGCGGAAGTGCAAAAGCGTGAGCACTTCGTCGTCATCGCCGCGTACGAACGTGTTGTGGCCGGGGCCGTAGACCTTGAGCGCCGCGTCCGTTTTGAGAACGGGCCAGCGTTCCTTTTCCCAGCTTCTCGGATCGAGCAGGTCGGAATTTTCGTCCGCGCTCAACATCCCCAGACAGTAGCACGCGCCCGTCGCCGAGGCGGAATACGTCACATAGATCTTTCCCTTCGTCTCGGGGCAATGCAGAACGGCAGGCCCTTCGTTTACCCAGAATCCGCCGTCGCGTTCCCAGTCATAGTCGGGCGAGGTGATGCGCACGAACACCGTCTTTAACTTGGTGGGCGTCTCCAGTTCGGCGATCAGAAGATCGGAAATGGGTTTCTCCGCCCGCGCACATCCGAATTTCTGCGCCCAGATCGCATACCACCTGCCCTTGTTCTCCAAAACCGTCATGTCAAGCGAGAAGTCGGTGAACGGGTAGGGATCGTTGGCGGCGGGCTCGATCGGAACGGCTTCGCCCCAGTCGTCCGTCATCGGGTCGTCTCCTTTGCAGATGAGCGCATAGGGGCGAATGTCCCAGACGTCCGGCACATGCCCCGCGGAAAAGTAAATGATCCACTTTCCCATGACATAGTGCAGCTCGGGCGCCCAGATGTGCGAGGCAAGCGCTCCCGTCTCGTGCTTCTTCCATACCGTGCGCACGGGTGCGGTCGCAATGCCGTTCACCGTGTCCGCGCTGGAGAGCTCGATGCGGTCATACAGCGGACAGGTCGCCGTAAAATAATATTTGCCGTTGTGCTTGCACAGATAGGGGTCTGCTCGTTGCGGCAGAAGGGGAGAGAGGTAGGTTGTCATAAAGTTCCTCACAAGATAGTTTTTTTCGGAATGCGCGCGGGGCGCATCCGTCTTGTCTTTACAATACTACACTTTCTCGCCCTTGTCAACGGGGTCGTGCAAATTATTTGCGCAATTTTTTATACTTTTCCCAGGGGAGCAAGAAGAGATATACCCCGAGAATGACAAGCGCAAGCACCGTCAGGATGATGATGAGAGAAATGCGCAGAACTTCCGCATTGTCGCGGTCGAGCATGGCTTCCGTCACCACCGCGCTGTATGCGGGATCGCTCACGAGATATGCAGTGAATGTGCCGTCCTCATTTTCGGAAAGACGCACCTGGACGCGCTCCGTGACCGTCTGCTGCGTCCCGTCTTCCGCCGTGAACACAATGCCGTCCGCATTCGCTTTGAGATAGGCGAACTGGTATTCCTCGCCCTCCGTGAGCGAGGCGGGAATGTCCGAAAGATAGGACGCGGGAACCCATCCGCGTACCGTTTCGCGCGTAACGCTGACGCCATATTCGATCAGAGCATAGGTGCGGTCGGGCGCCGTAAACGTCCCGAGAAGCTGCACCGCCGTGCCGCGCGCAAGGGTATTTGTCGCGAGCGACGGGATTCCCTCCGTCGGCATGGGCTCGAGGCAGGGCGCGTATGCGGCGCATACCCCATTGGCAAGCCACCGATCGCCGCTCTGCTCGGTGAAGGTGCCTTCCCGCGCGAGGATCGACTGCGCCTTGTACAGGCGTGCCGTATAGCTTCCGTCCGCTTCGGGGAACACGACGAGCGCATAGCCGCCCGCGCCTTCCGACGTCTCTGCCAGCAGAATCCCGCGGCGCTCTTCTACCGATCGGCCGTATCCGCGATAGGGGAAATAGGCGCTTTCCGAGGTGCGGAATTCCTCCAGATCGGTGTCAATGCCGACCGAACGGGCCGCAACGGTCACGAGAAGTCCTTCCGCTTCGTGCAGCGAGAACGTCGTCGCGCGCGCGCCGTCTTCCGCGATCTCGCCCAGCGTCGGGATCCCGTACAACGGCCCCGGCTGTCCCTCCGTGCTCGCGTGGCTGACCACGACATAGTCCCCGAAGTTGAAATAGACCGCGTCGTCCTCGTATCCGAGCGCAAAGGAGCGGGGCGCCGTCTCGCCGCCCGCCGCATAGACAAAATCTCCGCCGTCCACCGAGGCAAACAGGACGCCGTTGCGGTACATATCTCCGCCTAAAAGATAATAGAGATTGCCCTCGAAGTCCGCTTTCAGCGAGGTCGCCCCCGATGGCACGGCGTACCCGAGATCGGTCCCTTCTCCGCCCGCAAGAAAGGCCTCTTCCGTGAAGGAATACGCATTTCCGCTCGCATAGGAGACGTACAGCGAACCGTAGATGTCGCACGCAAGCCCCGTGGGGACGGCGCTTCCGACTTCGACCGTCTCACCGCCCACAACGCCGCGCGAGCCGTTGCTCTTGATGTAATAGGTCTCGCCGTACAGCACGGCAAGCCCCGCAATGTTCGCGCCCGAGAGCTGTGCCGACGTGAACGCCGTCTCGCCCGCCGCGTAGTCGCAGACATACACCTGCGCGCCCGAGGCATAGGCAATGCGCGATCCGTCCGTCGCGACCAGCGTGGGAGAGGTCTCGCACGGGACATAGGAATAGCTGTGCGCGGCAAGATCGTACACGCTCACGCGCGCATTGTCGGCGTCCGCCGTCACCAGAAGATCGCCCGCCCGCGCCGAGTCGGAGGCGTCCGAAAGACGGTTCACCGAGTCCGAGGCCGCCGCGATCTCATAGTCGGTAAAGGCTGCGGCGTTCTCCGTCACGGCGATCTCATGCACCGACGTCCCGCGGATACAGTAAAAATTGCCGTTCTCATAGGTGAGCGCGGACACGCCGCTCAGCGTCGGATCGGAGGACAGACAGACAGGGGTATCGCCCACCGCCGTCTGTCTGCGGAAAAATCCCGCCGCCGAGGAAAAATACAGGTACGTCCCGTCCGAACACACCGACGAGATCCCGAGCCGATCGTTGTAATCCGCGATGTCAAATCCGTTGTAGTCCACGAACATCCCGTTTCCGTCCGAGTAGTACACCGTCCCGCCGACCACGCAGTAGAGCATATTGTTCGCCCACGTCAGCCACGGCTCCGTACCCGTCGAAAGGGTTCCGAGCGACGTCCCGTCACTCGAAAGATCGTCCAGCGAACGGCGCGCAAGCGTCATCTGACTCCCCGCAATGACCGCCGTGTACAACGTGTTTCCCACAATGAGAAAGGTCGAACAGTTGAGCGGGTCAATGCGCTGCGCCGTCCCCGTCGTGCAGTCGTACTGCCAGAAGGAATTGGACGTCCCGCGCTGCGTGAAATACAGCTGCTCCCCCGAAAACTGGATCTTCGTGATCGTTGCGTCTGCCGTGTATGAGAGATAGGTCTCATTCGCTCCCCGTTCGTACAGATAGAGCGTGTTCCCGTCGGCAACGGCAATGTATTTTTCCGAAAATGCAACGTCGGCAGGATTTTCCAGCGCAAGATATTGCTCATAGCTCGCGGGAAGGAACAGCGACGCGTTCTCGACCGTGAGAACGGCTGGCTGCGTCGGCGCCGTTTCGGCTGCGGTTGCGGTTGTTCTTTGCGGGATTACGCCCGCCACCGTCCCCATCGCAAGCAGAACGGCAAGCGCGGCGCCCGCACTCTTTCGTATCGTCATGCTCCCATTATAACACGCGCGCGCGAAAATTACAATTCTTCATCGCATTCTTCCCGAAAAAACTTTTCGGGCCTTTTTTTGCCCGAAATTTGCCTTTTCCCGCGTTTGTCCGTCTGAAACAGTCGAATGATGGGATTTGACAGGGAGCGCGGAAGGGCAGGGCGGCGGGAAGGGCCCGAACGGGAAATAAAGGGCGAGGCACGGAGAGAGAAGGCGCGGAGAGGTGTGGCATGGAGAGTTGCGGAGAGGCGGCGGGGTACGGAGAGGTGCGGAGAGGCGTGACGCGGAGAGGGGGAGGGCGCGGAGAGAGAAGGCACGGAGAAATGCAAAAGGGGGCGTAGGAAAGGAGCGAGAAGAAACACGATAAGGGCGAGCTCAGGAAAGAGGGTAACGAGGGGACGGGAAAAGAGGAGGGGGCGGAAAACGAGGGAGGACGGTCGGCCGAAAGAGGGATCGGGCAGGAAACGAGAGCGGCGGACAAGGGGACGCTTAAAAAGAGCATTGCCGAAAACAATCAAATTATTTTGGCATACAGGCACCCATCTGGCAACATAAAATGATATGATAAAAATACAAACAAATGTTCGGATTTCGTTCGCCCCATGGCGGACGAGAAAGGAGGTCCCGAATGGCGTATGAATATGTCAAAGTCATTCTGTATGCCTACCCGCATCTGGCGGCGCTTGCCGATGCGGCGGGCGTTGCGGCGGAAAACAAGGCGCTCCTGTCCTTCCGTTCGCGCAGAGGGACGCTCGAGGAGATGGAGCGCGTGACGGAGGAACTTGCCGTGCGTTCCCGTCTGCTGCGTGTGCGCACGGCGGCCGACGCCTTTGTGCGCAGCTGTTCCGAAGAGGAATGTTTTTTGCTCGAGTACCGATATTTTCGGCGCAGGAAAAAGCTCAAGGGGTATGCCGAGTTTGTCGTGCCCTGGTCGGAGCGGACGTATTTTCGCAGACAGAGCGCTCTTTTGAAACGAGCCGCAAGCAGTTTTGCGGCGCAGGGCTGGACAAAAGAGGCCTACGACGAGGCATTTTCTTCGTATTCGCCCTTTTGCAAGCTCCTGCGGGCGATCGCGGACGGGCGGGAGAGCGCCGTCACGGCGCGGCGGGAAACGTGCGGATTGGTCTTTGCGGGGCGTCAGAATTCCTGCTGTTCGCGCGGAGGCTTTTTCCCGCGCAGCAAGATGACGGCAACCGCGACCGCGGCCACGCACGCCAGCACGATGACGACGATCTGCACCGCACCCGGGGCGTCGTTGCCCGCGGGAGGGACTTCTTCCCCTTCGCCGGACGTGCTCTGAAGGTAGTCGTCGTTGTGCTCGTATTCGGGCGGCGCGTCGGCGGGGATGTAGCCGAACTTGTCCCCCGAAAGGACATACAGATACAGCTGATCGCCTTCGTAGCGGTCGCCGTAGTAGACGAAACTGCGCTCGCTGCTCACAAATTCGTCCGTCCCGAGGCCGCCCGTGTCGGGCAATGTGTACGTCACGGTGATCTGTTTGCGCAGATAGGGACGCACGGGGACAAAGTCCACAAAGGTCAATGCGTCCGTGCGACAGTAGCCCAGCAATTTCTTGTAGGGCGCGTCGTCCGTCTGATATTCCACCGTACAGAACAGCTCGCCCTCGTCGAGGACGCGCACATAGTAGGTCTGCGGCAGAAGAAAGAGCTTTTCGTCTTCGTCTGCGGAGGCGTAAAACCACACGTCCCCGACGGCAACGGCATAGCTGTCCTGCTCCGCCGCGGCGGCCGTCGTGCGCGCGGGCAGCAAAAGCGCCGCGAGCGCCAGGATAAAAACAATCCATCGTTTCATACGCGCTATCGTAGCGCATTCCGACGTGCGGGAGGGGGAGAGTTTTGCCGAATGACAACGAATTATCGCTGAAACTGCGTGCCGTGGAAAAAGAGCTCGCGCGCAGAAGGGCGTCCGATCATCTCGCCCGCTACAATACGGGCCGAAAAAAACATAAAAAACAGCTTGCCTTTCACAAGTGTAAAAAACGCAACCGCTGGGTGTTCGGCGGAAACCGCTCGGGCAAGACGGAGTGCGGCGCGGTAGAGGCCGTCTGGATGGCCCGCGGCATTCACCCGTATCGGAAAAACCGCAAAGACGTGTTCGGCTGGGTGGTCTCACCCACGCTACAGGTACAGCGGGACGTCGCACAGAAAAAAATCCTCTACTACCTGCGCCCCGACTGGATCGCCGATATCGTCATGGTGAGCGGCAGAAAGGACAATCCCTCCGCGGGCATCGTCGATCAGATCGTCGTCAGAAACGTGTTCGGCGGAACGAGCGTCATCGGCTTCAAGAGCTGCGATCAGGGCAGAGAGCGCTTTCAGGGAAGCTCGCTCGACTTCGTGTGGTTCGACGAGGAACCGCCCCGCGACATCTACGAGGAATGCCTCATGCGCGTCCTCGACAAGGAAGGGGACATCTTCGGCACCATGACGCCCCTCAAAGGCCTGACCTTCGTGTATGAGGAGATCTACCTCAACCGCGGCGAAAATCCCGAAGTCTGGTACGAATTCATGGAATGGGGCGACAATCCCTTTCTCTCCAAAAAAGAGATCGCCATGCTCTCCCAAAGCCTCGATCCCGCCACCCTCGAATCGCGCCGCTACGGCCGCTTTGCCGCACGCGAAGGCCTCGTCTATCCCGAGTTCGACGAGCGCGTCCATGTCATCGAACCCTTTCCCGTCCCCCCCGAATGGCAGGCAGGCATCGCCATCGACCCCGGCCTTAAAAACCCGCTTTCGGCTCATTTTTATGCCGTCGACTGGGACGGAAATGTCTACGTCATCGCCGAACATTATGCGGCAGGTCACGATATCGACTACCACGCTCATGCCATTTTGGAACTCAGCGCCCGCCTCGGCTGGAAACGTGATGCCCGCGGACGCGTGGAGGCGCTCATAGACTCCGCGGCTTCGCAACGCACCCTCGCGGCCGAAAAATCGGTGTCGGAACTGTTCGCCGAACGCGGCATCCTCGCCGATATGCACGTCGACAAAGATCTCTTTACGGGCATCGAGCGCGTCAAGAGTTACCTCAATCGCGAGAACGGATTGCCCGATCTGTATATCTTTTCGGGCTGTACCAACATGATCCGCGAATTCAAAAGCTACTTCTGGGGAAGCGGCGATACGCCCGTCAAACGCGACGACCACGCAATGGACGAACTGCGCTACTTCCTCATGAGCCGACCGCGTCCCGTACGCGAGGGAGAGACTCCCGGCCCCATTGCCCGCGACAAGGAGCGCCGCATCCGCGCCCTTCTGCGCGCCCGACGGACGGGCAGACATTGAACGGGTTTTTGCGCCCCCTTGCCCGAAGCGAGGGGAAAGTCGCAAAAAGCACGGGCGGCGTCAGACAAAACGGGACACAGGGGGGTCCAAGAGGCGGGCGGAATGTTGCCCCGCGGGTCGTTGTGTACGGGCGGAAAGTATCCCGAGAGCGTTGCGCGGTGGGAAAGTGTACCCGTGGGACGCTGCGCAGGGGCGAGAGAGCGCCGCGCGAGCGGAAAGTGTGCCGCGGGACGTCGTTGCGCGGGGGCAAAAGCGCGCCGCAGGATGCCGCACAAATTTTTATGCAAGGAGGACGGTCTGTGCAAGACAGCGTATGATGCAGGATGACAAAGTGAGAGACGCGGTACTCAAAGTCGCCCTCGGCTTTCAGGTGGAGGAGGTGACGGAGGAGTATGACGCGCGGGACGGGGAACTGAAACTCGTCAAACGGCGGGAGACCCGAAAGGACATTCCGCCCGACTTAAAGGCAGTCAGGCTTCTGCTGGAGGGGACGGACTATTCCGCGCTCTCCGACGAGGAGCTGGAGGCGGAGCGCGAAAAACTCATCGGCGCGCTCGCTGCGGAGCAGAAGGAGAAACCATCATGACAGAGAAAGAAAAACTCAGGGAACGGCAGGAAAAACAGCGCGTCGAGGCGCTCGTGCGGGACGTCCGTTCCGACTTCGAGCGGCGGCGCAGGGCCCGCAGGACGCTCGAACGGGGCTGGGAGCTCAACATGAACTTTGTGAGCGGCAACCAGTTCTGCGACATCAATCCCGCGGGGGAGCTCGAGGAAGAGGCCGCGACGTTCTACTGGCAGTCGCGCCGCTGTTTCAACCACATCGCGCCCACGCTGGATACGCGTCTGGCGCGGCTCGCCAAGGTGCGTCCGTCGCTCGAAGTGCGCGCCTTCTCGGACGCCGACGACGACATGAAGACCGCGCGGCTTTGTTCCAACATCCTGCGCGCGGTCAAAAACCGCATCGACCTCGACGGCATTGTCTCGGCCGCGACCCTCTGGTCGGAGACGTGCGGCACGTCGTTTTACAAGATCGTGTGGAACCACGAGGACGGAAAGGTCATCGGCGCCGACGCCGAAGGGCATTCGGTGCGCGAAGGCGACGTCAACGTCGTCGCGCTCTCGCCCTTTGAAGTCTACCCCGATGCGCTCACCGCCGAGAGCATGCAGGAGGTCAACAGCCTCATCCATGCCAAGGCCGTCCCCGTGTCCTATCTTCGCGATAAATTCGGCGTGGAAGTGCCCGGCACTTCCATCTCCGATTTCCCTCTCGCACCCTATGCTTCGGCGAGCGGCTGGAAGCGTCCCGCGGACGGGAAAGACCGTCCCGTCCTCGAGGATGCGGTCATTCTCATCGAACGGTATACCCGCCCCGACGGCGAACATCCCAAGGGGCGGCTGGAAATCGTGGCGGCTGACAAACTGTTGTACGAGGGAGACCTTCCCTACGAGAACGGCGACCGCGGCGAACGCGTCCTGCCCTTCGTGCGGCAGACGTGCATCGCGCTCCCGGGGGCTTTTTTCGGGACGAGCGTCGTCGATCGCATGATCCCGCTTCAGCGGGCGTACAATGCGGTCAGAAACCGCAAGCACGAGTTTTTGAATCGGCTCTCGACGGGGGTCATCGCCGTGGAGGACGGCTCGGTGGACGCCGAGGAACTTGCGGAGGACGGGCTGTATCCCGGGAAGGTGCTCGTCTACCGCAGGGGATCGGAAAAACCGGGCTTCCTCGATTGCGGCAGCATTCCCGCAGAGTTCGAGAAAGAGGAGGAGCGGCTCGCGAATGAGTTCGTGCTCGTCTCGGGCATGAGCGAGATCTCGCGCAATTCCGCGAACCCGACGAACGTCACGTCGGCAACCGGACTGCAGCTCCTCCTCGACCAGGACACCAACCGGATGCAGCTGAGCGCGGAGAGCGTCGGACGTGCGGTCAGAGAGGCGGGAAAGCAGATCCTGCACCTCTACAAGCAGTTCGCCGGCGCGCGCCGCGTGCTGCGCATGACGGGGACGGGCGGGGATACCGAACTCTTTGCGTTCTCACAGAGCGACATCTCGGCGGACGACGTTCAGTTCGAGCCGGGATTTGAGCGGACGGCGGATCAGAAAAAGGAGGACATCCTTTCCCTCCTTTCGCTCGGACTTCTGCAGGATGCGGAGGGGAAACTCTCGGACGATACCAGAAACCGCGTGCTGGAAGCCATCGGGTTCGGTTCGTTCGAGAACGCGCGGGACATCTCGCATCTCCACCTCAAAAAGGCGGAACGCGAGAACCTCCTGCTGGCGCAGACCGATGTGGAGGCGGACGCCTACGACGATCACGCCCTGCATCGCACCGAACACGTCCGGGCATTGCTCTCGGGCGCGGAAAAAGATGAGGCGGTCCGCGCAAGGATCATGCGCCACCTTGCGTCGCACCGCGAAAAAGAAGGAGGAAAAGTATGACGGAAGAGGAGAACAAGGCGGAGAAACCCGAGGAGGCCGCAGTGCCGAACCTCGGAAAATTTCAGAACGTGGATGCCCTCATGCGCGCCTATCAGGAGCTGGAGGCGGAATTCACCCGTCGCAGTCAACGCCTGAAGGCTCTTGAGGCAGCTGCAAAGCAGCCTGCGCAGGAGCAGGGCTCGCCCGCGACGGCGCCCGAAACGCCCGTCGCGGAGGCGGACAGCGAAGCGCTGCTGCGCGCCGTCAGAGGGAACGAAGAGGTATGCGCGCGCATCGTGGGGGAATACCTCGCGTCGCTCTCGGGCGTACCCCTTCTGGCGGGGACGGGCGCAGGAATCGTCGCACCCGTCGAGAGGGCCACGACGCTCAAACAGGCCGGTGCACTCGCGCTCGGCTATCTCAAACATCGTAAAAACGGAGGTTAATTTTTATGGTTACGACCACTTCGGCAGACGGCGTCCTGAAGTCTTATTACCTGGATGCCGTGGCAGAACAGCTCAACAAGACGGCAAATCCCTTGCTTGCCGCCATCGAACAGACGTCCTCGGACGTCTGGGGAAAGGACGTCCGCAAGGCCGCCGTGTACGGCGTCCACGGCGGCGTCGGCGCGGGCACCGAGGACGGAGCCCTGCCCGCTACGTCGGGCGGCGGCTATGCCCAGCTCACCGCAACGCTCAAAAATCTCTACGGCAGGATCGAGATCTCCGATAAGGCCGTGCGCGCTTCCCGCGGCGACGAGGGCGCGTTCGTCGACCTGCTCAATACCGAAATGGAACAGCTCATCAAGAGCTCGTCCTTCAACTTCGGCAGAATGCTCTTCGGCGACGGGAGCGGAAAACTCGGCACCGTCAGCAGCGTTTCCGGTACCACTTACACTATGGACAGCGTCCGCAACTTTGCCGTCGGCATGATCGTCGACATCATCGGCTCCGGCGGCGAAAGCGTCGCAACGGCACGCACCGTCACGGGCGTCGACTATGCGAACGGCACCATCACGCTCTCGGGCGCTTCCGCCACGAACGCGGGAAACTGCGGCGTCTACGTCCAGAATTCGCGCGATCAGGAGATCACCGGCCTCGGCGCCATCTTCTCTTCGTCCGAGACCCTCTACGGGCTCACGCGTGCCGATCATCCCTGGCTCAATCCCGTCAAGGTCGAGGTCGACGGCGCCATCACCGAAAATGCCGTCCAGAAGGCCATCGATCTCGTCGAGGAGAGCGCCGGCAGCAAGGTGAACTTCATCGTCTGCTCGTGGGGCGTGCGGCGCGCTCTCTTCAAGGTGCTCTCCGCCTATCGCCAGATCGATACCGTCGAGCTCGCAGGCGGCGCAAAGGCCATCACCTTCAACGGCATTCCCGTCGTCGCCGACCGCTTCTGCCCTTCGGGAACGATGTGCCTTCTGAACACCGACGACTTCCGCCTGCACCAGCTCTGCGACTGGCAGTGGCTGGAAGGGGAGAACGGCAGAATCCTCGCACAGGTCCCCGGCAAGCCCGTCTATACGGCGACGCTCGTCAAGTACGCCGAACTCCTGTGCAGCCGTCCCTGCGGACAGGCCGTCCTCACGGGCATCACCGAAGAATAAGCAAAGGAGGGACGGTATGCTCATCAAAGACGTACTCATTCTGGCCGCAGAGGAGCTCGGACGGGCGGACTTCGTCCCTCTCATCGAGCAGGCCGCCGCATCGTCCGCCGCGCCCGACGGCGAGATCGCGACGCTGCTGCGCTGCTATCAGCTCGTCGAAAACGAAGTCGCCCTCGACCATTTTCCCCTCCGCGCAGAGGAGTCCTTTCTTCCCGCGGATGACGCCGTGCTCTTTACGCGCTTTTCCAAGGCGCCCGTGGACGTGCTCGACGTCCGCGATGCCTGCGGACGGCGCGTGGCGTTCACCGTCTATCCTTCCCGTCTCCTCCTGCCGCGCGGAACGGGCGAGGTGACCGTCGTCTATTCCTATGCCCCGACGCGCGCGGAGATCGGTGACCAGACGGCGTTCTCCGACAAGATCTCGGCGCGCCTGCTCTCCTACGGGGTGGCGTGCGAGTACCTGCTCGCGGGCGGACGATACGCCGAAGCGGCCGTCTGGGACGAGAAATTCCATGCCGCCCTCAGCGCCGCAGGCCTGGAGCGCAGGAAACTCTCCGTTCCCGCAAGGAGGTGGGTATGAGCGTTCCTTCCAACAGACGGCACATCGTGCGCTGCAAAGCCGCCTTCATGCGGGCGGGCGAAGGACGCGTGCGCGCCCTCCGCCTCGATCATCTGCGGGAGGAAAAAGGTGCGCTCGTGTGTGCGGAAGGGGAGAGCACGGCGACAACGCTTCCCTCGCTCACCACCGACATCTGGTGCGTCGGGGACCGACTTCTCGCCTATCGTGCCTCCCGCAAGACGCTCACCGTGCTCATGAACAACCGTATGTACCTTGTCGGTGAGGAAGTCATCCGCGTCGCGGAGATCGTCGAATCGAGCGGGGCAAAGAGCATCTTTGTCATCTGCCCCGACGGACTTTACCTGTTCTCCAATGTCGGCGTTTCGACGACCAAGTACGACCCTGCCCCCACGACGACCAACCTCGTTCTGTTCCACGAGCGCGTCATCGGGGCGGCGGGACAGCAGATGCGCTATACCGCGCCTTCGGACATCCGAAGCTGGGTGAGCTACGGCGAACAGACTGCGGGTTGGTGCGACCTTCTCCCTACGGGCGGGGACGTCGTGGACGTCGTCGGAATGCGCGGAAATGTGTACTTCCTGCGCGAACACGGCATCACCTGTCTGACGGGCTATGTGGACGTGTATAACTTCCGACTGGAGGATATTCCGTTCGGCATGGGACGCATTGTCAGCCATGCGGCGGTGATCGGCGAAAAGGCGTATTTTTTCACCGAGTGCGGCCTGTGCTGCTTCGACGGGTCGCGGACGGAACGCGCACCCGGCGCCATGGACGAAGAGATCGATCTGTCCAACATCCTGCGCGTGCAGACGGCGGGGGAGCGGATCTTTGCCGCTTCCGTCGGCCTGACGGACGGAAGTCAGGCGCTCTATCTCTATGAGCCTGCACGCGAACGCGGCCGCTTCGTCCGGCGCAGCTTTGAGAACTTCACGGCGGGAGACGACATCTATCTCATGCGCGGCACCGCGGCGTATCGCCTGACGGGGCGCGCGCTTCCCTCCGGCGGTTCCTGCTGTCTGACGGCAACGTTTGCCCTCGGCGATCTCGGCGAGGGGGAAAAGCGGCTGGAAGGGGTGTTCCTCGACGGAAAGGGCAGCTTCGAGATCGAGGCGGTCGGCGAGGACGGCATCGCGCGTTCGCGCACGGGGGAAGCAGGGCAATGGATCGATTTTCCCGCAAGCGTTCGCGGGGAAACCGTGACAATGCGCATTCAATCCTCCGATGTTGATCTTTCGATCGGGGAAATTCTTCTTCGGATTCGGCGGGAGGACAGAGTATGACCATTGACATCATTGATCTGACCGATCCCGAATACGCCGACCTCAACGCCGTACAGCTCTCGATGGTGCGCGTGGCACAGGGGAAAAAGGACGACATTCTCGCCCGCGCGGAAGAGGAAAAGACGCAGCTCAAAAATCAGCTCATCGCCAACAATTTCGCGCGTTCCTCCGTCTTTGAATACACCGAACAGCGCATCGACGATGCGGCGACGGCAGAGGTGGAGGTCGTCAAAGAGGACCTTCTCTATCAGCTTGCGTATGAATCGCTCGGCACCGAGGGGAACGAGATGGGGCCTTACCGCTATCCCGAGAATCCCAATTACAACCTCACGGCTTCCCAGCGATTCCTCGTCGTGCGCAACTACTACATGGACGTGACGGACGATCCCGATGCCCGTTTGCAGTCCTATTCGATGGATTCCCTCGCGCGGACCTATCTCGGCGAATTCTATTCGACGCTCTATGACCTTCTCGCCTCATATTGCTGAGCGGGAGCGTTTCTCCTCGTAATGTCAGGAGAACCCCGCCCGCAGAAGGCGGGCGCATACGGCATGCACGGTAAGCCATCAAAACCGTTTTCAAACGGCGCAGACCCCGAAAGTTTCGGGGTCTGTTGTTTTATTCTGAAAAATTCGCCCGATTTTATGTTGACAACCGCATGGAAATATAGTATAATTACATTATCGATGGGGTTATAGCGCAGTTGGTAGCGCGTTTGAATGGCATTCAAAAGGTCAGGGGTTCGACTCCCCTTAGCTCCACCACCACGAAAAAAGCACCGCTTCGGCGGTGCTTTTTTCGTGGTGGTGGAGCTACACGTTGAACCGCAGGTTAAGCGAATGGCTCTCAAGCACATCCAGCATAGAAGGGATGGAAATGTGGCTTCGAGGATAGGAGAAGATTTATAAATGTCTACAAACTTTGTTTTGAAGTTTGTATTTTATCTTGTTTAATTTTGCTAATATTGACATAAATAAAATAATGTGCTAAAATTATAAAAATCATTGTATTTTTAGGAGTTGTTTATGGCTTTTAATTTGCATATTATCGATACTGTTATCGTCAATCCGACGGAAAAGGATTTTATCAACGCAATTGAAATCTTGAAAAAAGATACTGATAATTTTATAATTTTAGAAAATGATATTCCTATACAATCCATCAATTTTATTCAAGCAATATATATTGGAGAAAATGTATTTCATACAGAGGTACAATATAATGAGGATAATGCATTGCCAATGTATTATAACGACAATATATCGGAAGAGAAACTACTGCAATTATTACTAGATTTTATTTCTAATATTGCCCCCGATATAATCGATTGGATTTATTCTGTCTCTTATACACATCTCCGAGCCCACGAGACTGCAGCTAATC